>ENA-OREN01004003-OREN01004003.1-marine-metagenome-genome-assembly--contig:-NODE-4003-length-13174-cov-2.159960_pt1 | contig 13174 bp, 13 predicted proteins | sample MGYA00248624_ERZ508555 | MGnify/ENA primary metagenome ERZ508555 (study PRJEB26222, sample SAMN06267773) | marine metagenome | isolation source: Saanich Inlet, British Columbia, Canada | place...
GTTATCAAGAAATTGTCGCTAGGAGTTAAGAAATCACCGACTATTAAATCAGCACGAGCATATTGAAGATTAAGGATGATGATTAATAATATTACTGATAAGCACTTTGTTATTCTTCTATACATAATTTTCTCCATTCTACTAAAGTGTAATTTTAATTAATGATTAATAATTGATCTTTCCTAACTTATCCCTAATGCAGATATGAGTGTCGCTATAAAGCCCTAAAAAAGTCTTTTCATCTATATTCGCTCCTTGACCTCATATTTAGAATTATAAACACGGAATTGTACACAATTTAACATTAATTACAATCAGGGAAACCCTGATTTTTCACTTCGAAATACCTTAGATGGGAATTGCGATTATAGTACGAAATGTGACGAAAATGTATGATTGTGGAAGTTGCGATAACAGGTTTATCATCTAATTAGGCTTGGTATGTGAATCTTCTGTAAACATTTGAAATGTAGAAAATGCAGGGAAAGTATTAAGATTGTCAATTCTTTTAAAACAAGGAATGCGACTGTCAAGTAAACAAATCAAAACAGGCCAAAACAGGGAGTAAATCAACCTCCCCATTCTGGCCTTAAACCTAAGCAAACCAAACCAGTTAGAACTAAACCTAAAAACTCCACTTCTTCTTTTCCCTGCTCGACAAGCAGGGGGTCACTGGTTCGAGTCCAGTATCGCCCATATTATCATACAAGGAGTTACAGGAAGCTCATTAATATTAATAAACCTACGAAACGTTTAGCAAGCAGGTTCTAATCTGATAAACAACTTGTTTTTTCACTATTACTAACACTTCATATTATGCCCAGCCGAACAATCTCAATTATTGCGGTTGTTGGCTTAATCATGTTGATTGAACCCGAACGTTTCGGTTCCGCTTCAGGTCTGATCCTGCAAGGCTGTGCAAAATTGTTTCAATTATAAATATAACTGTCGAAAATAACTACAAACCCTTTATCTTTAAAACTGTTTTTTAGACGTACTAATCGCTTTTCCAGTCATAATTCCTGAAATTTTCTGTTCTCGCAAAACTGTTTAACCCGAAACAGGGCTTTCGGCAGGCAACCGAAAAGATAGAAAAACTTTCCTGTTGAAGATAATTTATAAACATATTCCATTTGAGGATTTACGAAAAAACCTATTTATTTAAATCACTTTAGCAAATTATTACAGATACTTAAAACAAGCCAGATACAGTGGGTTTTTTGATAAAAGGCTAAGTTCTCAATTTATCAAGCACTCTTATATATGCACAATTGGCAGCTATTTTGCGAAGTCTAAGATCCTAGGATCCTAAAAAATGGGATTTTTTTTCTAAGGTTTATGGAGAAGTACCGATAAGGTAGTAAAGGCAACTAAAATAAGTATAGCCTTCAATTATAATATTGATTAATTTAATAGGAAAACTCAATGTCTTATACTGTATTAATTGCCGATGACTCTAAATTCTCTCGCAGGATGCTGAAAAAATCATTTCCTGAAGGCTGGGACATTAATATTATAGAGGTATCCAACGGAAAAGAAGCCCTTGAAAAATGCAAGACGGAAGATGTGGATATCTTATTTCTAGATCTTACGATGCCGGAACTGGATGGATTTGGTGTTTTACAATCTTTGAAAGAATCAGACTCAAATTGTAAAATTATTGTAATCTCTGCAGATGTACAACTAAAAGCTATTGAGACGTGTAAAGAATTGGGTGCCTTGGCTTTTGTACCTAAACCACATGGTAAGGAAAAACTACAGGAAACTTTAGAAAATCTTGGATTACTTTAATGATAGAATATATAGAATTTACAAATGATGAGTTAGATGTCCTTGGCGAAGTCGCAAATATTGGTATGGGGAAGGCGGGGGCTACCTTATCGGAAGCCCTGGATACTTTTATTACCCTTAAAGTTCCGAAGGTGAGAGTTGTGGAAGTATCCAACTTTCAGCAAACAACAGAGGAAATTATCAAGAATTACAACACGATCAACATTGTTAGTCAGCCATTTGTAGGTGATATTAACGGGGAGGCGATTATCCTTCTGAGTAAAAGCATCTATAACTTGAAGGGTATGCTCGGGTATGAAGAGCATGAGCCTTTTAACCGTTTGAAACAGGAAGAATTAATACTTGAAATAAGTTCCTCGCTTACGGGCGCATGCATAGATGGGATGGGAGAGCAACTTGCTCTAAATGCTGTTCTATCACGACCAAACATCATAGGTTTTGAAAAACCGGCAGAACAATTTTATGACTTATTGTTTGGTAAGGTGAAACCCGCATGGGAACAGACCCTTGTGATACAGGTACAGTTTTTTCTTGAGGGCAATGAGTTTACCTGTGAGATTATCATCCTTTATTCCCAGGAGTCACTAGGAAAGATTCTCAACTCCGTTAAATTATTGTCGGAGAGTTAACAGTGATACAAGAATTTGCCGTTGAGTATTCCGATATCATTACTGACCTGTCAACTGTTGGAATTGTTGCAATGGACAGAAGGATGAACATTGTCCTTTGGAACCGCTTTATGTCAATTCACAGTCGTTTAAAGGCAGAAGAGGTGTTGGGCAAGAGCCTGTTTGAATGTTTTCCGGAATTGCCAAGGACGTGGCTAGAAAAAAAATTAAAGAGTATTATGGTGCTCAAAAATGCATCTTTTTCTTCCTGGAGACAACGCCCTCACCTGTTTCGGTTTGACAACACTCAATCGATAACAAGCGACATATCATCTATGTACCAGGATTGTTCATTTATAGCCATCAAAGATAAGCATGGTATGATTCAAGGGGTTTGTATCGCCGTGCATGATGTGACAGAGACTGCCGGTGCCCATATGCTTTTGCAGGAAGCTACCGACCAGGCAATATTATTCGAAGAGACGAGTCAGCGAGACGGGCTTACGGGCCTTTACAATAGATCTTATTTTGATGAATACTTTTCTAATGAGCTCTACCGTACAAAGAGATATGGAAAACCTCTCTCTCTTTTGATATTGGATATTGATTTCTTCAAAAAAGTGAATGACGAGTACGGACATCCTGCCGGAGATGAGGTCTTAAGGGTGGTATCGCGAAACCTTCTTAAAACGTTGAGGGCTTCTGATATCCTTTGCCGGTATGGTGGTGAAGAATTTGCTCTTATTTTCCCGGAAATGAATGTTAAGGCAGGAATGCATGTGGCAGAGCGGCTGCGAGGGATCATTGAAAAGGACGTGATTAACTTTGAAGATCAGCAAATTAAGGTTACCATAAGTATGGGTATATCAGAATACAGAGATGGTGTTACTCCAGGCCAGATTATTCAAGAGGCAGATACCGCGCTATATAGCTCAAAAGAAAATGGACGAAACCGCGTTACCTGTTATTCTGCTGAACTTGAGTCTTGTGCAAAACCTCAGTAGTCATCAAGGCTGTCAAGTTTTTGTCAAGTAAGCAAATCAAAGCAGGGTGTAAATCACTCTCCCCTTTCTGGCCTTAAACCCAAACAAACCAAAACAGTTATAACTAAACCGTAAAATCCTACCTTTCCTTTTCCTTGCTCGACAAACAAGGGGGGCACTGGTTCGAGTCCAGTATAATTAAAGATTTTCTATGAAATTAGAAAGATTTTTCGTATATTTTATTGTTGTTTTCATAGCATCTCTAAAGAATTTTTTGATTGCCCAAGGTAAGCTATCAAAAAGAACTGTTTGTTCTATAGTATCAAATGTACCATTACTTTCATTAGATAATAAATCATATAATAAATAAGCTAAATATTGAAATTCATGTTCATCAGATTTTAATAATAATTGAATTAATGTAGTTCGTTGACCATATAAATCATTATTAATAAATTCTTGAACCACTTGAGCAATCGTTTTTTGTTTAATTAAAAGTATTTGACTTAAATATCCTTGAAATTTTTTAATTAATTCAGTGGTCGAGTAAACAATTAATTCTTTTAAAGTTAATGACTGAATAAATTTATGAAACATATTGATATCATATTCGCTATATGAACTAGATTCTTTAATTAAAGATTCTAAATTATGATTTAAATGATCATTGTCAATACAAGTTGTTAATAAATCATCTACTAAACCAGCAATAATAAGAGTTTTTTTATGTGTTTGACTATGAATAGCAATTTTAACACCATATACTTTTGTTTGAAAAGTATCATTGGTTCTACATAGATCAAAGCATTCTAAATTATTGGATTTTTCAACAATCATAAAATCGTCGACAATTTTATTTTTTTCAACAATTTCATTAGAGTTATTATTTCTCTCTGTTTTCCAATTCATAGTCTTAAAATTAATAGGATGAAAATATTTTTCAATTAATGAATACTTATCCTTGTTCCAATTTATAGTAGATAAATAATTATCTCCAAATACTACATTTAATAAATCATGAATATTTTCAGTTCCATACATTTTGAATATAGAATGTAAATCATTTCTAATTACCTCTAAATTAGTATTAATTTTAGAGATATTACCTTTACTTTTCAGTAAAAGTTTATTATTAGATAATTCACGATATAACTGTTCCAAATTATGTATACCCTGATTTAATTCATTGGCACCGATTATATCTAATTGTTTATATTTTTGAATAGATATTAATGTTTTTTGAATTAAGTCGTGTAGATATTTTATCTGGTTATTCAGTAAGATTTGTGTGTCTTTTGGAGATAAAGGTTGCGTTTCAGTATCATTATTTGAAGTAATAATAAGATTTTTCATTAGTATACTATATTGTTTTTTAAAATTTTACTAAAAATCTGTATTGTTTATACTTATTTCTAAATATATATCATTTTAATATATTGATTTCTAAACTATATTAAAAAAACGATTATATTAATATTAATGGGTATACCTTCTTACTTCTCGTATATTATTAAAAATTATTCAAATATTTTAATGAAATATAAAAAAAATTTCAAGGTAGGTAGTCTTTTTTTGGATAGTAATTCTATTATTTATGACTCAATGCGAGAGATAGAATATAAAGATAATAATGATTTTGAGCGAAAATTAATTAATGCTGTATGTAAAAAAATAGAAGATTATATACAGCAAATTTCTCCAAGTCACTTGGTTTATGTAGCATTTGATGGTGTTGCACCCGTAGCCAAATTAAATCAACAGAAAAATCGACGATATAAATCTTGGTTTATAAATCAATATGAAGAAACAGATAAAAAATCATGGGATAGCACGGCTATTACTCCTGGAACAGAATTTATGAATAAATTAAATTTACAAATTAAACATCATTTTAGAAAAAAAAATCCATCAAGCAATTCATTTTCATCATCTAATTCATTTTCATCATCTAATTCATTTTCATCAAGCAATTCATTTTCATCATCTAATACCTTTTCATCATCATCTAATATTCAAAATATTATTATTAGTGGTAGTGATGAGCCAGGAGAAGGTGAACATAAAATATTTGAATATATTCGAGAAAATTCGGAAAATATTAATAAAACGAAAACAGTTATTTATGGTTTAGATGCTGATTTAATTATGTTAACTATAACCCATTTACAGTATTGTAATAATATGTATTTATTTAGAGAGACTCCGGCTTTTATTAAAAGTATTGATGAAAGTCTAGATCCAAATTTTCTATATGTGATAGACATCCCTCAATTTAAAAATCAAATGATATTTTATTTAAACAATGATTTAGCTCCGGAAAGTGATATAGAAAGAGATAGAATATTTGATTATATACTGTTGTGTTTTTTATTAGGAAATGATTTTTTACCGCATTTCCCCGCGTTAAATATACGAACAAATGGAATGGATATTTTATTAGAAACATATCGAAATGTGATTGGAAAATTCAAAAAAAATGTAACAAAAAATGGAAATATTATTTGGAAAAATCTACGACTTTTAATACAGGAGTTGGGTAATAATGAAGAAATGTATATAACCCAAGAGTATAAATTAAGAAATAGATTAGAAAAACGCAAAAATAATATGGATGAAAATGCTAGTAAATTCGATAAAGAAATGCTTTATGCTCCCGGTAAAGAGCGTGAAATGGAAAAATATATAAATCCATTTGATGATTATTGGGAAACAAGATATTATGATATGTTACTAGATATTGATTATCGAAATAAGGAAGAAATTAAAAAAATATGTTTGAATTATTTGGAGGGATTAGAATGGACATATAAATATTATTCATCGGGATGTGTTGATTGGAGATGGTGTTATAAATATCCGTATCCTCCTTTATTAAAAGACTTGATTAAATATATACCTTATTTTGATACTGAATTATTAGATATAAAAGAGAAAAATCCCGTTACAGAGATGGTTCAATTAAGTTATGTATTGCCTAGAAATAGTTTATATTTATTACCTAAAAAAATAGAAAATAAATTATTGAATAGTCATAATGAGTTATATCAAACAAATTATGAATTTAAATGGGCTTTTTGTAAATATTTTTGGGAGTGTCATGTAGAATTTCCATATATAGATGTCAAGTCCATAGAAGAAACGGTTGTTTCATAAAAATATGAAATAAAGTAAGTATCAGTTATACCTTTGAACAGTCATATATTTGGTCATAGGATAAATTACCAGATGTATTATCCATAGTTACAGAACACCCGCCTAATTTGGGCATATTAGATACATCAAATCTATAAATACCTTTTTTAATAGCGTATGTGACGATATCTTTAACATTTTGTTGATTTTGTTGATTATGTAAATGGAGACTGAATTTTTCAAGATTTATACTTCTTTTTTCGAGTTGAATAATAATAGATCTAAAATCGACGAATTGTAAGCTACCACAAGTATCAGATAAACATATTTCATCGAGACTTTCATACATATAATAATAATATAAAATTTCATCAACAATTTTATTATGATTCATATTTCCTTGAATCGGACATTTATTAATACATGAGATATATAGTTTTATTTTTTTGTCCGGAGTATCCGTAACATTTTCTATCATACGTCTAAGTTCATTTTTTGTTTCGACTAATGTTTTATTTATATTTTTTCTTTGAAAAGAATCGGATACGGAAGTAATAAATGATAGATTTTTAATATTATGAATACAGGATATTTCTAGACTTTTAAAATTAGGGGTTAGCATATAAAAGTCAGTCGGTTTATTTATAGATGTATTTATAAATGAATTATAACTATCTGCGTATTTATTTAATTCAATTGAATTATTCATTTGAGGCAATATTTTGGGAGAAACAATAGAACCAATTTCAATCGCATGAGGTTGTTGAAACAGGATATTATTCAATATTTTAATTTTTTCATTTAAACTATAAATTTTAGAGACTGATTGAAGTCCATCACGAAGGGTAACATCGAATAATCTCAGGGGTTTCAAGGGTTTCAAGGAGGTCAAGGAGGTCAAGGAGGTCAAGGAGGTCAAGGAGGTCAATGATTTTTTAATTCCTATCATAATTGTATAATATTATATAATATAATATAATTAATATACTTATGTCAATTTTATTTAAAAATATAATACCATAAATAATATAATGGCATTCGAGTTTGAAGGAGATAGAAATGTGTTTTTAACACTTTTAACGCAAAATCCAGGTGTTTTAATTTTTAAATTTACAGCCGAATGGTGTAAACCATGTCAAATCATTAAACCATATGTGGATGAACATTTTGATAATATATCATCGGATCATATTACATGTTGTGAAGTAAATGTAGACGAATGTTTTGATTTATTTGCTTTTATGAAAACGAAAAAAATGATGAAAGGGATACCTACCTTGATGGCTTATAAGAAGGGAAACACGAGTTTTGTACCGGACGATAGTATATCCGGCGCAGACATTGGCGACGTGAATTCTTTTTTCGAGAGATGTAGAAACATGTAATCAGCACATACACATGGAATCAACATATGAATTTATGGGCAACATATTTACAAACTGAATGCCATTTAGCTTAGCATGTTCCCATGGAAAAAAATCAATGAGAAAGCCATTGTTTTGTAACAATTCAATATATCGTTGAATACCTAATTGAGCCGTTTGAGTAGTCGTGTTGAAATATTGATTTTTTTTAGAAACAGTATATCTTGGTAATAAAGTACTACTATAATCAAATATTCCTAAGCATTCATTGTCATTTTCTTCGATTGTTCTATTTTGGTGTCCATAATTAGGGTTTGGGCGATATATAAATAGTCCATATGGCACCGCAACAATGTCAAAAAAATTAATACCACCTATATTTTGATTGCCAGTTTTATCACATATATTTCTCTCGTCTAAAAAATTACAAAAGAAATTATCAACAATGGCGCCTCCTAAGTCCTCATCACTTATTAAGTTGGGGTAATTATCAACAATATTTTCATCTAAGTTGATTACGATTGGATGGGTATGAAAAGTAAATGGAAAATCACCGGAATTTAAACTCGTAGTTCCAGGCATGAGACCGGCTTGAATTAAACTAGTAATTTTAACAGTGAAATCATTATTGTTTTTTGTATAACAAAAATGACCACCTCTTTCGGATCCTTGCATATTTTGCATATGTTCAGTAAATATATCATTATTACCATCTATCATAAGATTATATATATTGGTTATTACAGATGGAATTATATAAAAATTATAAGGTGAAAATGACATTATATATATTAGATTATAAATAATTAAAAAAATAAACAGATGTATATCTAAATGGAAGGTTTAGATTTAAATATACATAATTATGAATTGAATGACTTGTTGAATCTGTTCAAATTACCATTTCATTTTAAGGAGGAACATTTAAAAGACGCAAAAAAAATAGTATTAAAGACACATCCTGATAAGTCCGGATTAGACAAGGAATATTTCTTGTTTTTCTCTCAAGCATATAAATATTTATTGAAGATACATCAGTTAAGACAGAGCAGTACAACTACAAATACAGAGTATGACAAGGATGAATTGTGGAGTAAGGAACATAGTGTATTGATTGATGGGAAAATAAAAACAATGAGCCAAGAAGATTATGCGGATTGGTTTAATAGTACTTTTGAAAAGATGAGATTAAAAGATGAATCAGAGGAAACTGGATACGGAGATTGGTTAAAATCTGACGACGATTTAGTAAGTGAAACGGTAACCACTACAAATCAAATGAATGAATATATTCAAAATAAAAAGAAGGAATTAAGGGCTTTAGTAGTTCATAATGATTTTCAAGATATGAATACGTCCAATGGTGGGCAATTTGATTTAGTGAGAGAAATACCAGGAAATTACGGATCATCCATGTTTGACAAACTTCAGTTTGAAGACGTGAGAAAGGCCCATTGCGAGTCGGTGATTCCAGTGACAGAAGAAGATTTCCACAATCGAAAAAAATATACAAATATCGATGAATTAAATCGCGAAAGAACACAAGATATGGTTCAGAACAGTGATAGATGGTTATCATCTCATGAATCTATGTTGAAAAACGCGAATTCGCAAGACGAAGATATTAATATACAACGTGCTTATAAACTGATGAATCAGGATGAAATGATACGTGAAAATCACGAAAAGTTTTGGTCGGATATGAAAAGAATAAAAAACTAACAGTAGTAGCTTTTATTTTTTAGTTTCCTGGCTTTTTTGTTATGATTGGTTCCTTTTTATTTGTTTTTTTACATCTAGTTACATACTGATGTAGTGTTTATATTTGGATCGATTTCCAATAACCATTTCATTGTTTCTGCGTTTTGATTACTCTCGGCATTTAGGTATGCTTGATTAAGAATGAGTAGCCTTTCACGAATATAATCTGCTAATAATTCAAATATCATTTTGGTAATATCTAAATTACTGTTACAACAGCTTATTCGGAAGGCATGACATATATTACATCTGTTTTTGAAACTAGATAAATAAGGTTCTTCTTCCAATAGCCATTTTGCAACTTTGTAATGACCTGCGACGCATGCCATATGTAAGGCATCATTTGGTATATGTTCGTCAGCCATGTAATCATTAGCGATCCTGTCATAATCGATATTTGGATCTACTTCGAGTAACCATGCTAGAATGAGTGATTTATTGTTATCGGAACGTTGGAATCTATAATGATATACCATGTAATATGCGTAATCCATTTCAATATTGGTAGTATCGGATAAATCACCAAAGGTATCTATAAGACCAGGTAGATTACAATCACTACATAGTTTGTAAAAAGCAAGGGTCGATTGGTCATTCATGATAGCTAAGTTAGGGTATGATTACATTTGTTCATGATTATTAGGTTCAATTTTATTAGACTATTTTTACTATCTATCTGAATCTGAATCTGAATCTGAATCATTATCCGAATCCTTATCCTTATCCGAATCTGAATCCTTCTCTGAATCACTATCTTCTTCCCAACGCTTTGAATTCGCATGTAATCGTCTCCACAATTGCCCAATCATACACCAATATGGCTCTTCTAATTGCTCTAATTTACACTCAAGAATACTCCAATCGTTACCGCAGCCGCCTTGACTAATAGGTATATTAAACTCTCTACATGTTAGATCAATCGTTTCTTGCCATTGATTTCCCTTTTTTATATTTTTCTCTTCCGTCTTATCGTATTCATATTCATGTACGGTTTCTATACATTCGGCAAAAGTCACCGTTTTTTTAGAATGATTATTATGAAACATGGCCATTATAGTATTGTGGGTTAAAGTATGTAGATATATTAATTATCGTAATCATAATTTGTATGATATAGTAAGTAAGCGATACAAATATTCAATTTTATTTTATTTTTTATTAGTATAGTATATATGAATTATTACGCAAAATATGTATTTGTGCTATTATTATTAATGGTAGTCGGATTTGTATTTGAAAAATATAAAAAGGCGGATGAATTGAAAGATAAGATGGGTGAATACGACTTGATTAAGAAGTATTTATTAAACGATTCTACTTTAGCTAGAACAGACAAACCTATTTTATGGATACATGTTGCCTTTGAGACTAATGCGAGATGGTGGCCGCACTTTTCTTCGCGCAATACAGAATGTTTCAATCAACCCTATCAATATTTGACGATAAAATCGATTGTGGATCATTGTGGGGAATCATTCAATGTATGTTTGTTGGATGATAAATCGTTTAACAAAATCATTCCTGGATGGGGTACTAAAGTAGCCAATTTGCCCAATCCATTGCGTCCTCATTTAAGAGAATTGGCCATGGCCAAGGTATTATATTATTATGGTGGTATGACCATTCCATCCTCTTTTATATGTACAAAAAATCTGATATCACTTTATAACAAGGGGTTATCAGCAGCTCCCATGTTTTGCGGCGAATTGCCCACTGTGAGTAACGTATCGACATACACTGATTTTTTCCCAACAAACAAAATAATGGGATGTAAAAAGGAATGTGAATTAATGAATCAATATGTGAATTTTTTGGAGAAGACAGTATCTGCCGACTATACGAACGAGATGGAATTTACAGGAGAGACTGATAAATGGTTATATGAACATGTTAGAAAGAAAGAAGTAATGCCATTGGATGTCAAATATTTCGGCGCAAAAATGACAAACGGAAAACCAGTCTTATTGGACCATTTATTGAGCGACGACGATGATTTCGAATTACCAAAAGGGGAATATGGAGTATATGTACCATCGGAAAAACTCTTATTACGTACCAATCTTCAATGGTTCGCTAGGTTGTCTCCAGAACAAGTGTTGCAAAGCAATACAATTATAGCTAGATATTTGTTGTTGAGTAATAACGATGTCTGTTAAATTAGTATTATTCCAATAATAATATGAAATAGTTGATATGATTTATTTTTAAATATGGAATTTCTCTCTATGAATTTAAAAATAAATGAAATAAGGAATATTGTATTTCGATTTGCTATATACAACTTTGGTGGAATATAGAATAGCATGGGCCTTGCAAAGTTGTCTAATAACTGTACATAGACCGGAATAAGTGCGTTTTCTCTCTAGATAGAATAATTTAGCCTTATGATAATATGGTTTAAGAACTTCTAGAAACACATTGTTAGAGTCGTTCATTTCTCCGCGCTTATAAGAAGTTAAATTAAATACATAATATTTCTCAGTTTTGTCACAATTGTTCTTTAAAAATTCAAATAAAATATCTTTATCCACACTTGATTTAAATGTTTGACTCATTTTATCTAGATTATGTATATATACTATCTAGATAAAACTATGTATAGAGAATAATAAAAATGAAATAGTGGTCATATTATCGTGGTAAAACGGTATTTTAGTTGGAAACAATTTTTATAATATTGTTTGTAAATAAAGCGAGTTCGATTTCGTCTTCATGAATATTATGAAAGACTGTAATATATTTACACAGAAGTTTTACAATCTCATATTTATGTGTTTCGCTAAACAATTCGGTCGTTTTCACGTATAAAAAATAATTATCGTATATATCCATTACAGAATAACCCTTGTCGAATAAGTCATAAAATACACTAACTGCCTCTTTTAATTTACACTGTAAAATATTGGATGTGTATTTTTCAAAGATGGCAAAACTGATATTTGTACAAACACTATTCACTAAATCAAACGTGATGGGTTCATTGAGTATTTTAAACTTTTCAAGGTAATTTAGTAGAATGCGAATCGAACCATTTGCTACAGTGAGAACAAACTTGTCTGTCTTTTTGTCAAGTTCAATATTTTCAAGTCTCTTTACTTTATGAAGTATATTATCTAAATTGGTCATGGTCATTGGTTTTAATTTAATAATGATCATTCTAGACTGTAGTGTATCAATGACTTTTTGAACATTGGAGCAAGAAGAAATAAAATGAACGTTACTGTTGTATTTATCAATACAATTTCGAAACACTTGTTGGCTTTGTTCGTTGATGTTATCAATATCATCAAGAACCACGATTTTCTTTTTACCAGGAATAGAACATCTAGTCTGACAAAATGTTTTAACATCTGTTCTATAATATTGAATTCCTTGTTCTTTTAAACTATTGATTGTCAATACATCGTCACTATAAGGAATATTACCGTAATATTCGCACATAATGGCATTAATGAGGCATGTTTTTCCGGAGCCGGAATCGCCGATAAACAATATATTGAGATTATTCATAGAAATCATGGTATTTAATATATTC
>ENA-OREN01004009-OREN01004009.1-marine-metagenome-genome-assembly--contig:-NODE-4009-length-13169-cov-5.463642_pt1 | contig 13169 bp, 10 predicted proteins | sample MGYA00248624_ERZ508555 | MGnify/ENA primary metagenome ERZ508555 (study PRJEB26222, sample SAMN06267773) | marine metagenome | isolation source: Saanich Inlet, British Columbia, Canada | place...
ATAGTGGTAGTACATTGCATCTCGCCATGGTGTCGCATCGCCCTTGAGAATAGGAACCATACTTTGACCTTGCATTCGCTTGGGTATTTCAACACCAGCGATTTCAAGAAGCGTTGGTGCATTTTACAAGAGCCCATATTTTGGCTTCCGAGCTTCCTGAACCGATAGGTAGAATCGGCGAAACCTATTTGGCCTTAAAAAATTATAAAATGGCAGTAATAATCGAGCATACTGACTTTCTATGTATTTAAATGTAACACCTGAAATAGAAAAAACATTTAATTCGATAAATATAGATCTAAATTATTGTAAAATAAAATCATTCTATCTTCATTCACCACCATATGGAATTTTGACTAAAAAATATCTAGAAGAATTTTCAGACTTTTTTATAAAAAAAAAAATTTTTCCTGGAATTTCAGACCCTGATACTAAAGATTTGATGTTAATAATTGAAAACTTTCCAACAATCAACTTACAAATATCTCTAAACACTTTTTGGAAAAATAGAAAAGATTTAATTTATAATATGGAAAATATTCATTTAAATAGTGTTTTTAGAAAATTAAATAATGATCAAATAATCAGTAATAATATAGATAGTGATTTCAAAGATGAATTTTTAGAAATTTTAAAAAAAAAAAAAAATTATAAAATTATTCTTGGCATAAATTCAAATCATACATTAGAAAAGTTAAAAGATATAAATTTAAACTTTTCAAATATTTTTAATAAAGTAAATGAAAAAAAAAATTAAAATCTTAAGAATAATACCATCACTAGATCCTATTTTCGGAGGTCCTAGCAAAACCATATTTGATACTTCATTTATGCTCACAAAAAAAGGTTTTAAGGTTGATATATTAACAGGTGAACAAAAAGGTTCATCGAAGAAAAATTATATTAGAAATATTAATATGTTTAAATCTAATAAAATAAAAATTATAGATAAGGGTAAGCATAGTTTAGGTGTTTATTGTTTTAATTTAGCTCAATTCAAATGGTTATATAAAAATAGATATAAATATGACTATACAATTGTGCACGGTCTATGGCAATTTAGCACTCTAATGGCAAGAATTTTATTAAAAAAAAAATATTTCGTATTTATACATGGACAACTTGACCCTTGGTTTAAAGAAAACTTTTTTAAAAAAATTAAAAAAAAAATTTACTGGTTCCTTTTTGAAAAAAATAATTTATTAAATTCAAAATCTATTCTAGTAACATCTAAAGGAGAAAAATCATCTTTAGATAAAACTTTTGTTAATACAAGTGGTATTAAAAAAACAATTATTAGATATGGAATTTTTAAACCTAAAATAAATAAAAAAAGAGCATTAGCTAAATTTTATAGAAAATTTCCAAAATTAAAGAATAAAAATTTTTATTTATTTCTTGGAAGATTTCACGAAAAAAAAGGTTGCGAAACCCTTATAAGATCAACAAAGATTATTGAACAAGAGTTCAAAGATAAGATTTTATTAGCAGGACCTCAAAACGGGACTAATTATGAAAGAAAAATTAAAGAATTATCTGTCAATTATAATTTAGATAAAAAAATTATATTTTCTGACATGTTAACTAATGAAATAAAATGGGGGGCTATTTTAGCTTCAAAAGCAATGGTTCTTGCCTCACATGGTGAAAATTTTGGTGTCTCATTGGTAGAGTCTTTGAGTCTGGGCAAACCAGTATTGACAACAAATAAAGTGAATATATATAAAGAAATTTTGCGAGATAAAGCGGGATTTATATCAAAAGATAATGTTGATGATTTTGCCTATATTTTAATGAAATTTCATAAGTTGAAGAATAATGATTTAAAAATTTTATCACGTAACGCGAATAATTGTTTTACTAAAAACTTTGATTTATCTATAGACAAAACTAATAGTCTAAACAACTTAATAAAAAAAAGCTTATGTGTGGAATAAACGGAGTATTTAATTATTTTAATAAATCAAAAAATATTAGGTCAATTGTTGAAAAAATAAATAAAATCCAATTTTCAAGAGGACCAGATGATAACGGTATATGGCAATCTAATTGTCATAAAATTTGTTTTGGTCATACTAGACTATCAATAATTGATTTAACCAAAAATGCCCAGCAACCATTCATCTCGAAAGATAAAAAATATACAATAACTTTTAATGGTGAAATATATAATTACAAAGAATTAAAAAATGAACTAATAAAAAAGAATATTGAATTTAGAAGTAAATCTGATACTGAAGTAATTCTTGAAGCTTATAAATTCTGGGGAATTGAATTTGTAAAAAAATTACGAGGCATGTATGCCTTTGCAATTTGGGATGATATAAATAATAAATTAATATTAGCAAAAGACCCTTTTGGAATAAAACCATTATATTATTCTAATAAAGATGGAATTTATTACTTTGCATCACAAGTTAAAAGTTTATTGTCAATAAATGAAATAGGTTCTAGTTATTCAAACGCTGGTATTGTAAGTTTTTATTTATGGGGTAACTTACAAGATCCCTTTACGTTATATAAAGATATAAAGTCAATTTCACCTGGATCATGTGTATCAATTGATATAAATGGAAATCAAAAGATATATAAATTTGCTGATATTAAAGATACAATGTTAAATTCAAATTCTTTAAAATTAAAAAATGATAATGAAAAAAAAGAATATCTTTCCGATGCAATAAATGAAACAGTAAATGCTCATCAAGTTTCAGATGTTCCAATAACTGTATTGCTTTCTTCTGGAGTTGACTCTAATGTAATCTTAAGTGCAATAAATGATAATAATAAAAAAAATTGTTCGGCATTAACTTTAGATTTTAATTACAAAGGTAATGAAGATGAAGTTTATTTAGCTAAAAAATCATCTTTAATAAATAAAATAAATCATGATATTTTAGAAATTTCAGATGATGAATTTTATACTCTAATTGAGGATTTTTTTTTAAAGATGGATATGCCTACAAATGATGGTTTTAATAATTTTTTAGTTTCTTATTTAGCAAGAAAAAACAATTCTAAAATTATTATTTCTGGAATTGGGGGTGATGAATTGTTTTCTGGATATCCTAGTTTTAATATTATTCCAAAAATTAGAAATATTTTAAAATTTATTCCAAATAACAAACTATTGAAGTTGTTCAATAGAAATATTTTATATCCTTTTTTAAAGAAAGGAGGATTTACAACTAAATATTCAGGGATTTTTGAATATGGAAGAGAAATAAACTCATCATTTTTTCTTGTTAGATCATTATTTTTACCTAATGAGGTTAAAGAAATTATTTCTGACGATGTTTTTAGACTTGGTGTTGAAGAATTAGATTTGTTTAATAATTGTAAAAAAGATATTGAAGGTTTTTCAGATGAAAAACTATCTATAATGTATTTAGAAATTAAATATTATTTGTGCTCAAAACTACTTAGAGATTCAGACTGGGCATCAATGGCTAATTCTGTAGAATTAAGAACCCCTTTTGTGGATTGGACTTTTTTTAATAAGATTATTCCTCTTTTGAAAACCAATAAGAATTTGAATAAATATAATATGCTAGATTGTTTTAAAGGAAAAATACCTAATGAATTATACAATCGAAAAAAAACTGGATTTACCATACCTCATCAAAAATATTTAAAATATTTTTCGGTAAAAAAAAAATTTTCAAATCCAATTAGAGATTGGTCATTATTAAGTTATAAAAAATATATAGAAAATAATTTAATCTAAATCAAATATCATGGCCATATTCTTGTTTTATAGCTTCTTTAAAATTTAAATTATTTTCTTTCATAATTTTATTTAATTCTAAGATTTTAATATCAACAAGTATTCGATACCAAAAACCTTGTAAAAAACACCAGATAAATCCTTGCCATCCACATAAAAAACCAAGTCTAAAAAAATATTTATAATTAAAAAAAATAAATGACCTTAAGAACATTGGCAATCTATAGTAGATTTTAAATTTTAAATTTTTTTTTAATTTTTCACTTTTTGCTAATTTTAATCTATTTTGATCATCTTCTCTTTCTTTACTCATATAAAATTCTATCATTTCCCTAATTGCAAACCTATTATGTTTTTCAGTCCACCAAGAAATATTATTAATATTATGATCAATAATCTCTAATTTTGTATTTTCAATTAACCCATCAACTATAATATGCTCATCACTCCATGTATTTTCACATTTACCACTTCCATTTTTCCATATACGAACCCCTCTTTGAGGAAAATCTCCTCCAAACTTAATTTCTTTATCTAGAAAGATTAGCTTTCTTAAAATTGATATACCACACACTTCAGGTGAAATTTTTTCTAAATAATTTATAATATTTTTTTTAAAATTTTCAGATGGTAGCTCATCAGGATCAATTCTTAATATCCATTTTGTTTTGACATTTGCTTTTTCAATACCCCAATTTAATTGACTTGAATAATTCAACCACTCTTTTTGAAAAAACTCGACATTGTGGTTTTTTAAGATTTCAAGTGTTGCGTCTGTTGAAAAACTATCAATAATTACAATTCTTTTAATAATATTTTTAAGAGAATTTATACATCTATCTAAATGTTTTTCTTCGTTATTAGTTAGAATAATTGCAGTAATATCAGCTGTCATAAAATTAAAAAAAAATTTATTCTTCAGTATAATTAATATTTTTTATATATTACCAATATATAGAGATTATGATTTAGAAAAAATTTTTTTTATTTCTTTATCAATATCTATTTTGTCAATTTCATTAAATTTATTATCTGAACTATTTTCTTTATTAAAATGATTTTTATTATCAAACACATTGGTCACAATTTTAGTTTTAGATAATGAGTCTGTTAAATCATCAATTTTTCTGGAAATACTACTTTTTTCTTTTTCAATTTCTTCCAATTGATCTTTAATTAATTTATATTTTTTTTGTGAGTTAGATAATTCATGACTTAATCTTAAGTTCTCGTCTTGGTGAAAATTAAGCTTTTGTTTTATACTTTTTAGCTCATTTTCTTGTGGATGCAGATTTTCATTAGATTTTATTTTTAGTAATTCAGAATTTAATTTCTCATTATTTTGTATTAATATATTTGCATTATTTTTAAGAGAAAATATTTCTTTTTTCAAATTATCGTTCATATCATTAAGTAGTTTTTCACTATTTTTTAATAACTTAACTTGACTATCATCATTTAAAGTTTTCTGTTCATCTTCAAGCTCTTTATTTTTTTGCAATAATGAATTTTCACTAATTATAAAATTAGCAATTTGCTTATTTAATAGATCGTTCTTTTCTAATATTTTTTCCTTATCAGCAATTATTGATAAAACATTATGCTCCATATCTTTATTTTCTTCTTTTATTTTATTATTAACTTTAACTAAATCACTATTAGTATTTGAAATAAGATCTAATTTTTTATGTAGAGATGAATTTTCTTTATCTAGTAATTCTTTAGTTTGTAATATTTCAATTTTTTCATTGTTCAACTTCTTAATATTTTCATCTAAGAATATTTTCTCCTCTTTAAAATTACTCTGTTCTAATTCGTGTTCAGTTACTTGATTTTGATATTTATCATTAATTTCTATCAAAAGTTCTTTATTTTTTGATAGTAGACTGATTTCTTTTTGAAGTTCTTCATTATTAAAAATTAGTACTTTCTTATTTTCACTTATTAATTTTAATTCATGTTTTAAATTTTTTATTTCATCAAATAAATGATTTTTTGTATCTGTTAATATTAATATATTATTTTCGTTTGTCTTATTAGAGTTGTCTAATTTACCATTAGCAATTACAAGATTATCAATCTTATCCTTAAATTTTAAATTTGATTTTTCTAAAGCTTCATTAGTTTCATTAATTAAAATTAATGATTTTTTCATTTCCAAATGATCAATTTTAAGTTTTTTATTTTCGCCTCGCAATTCTTCATTGTCTATTAAAGTTATATCAAGTTTTTCTTGAATTTGAGATATCTTAAAATTTAAAATTTTTTCATTATTTGCTAAATCTACAATTTTATTTTTTAATTCTTTATTTATTATTAAATTTCTATAATCATTTTTTCTTAATTCTGATAAATAAATTTTTAATTTTTTAATCTCAACTTGTTGATCAATAATAATTTTTAAAGTATTTTTTTTAATTTTTTTATTAAATAATTTAAACAACTCATCAATAATATTTTGATTATCAGTAGTTTTATTTTCGTGAATTGTTGAATTATTTTGTTCTATCTTTTTAAGATTATCGGTTTTTATATTTTTTGATTTTACTTCCTTATTAATAATTAATAATTCTGCTTTATCTAATATATTCTTTTTTTTTTTTTTTTCCTTTTTTTTTTGTTTTTTTTTAATTTTTTATTTCTTTTTTTTTTTTTTTTTTTTTTTTCTTATTTTTTTTTGTTTTTTCTTTTTTATTAATAATTAATTTTTTTGCTTTATTTAATATATTCTGTTTTTTTTTTTATTCCTTTTTATCTTGTTTTTTTTTAAGTTCTAAGTTCGGTACTTTATCTTTTTTATTGATGCTTAATATTTTTTCACTTGCATCAATTATTTCTTTTATAGAAAAAATTTTAATCATAGCAATACAACTTCAAGTTTTAATCATTTTTTTAAATGTGTCTAGATAACTTTTAATGTTAAATTCTAATTTTTTAACTTATATTTAGGTTATATCAGTCACCTTTATACTTAAAAACTGAATAAAATGTTTTAAAAATAATATATAGGTCTAGTAGGATAGACCAGTTGTTTAAATACCAAAGATCATGCTCCATTCTTTTTTTCATTTTACTATCTGTATAAAATCCTCTTAAACCATTTACTTGGGCCCAACCCGTCAAACCTGGGTTACATTTGTGCCTTTTTAAATAATTTAGAAACAATTTTGAATATTTTATATCTAGTTCTACCGGATGTGGTCTTGGACCTACAATTGACATATCTCCAAATAAAACGTTAAACAACTGAGGTATCTCATCGATACTATATCTTCTAATAAAAGATCCACATTTTAATTTTCTTTGATCATCAATAGTTACTTGAATTGTTTTATCAAATTTTTTTTTTATTAATGTTCTTAGCTTAAAAATTTTAAATCTTCTTCCATCCCAACCAGTTCTATCTTGTGAAAATATAATTGGAAAACCATCTTCAATTATAATCATAAGTGCACTAACTAACAAGATGGGTGTTGCACAAAGTAAAAAAATTATTGACAAAATTTTATCTAATAAAATTTTTAAAAGAAGATTTGGGCCATAAAACTTAGAAATTTCATATTTTCTAAATTCAAATTTATCATAAAGTAAATTTTGAGATAACACATTAGCCTTTGAAACTAAATCAACTATCAAAATATCTACTGAAAACTTTATAATATTTATAATTAATTTCTCTGTATCTTTAGGATTATTTTCAAGAACCCATATTTGACCTAACTCGTGATATTCAAGAATTGATCTGACATCTTCATCTTGGCTAAATACTGGCATTTTAATTTCACTTCTTATTAATGATCTATTTAGATTCGATAAATCGTTAACAATACAGCATTTAAATATATTTATTTTTTTTTTCTAATTTTTTATAAAAAAAATTATGTCTTTATAATTTCCTACTAACATAATATTTTTATGAATAATGTCGTTATTAATCATGTAGTTATAAATAAAATTGAATAATTTTTTTGTTATAAAAAGATTTATAAGAAGAAAGATTAAAAGATATAGATATCCTAAATCAATTATAAAAATTTTATTCAGTAAAAAATAAACAGAAAAAATTAATATTTGTGAAAAAAAAATAATAATTAAATCTTCTTTCATAAATGAAATAAAATTGAATCTATATGTTTTATTTTGAATAAATAAAATTGATGTAACAAAATAAAAAGACATGCTAACAATTGAAAATTGATAATATTTTGATGTGGTAAAAATTTCTTTATCTAAGATTTCATGAATAGAATTTTTTTCTAATATTGAAAATAAATAAAAACTTAAAAAGATAACAAAAGTTTTAAAGATTTTTACAAAATAAATATAAGCCGAGTCATCATTTTGAAGTACTTTTTCAATTCTGTTCATCTTTTAAGATTTTTTGCTAGAATAATAATTATAGTAACTAGGTGAATAATTATAATAATAAGAATAGTAGCTATCTTTTGATGTATCTAAGTCATTTATAATTATGCCATCAATTTTACTTCCTACACTTTGAATTTTCTTAATTGCTGACATAAATGTAACTGTTCTTGTTTCTTCGGATCTTATTAAAAATAAATTATAATCTGTTGCTTGAGCTAAAATTAATGTATCTGATACAGGTTGAACTGGTGGAGAGTCAACTATTACATAATCATACTCTATTTTTAATGTATCAAAAAACTTTTTAATCTGATCTCTATTCACTATATCCGACATATCAAATCGTTTTTCTCCTGATGTAATAATATCAAGTTCAGTTCCAGGAACTTTAAAGATAGTATCTTTTAAAGTAGCAGATCCAGTTATAATTTCTCCTAAACCAAATATTTCTTTATCAAATTTATAAAAACTATTTAAAACCGAGGGTCTTCTTATGTCAGCTTCTATAAAAAGTACCTTTTTGGTTTTTTCTAACGATAATGCAAGATTAAATGCATATGATGTTTTTCCTTCAGATGGATTACTTGACGTAACCATATAACTTGAATTTTTTTTAAATTTTGACTCTATAATAGCTCTAGATGACCTGATTGACTCAGAAAAATTCGACTCACTATCTTCTAAAAACATCTGCAAAATATGATAACCTTTTTTGATCTTTTCAACTCTAGGAAGCACTCCTACCTGGGGAATATCTAAAGATTCAATTGACTCAGGGCTTTTAAGCACAGAAAGATTTAATTCTTTAAAATAAATTAAACCAAAAAATCCTACAAAAGAAAAACATAAAGCTATAATAAAATTTTTCTTCGGATGTGGTGAAATTGGACTTTCAGATAAACTTGGCATTTCAATTATTTTAAGTTTTGATACTTGTAAATTCTGAGCTTCATTTGTTTCTTTAACTCTTTGTAAAAAAGATTCGTATAATTTTTTACTGCTCTCAACTTCTCTCAAAAATTTCATCATACCAGACTCTTTTTCTTCAATTATTATAAGTTCGTCTGTTGCTTTTTTTAATTCTTTTTCAGACAATTTTATGAAGCCATTTAAGTTACCAAGTTCAAACGCTTTTTGTTCAATACCTAAATTAATTTCTTTTTTTAATTGTTGGTTTAAATTTTCTTTATAATCATAGGCTTTTGTTAATTTTGGATGATTATCTGTATAAATTAATGTCAACGATTGAATCTGACTATCATTTGCTGATAAACTATCTTTTATTGACTCAATTTGATCAAGTGTTCTTAAGTCTTCAATTGCTAATAAAGCATCGATATCTCCATCAGCAATTTTAATTGACAATAAGTCATTCTGTTTTTTTTGAAATTCTTGTTTCGCATCAACAATTCTTTTTGAAATAGATTGAATTTCACCTATTTTTAATTCTTTTACACTCCCAGTGTCTACCAATTCATTTTCTTTTTTATATTCAGCCAAGTTTTTTTCCGCAATATCAATTTGGAATACTAGATCTTCTAACCTAGATGCTATTTTAGTTTTGGCATAATTGGTAATTTGTATTTTGCTGTCTACTTCATACCTTTGATAGGAGCTAATAATACTTTTTAAAGCTAATTGAGAAATACGTGGATCATTAGATGTAAACCTTAATTTTAAAACATCGCTACGAGGAACATTGCTAACTAGAAAATTACTTCTTAGAGTGCTTTTAACATATTCTTTATTAATAATAACTTTTTTTTTTATTAATCTTTGAAAAGTTGATTTTTCTATTTTTGAATATAGCCTTTCAAATTCAAGTTGTTTTTTTTTATCTTCAACAATGTATTCTAATACCTCGTCACTTTTTAAAATAGCGATTTGGTTATTAACTCGATTAGATTGACTCTCAATAGAATAAACTTCTTCAATATTAACTATGTTATTTTCTTCAGGAGAAATAACAATGGTAGCTACACTCTCATATCTTTTTTCAATATTTAAAGAGAAAATTAAAGACAAAGTGGCGATTAAAATTGATAGAAATAAAAGATTTTTAATATTTTTTTTTAAAATAAGTAAAATAAATTTTATATCACCAACATCAAAAAAATTAATAAATTTTCCAAACTCTTTAATCATAATATAATTATCTTTATTCTGACTTTTTATATTAGAAATAGTTTAAAATTAAGAATAAATTTTAGATAAATTAGCTTTTTTTTGTAATTTTTGAGTCATTTTTTACTCATATTATGTTTTTAAATAAATTTTTTAAAATTTATATCATTTTAATATATTTTTGATATTTTTGTATGATGATAGGTAAAAAATTACAATAATAGCAGTTATGAGATTTATTATTTTTTTTGTAATTATCACACTCTTAAATTCTTGTACAAAAACACCTGGTATTAATAAAAACCCTAGCAAACAAAATCCTAAAACTATATTAAGTGAAAACTCTATTAATGAAGTTGAAATAAATATTATTCCTTTAAATGAACTTACAGATAGTCAAATTGAATTTTATAATAAAAAAAAAATTCAAGAGTTTGATCACAAGATTAAAAAATTTGAAAATATTTATGATTATAAATATAAATATATTTTAGGTACATCCGACTCAGTTTCAGTAAAGTTAAGTGATATTGAAGATTTAAATGGATCTTATATAATTGACCAGGAAGGTAAAATAGATTTACCTTTTGTAGGCAAAATTAAAATTGATGGTTTTGCATTAGATCAAGCACAACAAGTTTTATATAAAAAAATTAAAAAATATTACAAAAATCCAGATCTTCAAGTTGAAATTGAAGAATACAATAGTAGTAAAGCTTACATTGTCGGGGCAGTTCAAACTCAAACAACATTAAACTTAAATCAAGAACCTGTTAAATTAATTGAAGCAGCAATAAATGCAGGCTTTAATCCTGGTTCTGGAAATAAAAATTTTGGTACCAAAGGTATTTTAAGAAGAGACAATAAAGTTTATAAAATAAATTTAGAAAATGCTTATAAAAATGTAGATGATAAAGAAAATTTTTATTTAAAAAAAAATGATGTAATTTTTGTTGATAGAAATTCTGATGCTATACACGTATTTGGAGAAGTGATCAAACCAGGTATTTACTATCCAAACCTAGGCTACTCCTTGACTGAATTAATTTCAACCAGCGGTTTAAATCAACTGACTGCTAATGCTAATAAAATTTATGTAATTAGAGAAAATTATAATAAATTTTTATCAGTTAGCATTTTTCAACTTAGCATTGAAGACCCCGTTAATTTAATTGTAGGAAGAAAATTTAATCTACAATCTAAAGATATTGTTTATATCCCTGCTTCAGGCATAGTTAAATGGAATAGAATTATAAGTCTATTGCTACCTCAGACAGATTTATTTAAATCTTACAATCCAATAATTCAAGATGGAGCCAGTGTTGGTTCTTCTAATGTTACTGAATAATTTTTTTATTTAGGGTTAAGAATATTATGAAAAATATTTGTATTAAAGGAGTATGTAAAGAAAAATCAAAAACCAATAAAATAATCAAAAAACTAAAAATAATTAAATTTGTAAAATGATAAGTAGTTTTTTTAAATATAAAATTGCTAAGAGAGATAACTAGTAATGCAAAACCAATAAAACCAAACTCACCAATAAATTCTATGATATCTGAATGAGCATGATTGGCATATTTATTATCTAAATTTTCAAACATAATTTGAAACATAGTTTCAAAACTTCCAGCACCATATCCAAAAAATTTGAAATAATATAACTGATTTACAGCAAATTTAGCAATCTGAAATCTACTTAAATTAACCTCTGTTGAACTAATTTCACTAATATCCTCTTTTAAAAATAGAAATCTATTAAATAATTCTGAAGATCCAAAGTAAAATCCCAATATAATAATGTCAAAAAATATAATTAACAAAATTATATTTCGAAAAGATTTGTTGTTACTTTTTGAGTAAAAAAATTCATAAATTAAATAAGCTAACGCAGTAAATAAAAGTAAAAAATTTCCTATTCTTGAAAAACTAGTAATTATTCCTATTGTAATAAAAATTATAAATAACCTGATATAAATCTTTAAAAAAAAGCTATTATTTTTTTTTTTATATTTAGACTCATCTAAATTTTTTAAAAATTCTAAACTTGCGATTAAGCAAAAAAGTAAAAAAATAGCAAAAACTGTCCTATTTACAAAAAAGCCAGTTGCAGAGTTTGGATAATATGTGTTTTTAAAAATAAGGAAATCTGGACTTCCAATTAAATAAATTATAATACCAAAAAAAGCTGAAATAAAACCTGCAAATGATAAAAATAAAAACAATCTATTTTTATGTCTATCTGTATAAAAGATCATTTTTAAAATGAAAATTAAAATTAATAATGAAATAAAATTAAATATTTGAAAAATAGAATTTGAGGGTGATAACGATATCGATGAATACAATCCGTTGTTACTTAGTTTGGAAATATATTCATATTTAACATGTGAGAATAATTTAAGATATTCAATTGGCAAAGGTACAATCTGAAATACTAAAAATAATATAAAAGATATAAAAAAAAATATAGATATTTTATTTTTTGAACAAAAAATTTTGAAATGTAAATAATAATTTTTATCTTTAAGGCAGTATAAAAACAATAAACTGATTAAAATAAAATTAATTTGAATTGCTATGTTGGAATTTCCTCCATTAAATATTATGTAAATGGATAGTATAAAAAAAAATAGAGACTGATATTTTTTATTTTTAGATAACTGCATAATTAATTTGGTGAAACATTGGTGTCAAAAACTTCTTCAAAATCCTCTGCGGTCACTGCTTCATTATTTTCTATTTTTGTTTTAACAGTCTCCAGAATGGTATTGGTATCTTTATTTTTTTCTATTATTTCAACTGCTTTTTCAGGATTTTTTTCAACAACTTTAATTATGATTTCTGTTATTTTTTTTTTACTTTCTTCATTATTATTTGCACTGTTAACTATTTTATCTCCTATTGTTCCCTTACTATTTTCAACTATATCTGTTACTAACTCTAGATC
>ENA-OREN01004011-OREN01004011.1-marine-metagenome-genome-assembly--contig:-NODE-4011-length-13163-cov-9.024989_pt1 | contig 13163 bp, 15 predicted proteins | sample MGYA00248624_ERZ508555 | MGnify/ENA primary metagenome ERZ508555 (study PRJEB26222, sample SAMN06267773) | marine metagenome | isolation source: Saanich Inlet, British Columbia, Canada | place...
CCAAGGACCACACCTAACCTGCGGTTCTTGTTGTCGGGCTGAGAGGATTTGAACCTCCGACCTTCGGTCCCCCAGACCGGTCGGGCTGAACCCGAGCTGTTCCACACCGGGCGTAATTCGCGCCACGACACCGTTCCCGATACCGGAAGCCACCTTCGGACCACCGCCGACGGGCCCGAACGGGTACGGAATGTGACACAGGGTGTGACACAACCTGGTCTGTTACACAGCTCCGGGAAATGGGTCGGTGTGTGGCCGCTAGACCTCGAACACCCACGTGTTGTCGACCTCACGCACTACGAGTGATCCGATCGAACGCTTGACGCCGCACTCCGGACAAGTCGTAGTCGACATCTGTTCGATGTAATCGTCATCGAAGTCATCTAACGCAAGGTTCATCGACCGTCGGTGGTAATCCTCATAACGGTGACCACAGCCGGAGCATTCGACGGTGATCTCCTCGATCGGGGTGGTCATGATGGAAACACCTCCAGTGGTCTCTTCGATTCCTATTTGACGAACTGACCAAGCCCAAGATTGTCAGCAAACCGCTTGGCCTCTTCCCGGGTGATCTCATCGATGTCGGAACGTTCGCCGAAACGCCAGTCAGCCAGCGTCGAGGTTCGCACCCATCCGGACTCGCGAAGCACAAGGTCTCGCAGGGAATCGGGTCCTTCTTCCATCATGTACAGAACCGAGATTCCGCCGCGACCCTTCGCAGCCAGGTAGGTGCGTTCGATCTGAGTAGACCCCGCTTTGGACATGGTCTTTGCCTCTTCTGGTTCGGGAGACCGACTGGGGGGTTTGGAGGTCGGTTTTTTCGACTCTGGCCTGACTCCACCGTCTGCGACACGGGGTGGCTGTGGCCACTTCTCGCGGTGGCCGGTGAGGTCCGGGAATTCACCCGGGATATCGACGATGCCGCCCTCGTCGGCGATCTCTTTCATCTGCCTAGCGATGATCTTCCACTTTGCTTCGTGCTCAGGGGTTTGGAGAACCTCTGAGCGGGGATCGCCCCATTTCCAGCCAGCGGAGATTTCGATCATTATCCGTGCGAGTTCGTCGCTGTCGAGCATGACAGCCACGCTACGAGCCAACCACCAGCCCTGCCAGAACGGCCTAGTCGAAGATCACTCCGGCGGTATCTCGATGGCGATGCCGTTCGCTTCCATCTCAGCCATCTGCGCTGCGATGCGTCTGTACGTCAACTCGAACGTGCGTGACTTCGGGAGCCGTGAGCGCGGGTCTCCGTACTCGTACCCGCCTGCGATCTCGACCATCATGCGGTTGAGTTGTTCGCTGTCGGGCATGTCGCCGCCGTACGGAATCTCTCCCCAGCGGTCGTGACTTGGCAGGTCTGGTCGGTTAGGCGGTCTCGCCATTCTTGCTCCCTTCGTGGTACGGCGTTTCGTCTCCCACCCAGTCTGATGAGCAACGTTCGTCGTACCTGTCGTCGACCCAGACGTTGGCTCCAACGCTACGAGCCGACCAGCAGGGCTGTCAGAACGGCCTAGTCGTGGTAGCCGGCCTGTCGCCGTCTTAGCTCTGGTCGGACTCGTCCGCTTCAACTGTTGCAATAAGGCCATCGATTGCCACTTGAATCGACGGCTCAAGATCTGCGATCGATTGTGCAATGGCCTCAACGGCATCAGGGTTGATCGAATATGACTCGACCTCTCGGCTCACCGTCAGAAAGAGTCCGCTACGGGGCTTTGCAATCCATTCTTCGTCGAGGTCGTCGATCACCGCCTCTGGCTCCACCTTGGCCGAACTACCGACATTGACCACGACCCTGCCACTTCGCACCACCACTGATGCCCAGCAGTGGTCCATGACCGGGAAGAGTCGGATGTAGTGCTTGGCATCGGAATCCTTGAGGTGGTGAGTGGCGAGAGCATCTCCGAGGAGCCGAACAGACTCGCGATGAGCCGCTTGCTTCGCTGCCTCCGCCTCGCTGGATCCCGACTCCGGGACAACCGAAGACGCAACGATCGAGAAGGCGACCGCCACCTCTCCTCCCTGGTTCCATCCTGCCGACGCTTGAACCAGAGCCAAGTCTCTGAGGCGATCGTTCCGTACCGCGTCAACCAGAAGAGTAGGAAAACCCTCGGCGACAAGAACCATGTCCGTGGCACCCACTGAGGGGCCGTACCAGCCGACCAGACGACCCAAGTGGGAAGCATCGGCGTCGCCATACTGCAACTCCACTGCCACTCTTCGTTCGCTCGTTACCGCTAACAGGTCAAGTCTGCTGCTTTCACATTTGACCTCACGATGAACATCAATCACCTCTTCGCCTACGACGGGTTCGACGATCCGGTCAATCATTTCTGCGCAGGCTGGGTTGAAATGGGTGGCTTCACCACCCCCAAACGCTTTCGCAAGGGTCAAACCTTCCAAAATCGGGAGCGACTGGGTCTGACTGGAATGAGGCACGGGTTCCACGTTACGGGCCGACCAGCAGGACTGTCAGAACGGCCTAGTCCTCGTGGGCTGCTTCGTGGGCTTGCTCATTTGGAGGGGCATAGCCAAGCGCCCTGAGTTCCTCATCGACCTCTTGGTACATCTGCTTCATAGTTTCCCGGTTGCGTAAGGCGTATCCCTCACCCGGTTCTAACTCAAACACAATGGGCTTCCCACCCACTACTACTTCACCACCGATGGGTTCGTAATGGTCACCACTGCTCACAAAGATTTCTGAAGGGATGCCCTTGGGAAAGGCAGCGCAAGACGCGCTCATTGGTGTCACATCATCAGGTGCTTCTGCGTCTGGATCTGTGTCAACCCCCAAGTGCTTACAGGCCATACAGAGCGGGGGCACTCCATAAGTAAGGCGCATCATCCCAGCAACCCCTGTGCTTGAAGGATGGGCCAGAGTTCTTCTGGTTCAGCCCCTGGTTCGATCTTGTAGCCGTTGACCTCCACGACAACCACGCTACGGGCCGACCACCAGCTCTGCCAGAAGGTGAACGAAGCGATCATCAACCGGCATCGACGGCCTCCTTATTAATTGCCTCCACGAAACCGTTGATCGCCTCGTCATCGTCGGGATCGAATGGTTGGGCGACCACCAGGACCATTTCGACCTGCCAGGTGTGCTCGCACCCGCCGCAGGCAAAGAAAGGGTTCCGGGCAACAACCCGACCGGAGTCATCCCGGTCGTAGTCGAAGGTGAACGACGGCCCAGTTTCGGCTGAACCGCACTGCGGGCATTTCCTGTCCATGACTGCCTCCTCATCGTTCCTGGCGTTGCCACCGATGCCGCACAGCGGCCGGTTGGCGGACCGTCACAGGGCCAGGCCCCTCAGATCCTCGGGATGATTCACCCCCATTATCCCACGAGGGTGTGACAGACCATCGGCGCCAACAGGGCAAAGACAGGCTGTTCCAGCAGGGGACGTGCCTGCCGGTTCGGTGTATATCGAGCCGGAGTGTTGGTGGGGTGATTTCGTAGGGTGATTTTTGTGGGGTGATTTTGTGGGGTTTCAGGGGGATTGCCGGAGAAGCGGGAACGATCTGGCTGACCGAAGGTGCCGGTCTGCAGTCCAGCAACACCGTGGAAGAGACCCAATAGGCTTCCTCAAACCCATTAACCAGACAACCAAGTCGGGCGACAAGGGCGGCCGACCGGCCGCCCTCTGGACCAGAGGACCCGCCGAGAAACTCAGCCCTCCCCTCTCTCGACCAGACCCTGCCTGACAAGGTTGTCTAGACGCTGTACCTCGATGAAGAGAACTGGCGACTGGTGCTATCAGTCAACCAAGCCTGCCTCTCACGCTGCTATCGGTTCCCCCAAGCCTCATGGAACTCGCTGATCGCCAACTCGCTGGAGAGTGCTCTCAACTGGCGGCAAGACCAAGGAAACCTGTGAGGTCACGGGTCTCTTCTCTGCTGACCAGGTTCGTCAACCCACGGTGAAGGTGCAGTCGGAACTGTTCAGCCAGCGTCTCCTGGTCCCCCTCAAGCCCGTCATGTTGGCAACGCGCCTGAAGCACCGACGCGTAGAGCTCTCGATATTGGCCTCCAAACGTTGACCATGACATTTCAACGTTGGACCAGTTGCCCTTGTCGATTGCAGGTGGCCGAGAGGAATCAGCAAGAGATAGGCATAGAGCCCACCGGCAGATGACGTTCCAGTTCTTGATCCCTGTCCGACGTTTGAGCGTTGAGAGGTGCCTCTTTCCGAGCTCGTTAACGCGAACAGTCTCGACTGGACCACCAATCATGAGAAGTACCCGAGTTTGATTTGAGTCCGGCGGCCGACGTTGTCGTAGTCAAGGAAGTAGGTCTGCCCGATCGCCGGTTCGAGCTTGGTGTAGTAGTCGCCAATGATTTCCTCATCAGTCGACAACAGAACCACCTGGTGGCTGGCCTTTGGAAAGTACCGCTCAACGAGGTGGGTGCGATGCGTGCTGTCGAGTCGAGCTACGGGCGTATCGACGATTGTTGGGAGTCTCTGACCTGTTGTTTTTGATAGCCCCCACAAGAGCGCCGTTGCAAGCAGTTGACGTTCGCCTGCCGAGAGGCGATCTGGCCCAACTGAGTTCCCTCCCTGCACAAGTTCGATCCGCAGCGTCTCGGGGTCAATGTGGATGTCCTCGATCAGAGAGTCCTTGTGGTAAAGGGTCTTGAGAGATTGGAGAACATTGCTCCGAATCTCTTGGAGGTTCTTCTCAACGACTCTGACTTGGAATCTCCGGAGGGTCTCGTTGGCCTTCTGCACCTCCCGGTTGATCCGGGTCACTCTGCCGCCTGCTGCTCCGGATTCGAGAACTGAGGTGGCGGCTCTTTCAAAGGCCCGTTGAGCGCTCTCCAGCTGGTGATTCGCGTCATACAGGTTCTTATTCGCGTCGTCCACGGCCTTCTTCGCTATTTGATCTTGGATCTCTGCGGCGGCAAGGGTTTGGTGAAGTCTCTTGATCTCCGCGCCGCTAGGTACTTTGTCCAATGACTGCCGATACGACTCGGCGTCTCTGTCCAGAGCCTGAATCTCGTTCAGGGTTTCTACGAGCTGCAACCGGGCGAGGTCACCGCCCTCGCCTCTGAGACCGGCAGCCTGCCTGTAGGTCTCTACAGGGATGGGGAACGGTGCAAGGTACGTGGTTTCGTAATTTTGACGGTCGTCAAAGAACACCTTCTCGAGAGAACCAATCTGAAGAGGACCAAACCCAGAGGTCCCTGCCAACAAATGCAGTAGCCGCTCGTCACGTTCCTTGTGGCTTCGGAGAAGAAGATCGGCCTCTTCCAACTCTTGAGTGTTGCTTCCTACTTCGGCAACCGTTTCCAGAAGGGGTCGAACCAGCTGGAGCGGCAGGGCACTGGCCGCAAGCCCGAGCGCAGTCGCGTTGGCAGACTGGAGACGTTCCTCGCAGGTCGCTTGGTTCTGGAGGATCAGTTCCCGTTGGGTGTAAAGGTCTCCCCCAGATTTCGCAAACACGTCTTTCGCTGCAGCAAGTTCCGCATTGGCGTTTTCGAGAACAATTTCGGTTTCGACGAGATGTTTTCCGGCATGTTCCACGACGCGACGGGCCTCGCTGAGGGCCTCATCGGCCGAAGCTAGAGCGATTTTAGACAGTGCTGACTCTTCGCTGTCGCGGGCCCCTGCCTCTTCTTTGAGAGTTCTCTGGCGGAAGTCAGCTAGGTCTCCCTGGAGGCGTTGCACCAGGTCCAAACCAAGCAGACCGTAAAGGGAAGCGCGCAGAGCTTCAGTTGATGTGGCGGAATCAGCAAGCGCTTCGAGGCGTTCGCCGTCAAAGATCGACAGGCCCGCCATTGATTCCGGAAGGATCTGCTCGACGTACTCGGGCCAGCTGGCAACAAGGTCGGTTCGTTCTTCACCGTCGACGGTGACAGTGAATATCTCTTTCGGAGGGTCGATCAGGGGCGTTTTCCACCGGCGAACAAGGGTGTAACGGCGGTCTTTTCCGTCTTCTCGACGGTCGAACACTAGGGAGATCGAACCGTTTGAGGATGAATCGTGGGTCACCTCGCGAAGAAACTCCGGGTAGTTGGTGAACCCAAGAAGGCCGCGAGACCGCGAACCGTAGAGAGCGACAAGGATCGACTCGAGGAGTGTGGTCTTTCCTGAACCGTTCTTCCCTCCGATCAGGGTGACCGGGTGTTCCGGGTCCGAGGCGAACGCCACGGTTTGTTCGCCATGGAAGGGGCCGATGTTGTTGACCTTCAATTCACGCAAAAGCATCAGGTCATCTCGCTGCCAGACACTCCAGTTTTCACCTCGTCGACGAGGTCGTCATAGTCGGCGCGATTGCCTTCCGCTGCAGCTTCCCGGCCGCGGGTCAAAGCCTTGATGTGGACGATGGCTTCGTCTTCGGATTCGTAACCGGAGCGATCAAACGCATCGCTGATCGCGGAACGAACACCGGTCCTTCGGACCTGGGTGCGGTGCCGGTGTTCAACGCTGAGGAGTTCTCTGAGTAGCTGGTATTGGAGATCAGAAGACGATTCCTCCCCGGGCGACTTGAAGCACTCTTCTCTGAGGATCTCGAGAGCGTCACTGCCGAACGGGAACTGATCGTTGAACTTTTCGCCTGGGAAGGCTTCCCCGACTGCTTCTTCGTAGATCTTTGGCAGCAGATCCTCGTGTTCATGCTTGTCCGTAACCCAGATCCGGCGTATCTCATGAAGTTCGTTCATGGTGACCAGGTCAATGTCTCGTACTGTGTCAGGGCCGTGTTCGCGGACCCGGGTCTGCGCGGTAAGAACCCGTCGCAGCCAGTGAGCCCGGGTCTTTTGCGTATACGGGCCGGCCACCGGTTCCCCGTTGAACAAAGAAACCTTTCCGTTCAGCCGCCTGAAATCCCGAACTTCTCGTCCGGCTTCGGCCAGTTCGTTCCGGATCTCAAGGAGCGGCAACATCCACTCTCTCTCTGCGTCGTTGTGGATCATCGCCGACATCGACTTGTCCTTTGAAACCACAGTGCAGGTCCAGCACCCGAACCGGGAGTTGCCACAAGACGGGGTAGTTGTGTCAATGACTAGCGGGCATTCTTCATCCGCGGTTGCCGACCGGTACAGGCTCATCAGGTCTTTGTTGTTATGCCCCCACGGATTCGGGTATTGCATTAGGAACATCCACACATCGTCGTTGGTCCAGTCGACGATCGGCTTGTAAACCATCGCAGCTGGAAGGTCGTTGTGCGGCGAAAGGTGTTCTCTGACCGACTTCTCGTCGTACTTGGCAATCCGGGCGGCACGACCGGCAGATTCGGCTTTCCGTGCGCCGAGAACGATGATGACCTGGCCCGCTTTGTCAACAACGTCGCGGATAAAGCGGCTTGTCGGATGGATCTTCATCCGTTCAGTGCACCATCGGAAACGACGATTCGGAGCCGGATAGCCGCGTCCGATGAGATTCACCCAAAATGTCTCATCAACAATTGGGAAAAGGAGGTGTGCTTCCACCGGGAGGCCCTTCTCGGCGGCACCGATCCGAATCTGGTCGTGTGATCGTTTCACCCATTGGACGACAACAGGGTTCTCTACCAGGGTGTCGTTAGTAACGACGTAGACCGGCTTGTGGCGCTGGTCCGGTTCGAGCGATTCGAGAGCCATCCACACCAGTTGCAGGCTGGCTGTTGAGTCTTTGCCTCCGGAATATCCGACAATCCATGGCGTGTCATCGGAGAGATAGATGTCACGGATCTGAGCGACGAGGTCGTTCACCGCTGAAGCCATACCGGATTCGGCGAACGCCGAGGACGAAACTCCGGTGCCTGTGGCAGCAGATTGACTTAATTTTTCTGACACTTCTTAAACCTTCGTAGTCGAACTCGCTGGAGGCAGTGTCGCGCGTGGCAGTGACAATGAGGTGCCTCGCCCAAGAACCTCGAAGCTAGTACATGCGCTACCGTCCTACCCGAAGCCCGCAGAGATCAGTTTGGTCATCATGCATCCCATTTATCTCGACAACAATGCCACGACTCCGGTCGACCCACGAGTTGCCGAGGTCGCCTACCGGTACTCAGTGGACGAGTACGGCAACGCCGGATCCCGAACCCACACGTGGGGTCTGACAGCAGCAAAGGTCGCTGAAGAGGCACGCCGTCAGATTGCCGACCCGATTGGTTCACAACCTGACGAGGTGGTGTTCACATCGGGGGCGACAGAGTCGGACAACCTGGTCGTGTTCGGTATTGCTGCACACGCTGAGGCCACCGGTCGTATGCATCTCATCACCACCTCGGTTGAACACAAGGCAGTGTTGGAACCAGTCGAAGTCCTATCCAAACGCGGATTCGAGGTCACTGTTCTTCCGGTGGACGAAAAGGGCTGGCCGGCGGCAGAAGACCTAGCCGACGCTCTCCGAGACGAGACGGTGCTTGTGTCAACGATGCATGGCAACAACGAGACCGGAGTCGAACTTCCCCTCGAGGACTACGCAGCGGTTCTCAGCAACCATGACGCTTGGTGGCATGTAGACGCAGCCCAAACCTACGGGAAACGAAACGAGGTGCTTTCAGACAAGCGAATCGACCTGATCTCGATTTCGGGTCACAAGGTGTTCGCCCCTAAGGGAATCGGTGCTCTCATTGTTCGACGACGTGGGTACGAACGACCGCCGCTAACGGCACTGATGTACGGCGGTGGACAAGAACGGGGACTACGCCCAGGGACTCTTCCAGTGGCCCTAGTAGCCAGTCTGGGCCTCGCCGGACAACTCGCCGAACAGGAGGCTGTTGATCGGCGGGTTTCTTGCCAAGCTTTCCGCAAGCAGGTGATCGACGCGCTGGATTCGCTCGGCGCCGAGATCAACGGGGACCCTGGGCGAGTCCTGCCTCACGTTGTCAACGCGAGCATCCCAGGCGTTGACGCTGAAGCGGCGATCGTCGCCATCAAGGACCTCGTCGCAATCTCGAACGGATCGGCATGCACGTCAGCGTCCTACGAACCCTCGCATGTCCTTACCGCCATGGGTCTCGAAGAGGATCGTGTCGCTGGTGCACTGCGGATCTCGTGGAATCACGAAACGCCGATGCCTGATTGGGATGCAGTCACGTCGCGGCTAAGCGCTATTACTCGATGAAGATTGCTGCTCATCGAACGGCGATCGTTCGTGGTGAGCTTTCCCGGCCGACTCGCCTAGCGCTAAGTGCTGGAGTGCTCCGAGAAGGAGAGACGTTCTTCGATTACGGCTGCGGAAAGGGCGAAGACGTTGTCGGGTTGCGGAAACTGGACTTCGAAGCTTCTGGTTGGGACCCCAACCATTGGCCTGAAGAACAACGAGTCGACGCGGATGTCGTCAATCTCGGCTACGTCATCAACGTCATTGAAGACCCGCAGGAGCGAAACGTTGCTCTGACTGAGGCGTGGCGACATGCCGGCCGGGCTCTAGTTGTCTCAGCGCGTCTCAACAACGAAGCGCGGTCAATCGCGTGTGGCCAACCTCTTGGTGACGGTGTGGTCACCGGGCACGGAACTTTCCAGAAGTTCTACAGCCAAGCTGAACTGCGTGCCTGGATTGACAGCACTCTCGAGGTTGAAGCGATCGCCGCCTCTCCAGGAATCTTTGTGGTCTTTCGAGAGGAGGCCGACGCCAACGAGTACCTGATTCGGAACCGTCGGCGCCGTTCGATCAGCGTGAAGATCTCGAGGGCTGACCGCATCTACGACGAACATCGCGAAACCATCGACGAACTTGTGGAGTTCTTTATTCAGCGGGGAAGGCTCCCTCGGCGTGACGAATCTATCGATCTTCAGCATCGGCTCCGAGATGCCGTTGGTGGGTTACGCCGTGCGTGGAGCGTCGTCCGAAACGTCACTGAGGGCACCGACTGGGAAGCAATCACCGCAGGTCGGTGCGACGACCTCCTCGTAGACCTCGCCTTGTTGAAACTCAACCGCCGTCCCAACTTCATGGCCCTGCCCGAAGCCACCCGCCACGACATCAAAGAATTTTTTGGTTCGTACAAGCAGGCCACTGCCGAAGCCGATCAGCTGCTCTTTTCTTCCGGGAATACGGAACTCGTCGACGAGACAGCAAACGCTGCAACGGTCGGGAAACGACTACCAACCGCGTTGTACGTGCACGAGTCAGCGCTTAGTGATCTCGCACCGGTGCTCAGGGTCTACGAGGGGTGTGCTCGCTGGGTTGTCGGAGAAATCGATGACGCAAACGTCATCAAGCTGGCAACCAACAAACCGAAGGTCTCTTACCTCTCATACCCGAAGTTCGACAAGGATCCGCATCCTGCTCTGCGCGAGACGATCTTTGTGCGGCTGTGGAACCTTGATGTCGACTGGCGTAGTTACGAAGACTCCACCAACTCGCCGATCTTGCATCGGAAAGAACAGTTTGTTGCCGACGACTACCCGCTGCGAGAGCGCTTCGCCCGGCTAACCGAACAAGAAGAGCGATTCGGCCTCTACGACACCGACCTCAGACTGATCGGCTACCAGGACGGATGGGACGAACACGTTTCCAGCTTGGGAGTTGACATCCGGGGTCACCGTGTTGTGCGAAAGCCCCAACCGGACCAGTGAACAGGCTGGTGTTCTAGTGACCCCAACCTCCATCGGATCGTTCGAACTCAAACGACACCTCCACTGCGAGACGTTCTCCAAGTTCAATCGCTAGTTCTGCTGCTTTACGCCCACGAATCGGATCGACAAGCACCCGACTGGCGCCTGTGCCACTGACGTACTCAAGAGTTTGTTCAAAATCCGCATGATTCGAGATACCAACTTCGAAACTGTTGGGCCCGAGTTTCAGCAGAGGGTTGTTGGGCTTCGTGTAGAAGGGCATGAGACGGATATACGTGGGGTCCCTGTCATACAAGTTGCGGGCTCCCTTAGACCGGAACAGGACATACCTACCTTCCGCCATCAACGCATCCGAGTCTTCAGTGCCCTCGGCCACGAGTCCGGAAGGGATATCAGCGCCGTATTCCCGGTACACCTCTGCGTATCTGTAGGCGGTCTGGTTCGCGATCACTGCTAAATCGTGAAGTTCAGCCAAGATGCCCATCGCGCGATAGGTCGCCTCAGGGTCAGCGGTTATCACGACGGGACCTAGTGCTTCTCGCTCGATGACGAGGTCTCGGAGAACTTCTTCAGCTGCTTCTTGGCTGTAGTCGCGAACAGTCGTCGGAGAACTGGTCCCATCGACTACCAGTTCATCTACTTCCATCGGGTCACAGGGCCAGCCAAAGTCTCCGGAATAGCCGGTTCGGTACCCGTCAGCAGATTCAAACAAGACTTGAGCTGAACCGAGCATGTGGTTGTTTTCAAAGAGTTGAAGTTTTCCGTCATCAACCTCGAACTCATGACCTGGTTCCAGCGCAATGAAGTTTGAACGCTGCGCCAGGAGGTCATCGGCCTCTGCAATCATCAGGTCACGCGTCCCTGGAAGGGCAACGATCTTCCTACCCGGACCCTTACAGCTATCGAATCCCTGACGATGGTCTCGATGGATGTGAGTCTGAACGCGGACGGGAGCGTCTCTCAAGAACCCGTCGCATACCACCTCGTTGCTGATACGTACTCCCCAGGAGTCGTGAACCGCAACCGTCCAGCCTTTTGGCATCTAATCGATTCCCGCTAACAAAAAGCCATTGATCCCTGATTCCAGCTTGGCGGCACCTAACGAAGGTTCGGTTCGCGTCGAGACCGTAAAACGGTCTACCCCTAGATGACCTCCCCCCTCAAAGGCCAGTTCGTTCAGAACAGCGACGAGAATCTCGTCACGTTCAAGTTGTGTCTTGGACTCCAGGAACTCCCTCGTACCGGTCTCTTCAATCGAACCCATGAGAACGAAGTACCGGTCGATCTGCGGACGCAGTTTGACGATTTGGTCAACGGCTTCCTCAACTTCATGTTCAGATCGTTCCAACAGTTGACAGACCTCTCGGACTTCGTCTTTCGACAGGCCGTTCTCCAAGACCGCATTGGCAAGTGCCGATTGGGCGGCAAGATCTGGCAGACGGGCGAGCTCCATCGCTTGGGTGAACGACAGCGAGTCGGTCCTTGTGCCAAAGACAACCAGGTGCTGAATATCGGGCGCAAGGTTCAGCAATTTGAGAAATCGGCCGATCATCACCGTTGTTTCGAGAAGGCAGGTCTGAGCAATCTCTTCTCGCGAAGCCCCTGCGTCTAGTGCCGTCTGGAAATAGGTTGCGACCTCAACGGGGGTGAGCGCTCGAACGTCTTGGTGGGTACCGACCGAGAGGATCAGATCTCGAATCTGTTCTCGCGCAAGCCCGGTAATCACGAGGTGCTGTAACCGGCCGACTCCAACCCACTTTCAATCAACATGGCGGCGGCGGGCTCTTGCGTTGTTTGCTCAGCGGCGGCGTATTCCTGCAACGAAGCATGTGCACTCTTCGAGAGTGTGGTGATGATCTGGATCTCACGGTTTTCCTCAGCAGCGTCAAGCACCTCGTCAAACCCCTTGTCCGGATCAGCAGTCGCTACCTTGACGATCGTCTTCTGCTGAACACCAGACATGCCACTCATAGCTCGTGCAAACGCCAGCACCTCTTGCGGATCCGCAAGTCCTTCCCCTCCTGCCATGGCTTCGGCTGCCGCGGTACCACGAAGGGCGGCATCCATGGTGACCTCTTTATCCCTGACGGCTTCCCTCACTGGCTTGGCAAGCCGATCAATCTTGACGTACTTACTCACCAGCCGATATGGGACACCTGTCTCCTCGGCCACGGTCGTCATGTTGCCGTATTTCTCGTAGAGGTAGCAGCAAGCGTCGACGTAGTCCGCATTCTCCATATCTCGACGAACAGCATTTTCACTTAAGGAAATCAACATGGCTGTAATTTCATCGACAGGTTGATCGAAGACCGAGGCCATGATGGTCTCTTTTTTGAGCCTCTGGTGAGCCAAGAATCGCCTCTGGCCAGCAAGAACTTCGAACAGGTCGGAATCCTCTTGCGGAGCAACAACGATTGGCTGAAGTAGTCCCATTCGATCAATGCTCGCCATCAACTCTTCGATGTCCTTTCCAACACCTCTTTTTCGGGCCTGAGAAGGACCAAGTACCAGTTGATCCAACCGAACGGCCTCAACGCCTTTGATCTTGGGTTTGGACGGCATGAAAGTTAGTTCTCCTCTTCTAGGCCCAGAATCGTTCGAAGGTGATCCTGGGTAGCTTCAGCCTCTCGGGCTGCACCCTCAACATACTCCTCAAATAG
>ENA-OREN01004012-OREN01004012.1-marine-metagenome-genome-assembly--contig:-NODE-4012-length-13163-cov-8.854425_pt1 | contig 13163 bp, 11 predicted proteins | sample MGYA00248624_ERZ508555 | MGnify/ENA primary metagenome ERZ508555 (study PRJEB26222, sample SAMN06267773) | marine metagenome | isolation source: Saanich Inlet, British Columbia, Canada | place...
CTCTTTATATCTGGGGTTCCTCATCCTTATTCCTGTTCTTGCGTTAAGGTCAACGTTGTTTATCCATTGACCATTCTTCTCAAGAAGAACTAAGGTATTTCTTGTCACCGATAACCCTCCTAACTCCATGGTTGTTGTTATATATTTTGCCTCCCGGCTTCCCCAATCATCATAATAAAGAACTTCAGTCCCTGCTAAGGTAGCACCGTAGATTTCATATTTAATAATTCCGGTTTTTGACTTTGGATAACGGCTTGGAGTGTTTGCAGCAAAACCGGCATTTACACAGGTAACACCTAACACGAAAAAGAGAACACAGGAATTCAGTACTTTCATATAATTACACCTATTAATTTTATACCCACATTTTATAAAAGAAGAACACTGAAAAACATAACAATTTCTTCTTAATATTTCCAGTCTCAAATGCCATTAACCTTCGATACTGTCTACGTATTAAACAAATCATTGAGGCGACTCAACATGATTTTCAGACGGTATATAAAAACTTAAATGTCCATCTCTATAAATAATTACTCTGTCCGGGTTTTCTTTATAAAGTTGATTTGCCAGATTGTGAGGATGCCAAACCGTATCTACCTTAACAATATCCTCAGCAAAACGATGAAGAAATTTAGCAACCGAGAACCCACACAACCCTCCCATAGCATTTGTATTAAAACGACCTTTCGGATGCGAACGCTTGGTACCATACCGAAGAATATTCCAGATCTCTTCCGCTTGCTCATCTGGAATATTAAACTCAAAAATCTCAACAGCATCTGTGTCAATACGTTTCCGCCAATCCAGATATTGGTTAAGACCAGGCACTTCTCCGACAAGCACATCATTCTCACGCACAGTCCCATCCTTGACAGGGGCATCATAACGCCTATACCTTCGCGCCTGGCCCGCATAACGGTGCTTAGCAGCAAACCCACCTGCCGGATCCCAGAAAACAGGCCCATTAGTCCGGCAATATACCCGCAAGGTAGTATGCACACAAGACGTTCCACGATACATAACCAATACATGGAGTTTTGACTGTTCAGGATCATCCTCCAGACTTTTCACGTTACATTCTTTACCATACCAGGCTTTGGGTAGCATAGGAGGATTTGAACGATGATAACAACAGCCTGCCTGAAGGCCAATTCCGAAAATAAACAAAACAGATATAATATTTTTTTTAAGCACCAAATAAATCCCCTTAATATGCCTCCTGTAAATGATACACTCTACTATTTGAAAGATAAATTCCTAGAAAAAAATATGATTGGATAATTAGATGTATCTGGTTTTATTAAGTATTCATTGAGAACACAAAATTCTTCCTTATTTCAATCGGGGTTGATATACTTGCGTCAATGTGACAATGTGCTTTGTTTTGAAATTATAATTATTACAGGAGAACAATATTAAGATTGAACGACTTGAAATACGGGAAATCAATCTGCCTCTTGTTCATTATTTCGAAACCAGCTTCGGAAGAACTGAAAAACGCCGCATACTCTTAACAAAGGTTTTCTGTAACGGTGCCGTTGGTTATGGTGAATGTACAACCGGAGAAAAACCATTTTTCTCTCACGAGACTATTGATACTGCCTGGATTATTATAAAAGAGGTACTGGCACCAATCGCAATTGGAAAAGAGTGGAAAGCACCATCGGAGATCGGCCTATGGTTCAAACAGATACGAGGTCATCAGATGGCCCGCGCGGCAGTAGAGAACGCCTGTTGGGACATGACTGCCAGAATTAACAATGTGGCCCTACATAAATTACTTGGTGGAACACACAAAGAAATCCCCTGCGGTGTATCTATCGGCATTCAGGATACTCCTGAGCAATTGCTGGAGAAAATCAGGATTGAAGTCGAAGCCGGTTACCGGCGGATAAAGATCAAGATCAAGCCAGGCTGGGATTATGATATTCTCAAACTTGTCCGTCAAGCTTTTCCAGATATCACTCTCTCTGTAGATGCCAATTCAGCATATACACTCGCTGACATCAACCTGTTAAAGAGTTTAGACGAATTCAACCTCCTGATGATAGAGCAACCACTAAGCCATGATGATATCGTTGACCACGCACATTTACAAAAACAGATTACCACGGATATCTGCCTTGATGAACCGATTACGTCTCTCGATAAAACCCGCAAAGCTATTGAAATGAAAAGTGGCAGGATTATCAACTTAAAGCTTGGACGTGTAGGAGGCTTCAGCGAAGCTATTAAAATCCATAACTACTGCAATGAACACAACATTCCGGTTTGGTGCGGTGGAATGTTGGAAGCCGGTATTGGACGTTCCCATAACATAGCGATGTCAACACTAGCGGGCTTCAGTCTACCTGGTGATGTATCCGCAAGCAAACGGTATTTTAGAGAGGACATCATCGAGCCACCCGTCACTGTCAGCAAAGATGGGTTTATCAAAATCACTCAAGTAACAGGCACGGGATATGAACCAAAGGAAGATTATATCGAAAGAATTACCGCTAGGAAAGAGGTATTTCCTGCGTAGAGGCACGATTCATCGTGCTTAAACATTGTGATTGTGACATTCAAGAATGAATATTAAATTCCTTCATATTATAATATTTGTCTCATTCCTGCTTCCGGCATGCCAACAAGGCAAAGGCCACCCTGACTCAACATCAAATGTACACCACGTTGTAGTTTGCTGGCTAAATGAACATGGTAATAAAGAGGCACGCCAGAAAGTAATTGAAGTTTCCAGAGGGTTTTCTGCGATACCTGGTGTAATCGACGTAAGAGTAGGCAGAGTGATTCCCAGTGAAAGAGAGATAGTGGATAGCAGTTTTGATGTTGCAATATATTTGTCTTTTGAAAACGAACAGAAACTATTTGAATATCTCAATCATCCGATACATAAAAAGGCAGTTGAAAAAACTCTCAAACCACTTGTTCGAAAGATTGTTGTTTATGACTTTATTGAGTAAACGGCATCTACCCTAATTAAAAATAATCGTTGTAATATATTGGTTCCATAACTATATTATGAATTCAATGCAGGGGTATTAATAAAATTTTGAAAATTATACAATAGTTTTATGCAAAACAGTTCTTTTACAAATCCGAAAATGGTAAAGTTGGCCAGGATCCTTATTATTATAGTAATCGTATGGATAGTTGCCGATTTTTTTGGTATAAAACCTACGAGTTTTTTCCAACAAAAAATTGGAATGCGTCCGGTGACACAGCCGATTGGAGATTTAGGAGCAGATGAAAGAGCCAGTATTGAGGTCTTTGAACGGGCTTCTCCCTCCGTCACATATATAACCAACAAGAGACTCCAGAGAGATTATTTTTCGTTTAACGTTATGGAAGTACCCCAGGGAACCGGCTCAGGTTTCCTGTGGGATAACAAGGGACATATAGTAACAAATTTCCATGTTGTCTACGAGGCTGACGAAATAGAGGTCAGATTACAGGACGGAAAAAGCTACGATGCCGATGTAGTGGGAGCAGACCCTGACCATGACCTGGTAGTATTACAAATCAATGCCACGAACCTTAATATTTCACCTGTGATGATCGGAAGTTCTAAAGATTTGCTGGTAGGTCAAAAGGTGCTGGCAATTGGAAACCCATTTGGACTTGATTCCACCTTGACTACCGGCGTTATCAGCGCACTGGGCAGAACAATCCAGTCTATGACTAAAAGATATATTCACGATGTAATCCAGACAGACGCGGCTATAAATCCGGGGAATTCGGGAGGCCCCCTTCTGGATTCATTCGGCAGATTGATTGGTGTAAACACTGCCATTATAAGCCCCAGTGGTACATATTCTGGAGTTGGATTTGCAGTACCTGTGGATACGGTAAATAGAATTGTCACAAAACTGATCAATCATGGAAAGGTAGGGCGTCCTGGATTTGGCATTTCACTCATACCGGAGCATATTATGTCAAGAACAGGAATAGAAGGCGTAGGAATACTTGAAGTATTTAAAGGAAGTTCTGCAGCAGAAGCCGGGCTGAGGGAAGTAAAGCACCTATCGAATGGACGAATTGAGATGGGAGATATAATAATTGAAGTTGACGGCTCCCATGTAAAAAATAGTACAGATCTTGTTAGAATTCTGGACAGGCATGAAGTGGGGGATGAAGTAGATATTGTCATTATCAGAAAGAACGTTAAAAAATCCGTTCGAATAATCATTCAGTCGGTTAATTAGCTTATTTTATATTAGACATAAAGTATCTCCTGTAAAAACGGTTTCTTTTGCTGCCAGTATGGAATGATAGCTTAACCATATTTCCCCGGTGGTATAAATACACGGAACTCACAGTCTTAAAATTCATCCCTGAGAGGCTTGAATACAGAGATGAAAGCAGGTTTATTACTTTCGAAAACATAAAACGGTAAACCTATTACGCTAGAATACATTTAGCGTAAACATAAATATAACTGCTGTTGTCATTTATATTTATCTCAAAATATCCAGCATATTATACAACATCCACTCACCACTCTTTGTTCTTGACAAACTACTTTAATAATTGTAGATTATTCGTGTCCTTATCAGACTAAAAACACATCTTGTTGCAATTTACAAACCCACAACTTTGCTGATAAAAAGTGTAATATAGCTGAGTAATATTCAAGGCAAAGTGTATTTATCGTGCTTTATCCTCGCGGATACCTAATTGATAGTTTTACTACAATTAACAATTTTAAACGGTAGTAATTGCAGATTAAGTTACAGTGATACACAATCATGGAATACATGCTGAATCATTTAATAAAAAACAGACGTATTATATAGAGGTTAGTTTTAGATAAGAGTATCAATAAATATGGAAGAAAAGAGTGACATAGCTAAGAAAAAAGGAATCGTTAATGAGAAAGACGGTTCCGCGATGGTTCATATTCCTGCAGGAACGTTTCTAATGGGAAATGAAAAGAATTCTGTAAATGTTGATGCATTTTATATTGATAAGTATCCAATAACAAACAATCAATACAAAAAGTTTATAGGTGAAACAAATTATGCTGAACCGGCTTTCTCGAAGAACGTAAAATTTAATAACCCGGATCAGCCTGTGGTAGGTGTAAACTGGACTGATGCTGTTGCGTATGCAAATTGGGCAGGGAAAAGACTTCCAGAAGAGAAGGAATGGGAAAAAGCTTCCAGAGGTACAGATGGAAGAGAATATCCATGGGGAAATGTAAAACCGGATCAAAGCCTGGCTGTTTTTGATTTAGAAATTTCAAAAGGTGCTCCCACAAATGTTGGAACTCATCTTTCAGGGGTTAGCCCTTTTGGTTGTTATGATATGTCAGGAAATATCTGGGAATGGTGCCAGGAGTGGTATACTGAGGGAAAATATCGTGTGGTTCGTGGAGGTTCGTGGATAAATCACCTGAATATTTTGAGCTGTTCTTATAGGAGTTGCAGTGTCCCGGCTGGCAAGGACAACAATGTTGGCTTTCGCTGCGTTAAAGACTCAGCATAGTAATAGCACGGTGGAGAGAACGATGATGAAGGGTTTAGCATACTGTAGATTATAATGCCTTGTCAATTGTTCTCAAAAAGATCCCAGGAATGTGAAAAATCAAAATCACCATCAAGCTTGAATTTTTCATCGAATTCTGAATAAAAGTCATACAGATCCTTAAAGTCCTCTAATGAATCTGTTTCTGTCTTACCCATTAACCCGCTATCAACCAGATTAAAAACTATTTCCCCAAAATCTCCACTCTTAGTTATACCCCACTGCTCTAGAACAATCCTCGTCATATAACCAAACTTCTCCATCGCAAATTGTTTGATTCCTTCTGAAAGTTCCTGACCGGTAACATGACGCTCTTCCTCTATTGAACTATTGTATTTTTTACCGAGATGAGAAGCAGTATAATCGAGTGCCTCAAAAATGAATTGATAAGATTGCATTGAATAACGGCAATCTTTGTTAACTACCTTCTGAAGCTTTTTCCATGTATCATGTACGTTTTTTTTACTCATATGTCTTCTTTATAACCAAATCTATTAATGGAAGTTATTATCAATTTACTGTAGGATGTTCAAACTTGGGGAACATCGGAGATCCTTTACACACCTTGGTGCCAGGACTCATTCCACCCCACGTAAAATCATTTCCAACAGGTTCTTCTTCTGAAGACAACCCCAACTGTTTGCGCATCTCAACTGCCACATTTGGCATAAATGGCAAAATAAATGAAGAAATTATTCTAATAGACTCTGCAAGGTTGTATAGTACTTCATTAAGCTTATTTTTCTCAGTTAATTCTTTCGCCAATACCCATGGTTTTGAAATCTCCACATATTTATTCACCAGTCCGATGTAATCCCATATTGACTCTAACGCCTTACTAAATTGCAAGTTGTTCATTGCATGATCAACCTCGTTGCCGAGCTTCTTCGATCTCTCAATTAGCTCTTTCCCCTCCGTTGATGACAATCCCTCATATTCAGGCACTATACCATCACAATATTTCTCAATCATTGTTAATGCTCTATGGAGAAGATTTCCGAGGTCATTTCCCAAGTCACAATTAATTCTGTTAACCATAGCTTCGTAAGAAAAATTACCGTCCAATCCAAAAGGAACCTCTCTCAGCAGGAAATATCTATATGGATCTACGCCATAAGTTTCCGTTATCTCAATAGGGTCAATTGCATTACCTAACGATTTTGATATTTTTTTACCTTCAAGCGTCCACCAGCCATGAGCAAATACCTGATAAGGAACTTCTACTCCCAATGACATCAACATTGCCGGCCATATAACACCATGAAACCATAATATTTCTTTGCCTATTATATGTACATCGGCAGGCCAGTATTTTTTTAGCTTTGCAGAGTCATCTAGCTCTAAGGCGGTTATATAATTAAAAAGAGCATCAACCCACACATAGATTGTATGCTCATCGTCCATTGGAACATGTACACCCCATTCAACCGCCGCCCTGCTCACACTAATGTCATCTATACCGCCTACTATTCTTCTGTGCAATTCATTTCTTCGCGACTCAGGTTTAATAAAATCAGGATGTTTTTCAAAATATTCTATAAGTAAATCTTGATACTTTGACAACCTGAAGAAATAATTTTTTTCTCTTATTTTCTCAACAGATCGCTCACATTCCGGGCAATTGTTTGAAGACAACTGCATTGATGTCCAGAAACTTTCACATGGAACACAGTACCAACCTTCATACTCTCCTAAATAGATATCACCACTTTCATACATTTTTTCAAATGCACTTTGTACTTGTTTTACATGACGATTTTCTGTAGTTCTAATAAAACCATCATTAGAGATATCAAGCACTTGCCATAAATTTTGAAACCGCTCTACCATCCTGTCTGCCAATTCAATAGGATTCTCATTATTAAGCTTGGCAGCTTTTTCTATCTTTTGACCGTGCTCATCAGTTCCAGTTAAGAAGAAGACATCGCAACCCCTCATCCTTTTATATCGAGCTAAAGTATCAGCGGCTATTGTGGTGTACGAATGACCTATATGGGGAATATCGTTCACATAATAAATTGGCGTGGTTAAGTAAAATGTTTTTTTATCCACTATGCTTCCCACAACCAGACTCGGCTTCAGAGCCACACCCTTTTCCGGCACCGGCCCTAGCTCCTCTCACTTGCTCTAAAATTTCCTTTTTATTTATAACAATCATCTTTTTATCTTTCGATATCATAGTTATTTTTTGTTGCAGGATATCATAGTCTACTACTTCACCAACACCTTTAGTAGTAGCTATTAACGTCCCTTTTCTTGGAAGATTGTGCTTCATCTCTTCATATGCATCATCTTCATACCTCAGGCAACACATTAATCTGCCACATCTACCAGAAATTTTCGACGGGTCAAGCGTCGCTTTCTGGTTTTTGGCCATCTTCATGGTAACCGGTTCCAGATTCTTCAAGAATGTCCTGCAACAAAGTTCCCTACCGCAGTGTTGATATTCAGCTAATAACTTAGCTTCATCCCGAACACCAATTTGCTTCATTTCAATTCTAGACTTGTACTTCTTAGCTAAATCCTTAACCAGTTCTCTAAAATCAACCCGCCCTTTAGCCAGGAAGTAAAATATTATTTTCTTACTTCCCAGAAGATGCTCCACACTGGCAAGTTTCATTGGAAGACCATGTTCCTTTATTTTTTCCTGACAAAAACTATATTCTGAAGGAATTGTTTTCTCTTCAATTTCTTCTTGTTTTCTCTCTTCCTCTTCCGTTACCTTGTGCAACACCTCACCCATTCCAGAAATATCAGTATCACCATTCAACTCCATCGGAGGTGAAATAACTACACCAAATTCCACGCCACGAGCGGATCGAATAACAATCTTATCGCCTTTTTTCAAGTCAGCATCTTGAGTAAAAGCATTCTCGACATTTCTTAAAATACCATATCTCACCGTCACTTGATATCTCATAGCCATTTATCAGTATCTCACACAAAATAAAAGAGTTAAACCGCAGCCAAAGCTAACATAAAGAAATTAAATTGTCAAGTTCATCCATATGTACACAGTGTGCACTTTTTGGGTGTAGAAAAGTTGTTTATATACTACATTAAAAACAAGAACCTAAAACATCCGATAACACACTTTGTTGCAGCAACAGCATTAGAGACATTTGACAAAGCCTCTTATATTATTTCAAATCATATTTTTCAAGTTTTCTATATAGCGTTCTTTCACCAATCCCCAGTATCTTTGCTGTCTCTCCTCTATTCCCACCCACATATGCCAGTGTATTCTTCATCAATTCTTTTTCCATCTCCTCCAGTGTTACCCCCACTGGAAAAACAGGCCCGGTTAAAGCCGTTCTATTACTCTTATAAATATGCTCAGGTATATCATCTATATCAAGTACTCCAGTCTGATTAAAAACAATCATACTTTCAATACAATTCCTAAGCTCTCTTATATTTCCCGGCCACTCATACCGAAAAAGAATTTTCCTGGCATCAGGACTTATATCTTTAATGTTCTTACTATTTTTCTTAGAAAACTCTTTAACAAAGGAATCCATCAACAGGAAAATATCCTCCTGCCTCTCCCTTAGAGGAGGCAGTCTCAGGCATATAACGTTAAACCTGAAATACAAGTCTTCTCTAAACTTACCCTCCTTTACCAACTCTCCCAAATCCTTATTAGTAGCAGCTATTATCCTCACATCTACCTTTATTGTTTCATTGCTGCCTATGCGAACAATTCTCCCATCCTCTATTACTTTTAGCAGTTTTGCCTGAGTTGTAAGTGGCATGTCACCAACTTCATCCAGAAACAAAGAGCCATTGTTTGCATACTCAAATTTCCCTTTCCTCTGATGCAATGCCCCTGTAAATGCTCCTTTTTCGTGTCCGAATAATTCGCTTTCAAGGAGAGATTCAGAAATTGCAGCAGAGTTTAACTCCACAAAAGGATGATTCTTGCGGGGCCCGTTGTAATGAATTGCCCTGGCTATCAGTTCTTTTCCCGTACCACTTTCACCCACGACCAGAACTGTCGCAGTAGTTGACGCAATCTGCTTTAATATGTTAAATATTCTATGCATTTGCTGGCTGTTACCTATAATACCTGCAAATCCAAATTTCTCTTCAAGCTGTTTATGCAACTCTATATTACTTCTTACTATGTTTTGCTTCTCAACAACTTTATCCACCACGGCTCTTAAATGGTCTATATTTATCGGTTTTAAGAGATACGTCGCCGCCCCCTTTTGCATTGCAGTAACTGAGGTTTCAACACTGCCATGACCAGTTATTAAAATAACTTCTGTTTCCGGTGAGTTCTCTTTTGTTTCCCTCAAGATCCTCATCCCATCTATCTCTTGCATGACTAAATCCGTAACTACAACATCGATTTCGTCTCTTCTAATTATTTCAAGAACATTATTACCACTTACAGCGGTTGAGCATGTATATCCAACTTTTCTCAAGCTTTCTGCAATAGCATCAGCCTGCTCTTTTTCATCATCAATTATTAAAATATTTGCATCCATCACGAAATCACTTTTCTTTAGGTTCGCTATTAACTGGCAACTTTATTAAAAAGCTGCTCCCTTTACCATCTTCACTACGTATGTCTATTGTACCTCTGTTTTCTTCGATAATTCTTTTAGCAGTAGGCAACCCGAGACCGGTCCCTGTTTTTTTTGTTGAGTAGTAAACTTGAAATATTTTACCAATTTTGTCTTCTTGGATTCCAACACCGGTATCTGTAATATCAATAAAAATATTTTCACCATCTTGATAAGTTCTTACTATAAGCTCTCCACCTCTCGACATCGCTTGTTGCGCATTCAGAATTACGTTTAGCAAAGCTTGCTTTATTGCGTTACTGTCCAAATTGCATTTAGGCAAACTTGTATCAAAGCTTTTAAGTATCCTGATAGAGTTCTGCATGGCTTCAGGACCAATAAAATCCAGTACACTTTCTATAATCCCATTAACACTGCACTCCTCAAAATGAAGTACAGGCCTCTTGGCAAATCTCAAAAAATCACTAAGAACACTATCCAGCCTACAGACTTCCTTCTGTAGCAGTTGAACCCTGTTCGACATTTTTGTATCTTTCTCTGAGTTTCGTTCTTGTAAATCTTCATTAAGAAGTTGCAAATTTATGCTTATAGCGTTTAATGGATTCTTAATCTCATGCACTAAACCGGCAGCCAACGTATTAAGATAATCTAACTCACCGGAATTAAAATCATTCTTTGGCATACTTTCAGGCCTTTAGAATATACTAAAAAAATAAGCCAGGAAAGCATATAAAATTACTCTCCTGGCTTTAATTTATTAAAAAACATAATATTTATGCCTGCGCTTCTTCAGCTTTCATAACATTTTGAGCTTGTAACCCCTTATTACCCTCTATAACTTCAAATTCCACACTTTCTCCATCTTCTAATACTTTGAGAATACTCCCGGAGATATTAGAGTAGTGCACAAATATTTCGCTACCATCTTCTTGTTGAATAAACCCAAAGCCTTTTTTCACATCAAACCACTTTACAGTACCCTTCTTTGTCATTTTAACTCCTTATTATACGTAGTACATTCCTTACAAACATATAAAATAATGACCTGCGAAGAAAAACTCTTTAATTTTCTTTCTTACATTTCCTCCAAGAAAATATCAAATGATTTAATAATATAAATAAATCGGAATATTATTCAACAATTTATGTGCTAGCCGGGGCAGTACTTTCGTCTGTAAGAGCGGCTTTTCTACTTAGCTTCAATCTCTTTTGATCATCAATACCTATCAGCTTTACTTTAACTTCGTCACCCATTTTCACCACATCTTCTACTTTCTCAATATAATCATTAGAAAGTTCAGAAATGTGCACCAGACCTTCTTTACCCGGCATTATTTCAACAAATACGCCATACTCTTTTACGGAAACAATTTTTCCATTGTATATTTTCCCGACTTCAGCATCATCTGTAAGTCCCTTAATATAGGTCTTGGCAAGTTCTACTGATTCAAGATTAGCCGCTGAAATTACTATAGTTCCGTCATCGTCAATTTCCACTCGTGACGATGATTCCTCCTGTATCTTCTTAATATTCTTACCACCAGGGCCTATAACTAATCCAATCTTATCCGGATTTATTTTAATTTTAACAAGCTTTGGAGCATGAATTGAAATCTCGCCACGTGGTTCCTCAAGGGCAGTCGCCATCTCCTTCAAGATATGCATCCTGCCTTCTTTTGCCTGGGCAAGCGCGTCTTTCATAATTTGCTCACTTATACCTTTAATCTTCAAGTCCATCTGAAGTGCAGTAATACCAACCTCTGTTCCAGCAACTTTAAAGTCCATTGCACCCAAATGATCCTCATCACCTAAGATATCGGATAGTATTCGAATTTCGTCACCCTCTTTTATCATCCCCATTGCTATACCCGCAACCGGCCGTTTCATCGGAACCCCAGCATCCATCATGCAAAGCGTACCACCACAAACACTAGCCATCGAAGAAGAGCCATTAGATTCGAGAATGTCTGATACTATTCGTACTGTATAAGGAAAATCCTCAAAAGCTGGTACCATTGGTTCCAAGGCCTTTTCAGCTAAAGTACCATGGCCAATTTCCCGTCTACCCGGCCCACGAATTGGTTTCGCTTCACCGACACAAAATGGCGGAAAATTATAATCCAGCATAAACTTTTTTGTATATCCATCGACCAGACCATCTACACGCTGCTCATCCATCGATGTTCCAAGCGTAGCAACTACAAGCGCCTGAGTTTCCCCTCTGGTAAACAGAGCGGAACCGTGGGTTCGCGGCAAGAAACTAACCTTACTCGTAATTGGTCTTATATCAGTGAGACCTCTTCCGTCCAGTCTCTTTCTGTCATTAATAATCTGTTCCTGCACTGCATGTTCTACAAGCAGTCCAAAAACTTCCTTAACCTTACCCTCTTTATCTGCTTCATCTGCGTCTGTACAACATTCTTCAAGTAATTTCCCACGTAATTCTTTTAACGCCTTCTTACGAGCAAGCTTCCCTTTGACTACAGATTGCACCTTAATCTCTTCAAAGATCCTTGCCTTTATATCATCATAGAGCGCGGAATCTACCGTTGGTTCTTCGTGTACCTGTTTTTCCTTCCCACATTTTGCAACCAACTCCTTCTGCATCCGCACAATCTTTTTTATCTCTTCAAAACCGAACATTATTGCATCAACAAACTTATCCTCAGAAACTTCCTTTCCGGAAGATTCTACCATCATTACTGCATCTTCAGTTCCGGAAACAACCAGATTCATACTACTGTTTTCCAGTTCTGAGTTTTTAGGATTAATTACAAATTCATCATTTATTAAACCGACTCTCACTGAACCAGTAGGACCATTAAAAGGCATACCTGATATTGATACTGCAGCAGAGGCGCCTACCATAGAAAGGACATCAGGATCGGTCTCTTTATCAGCAGACAAGACCACCGACATTACCTGTACCTCATTTGTATATCCTTTTGGAAAAAGGGGACGCATTGGCCTGTCAGTCATCCTCATTGTTAATATTTCCTTGTTTGATGGTCTGCTTTCACGCTTAAAAAACCCACCAGGAAATTTTCCGACGGAATAAGTTTTCTCTCTATAATCGACCGTCATAGGAAGGAAGTCACCACC
>ENA-OREN01004017-OREN01004017.1-marine-metagenome-genome-assembly--contig:-NODE-4017-length-13157-cov-5.435780_pt1 | contig 13157 bp, 21 predicted proteins | sample MGYA00248624_ERZ508555 | MGnify/ENA primary metagenome ERZ508555 (study PRJEB26222, sample SAMN06267773) | marine metagenome | isolation source: Saanich Inlet, British Columbia, Canada | place...
TACGATGATTCAGATATGATGACTGATTATTTTTCTACGGCATTTTATGTCTTTACCGATATTGGAAAATGGGATAAACCTTTCACATACACAGGCACCAACTAGACGAGAAAATATTATGAGTGATATGACAGTAGCGAAAACAATTTTAGAACAACTTGGCGGAAACAAATTCCGTATGATGACCGGAGCTAAGAACTTTGGTGGAACAGAAAATTCCCTTTCAATGAGAATTGGAAGAAACAAAACTAGTTCCAATTATTTGAAAATAACATTGAACTCAATGGATACTTACGATTTACATTTTTCCAGAGTAACGAAGATGGGTTCAGAAAGATCAGTAACCGAATACAACGGTGTCTTCAACGATATGTTGACTGATATGTTTACAGCCCACACAGGGATGCACACTTCACTATTTTAAAGAATCAAGAATGGCCTGACATCAAGACACCAGCTCTGTGCAGGTCCAATAGTGGGGTTCATTGAGAATGCCTAAGGCGGCCGGTACTCATTCTGGTTAAAGAAAAATAAACCCTTGGCATTCTCACCCAATTAAAAAATATTTAATAAACTATTGACATTTAGCGCAGTTTACTGTATAATAATAGATGAAGGTTAGGGATTAACCCTTTCCATTTAACCCAAACGAGAGAAGATTATGAGAGAAGAAATTGAAAATGTCCTAGAGGCAATGAGAGAAGATTACAAACGTTGGTCTGATAGGTGTGCTAAACATGATTCATACGCACACTATTCAGATGTCAAAAATAAAATGGAAGAAAATTACTGTAATGGTCTTGAGGTTACTGAAGGAAGTCGTTACTGGAAAATTACTAGTACGAATGGTAGTGGAACTTCAAGGTCTGTTTCTGGATTTATCTGTAAGGCTGGAGATAAGAAATTCCGTGAAGGTGATATGTTGAAAGCTGCCGGATGGGCAACACCTGCTAGGAATTTTGCTAGAGGTAATGTTATTGATGGTTCCGGAATTAATAATGTTCGTTGGACAGGAATTGGATAATATGATAATAAACAGTATTAGTTTAAAAATCGCTATTTTGTTATTCATAGCCTATTCCTATATAGGTTTTGCTGATAAATGGAATATTTTTTTAATGGAATTATTATGAAAAAGAAAGAACAATATGAGTATGGAACTACATACATTGAGAGCAGTAAAGATTACAAAAAATATATTTGAACTTCAGAGAGTGAATACAGAACTACGAAAGTTTCAACAAGTGGTTGAAGTTCTGGAAATCCGAAAATCAGAATTAGAAAATTCATTCTAAGTTTAATGGGGGAACGCCAAAGCGAGAGAGTTGGGCGAAACTGTAAATTTCGTGGCATTAGCCTGAGTAGGTGCAAATCCTATTTCCCTCACCAAAAAAACAATTAACAAATGAGACAACTGATGAAACAATATCTTGAAGAAATTACTACACTAATATTGATGATGGGGTTGTTATATATTTTCATACTGTTTATGGTTAGCTTATAATTTATGGATTACAATTCTACGAATGATGGATCAGTAGTTAGAAATAAACCAAAGAGTAAAAAAGAACCACAGCCGCCCGGTAAATTTGCTGTGGTTTTACATAATGATGATTTTACTCCAATGGAGTTTGTGGTATATGTTCTACAAGAAATTTTTCATCATCCATTTGAACGGGCTGAACAAATTATGTTGAGTGTACACAAGGAAGGTATGGGTATTGCAGGTGTATATCGTCTTGAAATAGCAGAACAAAAAGCTTACGAGACAGCCGAAGACGCAAAAGAATATCAATATCCTTTAAAAATAACAATCAAAGAGATTACAGTATGACAAAACAGTACGATAGATTTAATTTAGAAGAAGAAATTCAGAATGTATGGCAGACAAAAGATGACTTGAATGCCATAACAGAAAGATATTATGATGATCCAGATGGCCCAATGACTGATGATGAACTTTCAAATGTTCTGATTGGGTTGAGTGAATTACATGAAACAAGAATGAAAAAACTATGGAGAGTTTTTGAAACAATGGTTACAGAAAAATGTTTTACTGAGAATAAAAATGATTAGAAAAAAAATAAAACCGATAAAGAAGAAACGAGAACTTACTGAGGAAGCGAAACAGGTATTGAGAGATCGTCTTACTGCAATGCGGGCGAAGAAGAAACCGGCTGAGTATAAGAACATTGCTAAATCGGTTCTTGCTCTTCCGGATGATGATACCTACTCTTTTAAGAATGTTAAGGAGTGGATAGTAGAAAACAAACTTCAAGTTTCAGCTCTTGGTCAACAAGCAAGAAGTAGAGGTGTAACACCAAAAGATAAACAGATAGCAGAAAATTTAGCTCATTCCAAGAAGGTATATATTCGGTACTGTGAATACTATTTGAAAACTGGTGATTGGATTTCAATGTTTTCTGGAAAAGAGGAAAACCACAAAGTAATTCCTCGGTGTATTGCTATGGCATATTACCCTGATGGTCGTCCTAAGAGGTCTGAGGGGGTATTCTATCCAGATATTGCTGCAGTGTGGACAAGAGATATGGATGAGTCAGAGTTTCCAGATATGAGAGAAAATACAAATTATGTTCCTAAGAAATCTGGAACAGTTGCCATAACAGATAAGCAATTTATGGCAAATTTGTAAGTGATTGACAAATGAGAAATACATGATATAATATAAGTAGAATTAAAAATACCACAGGGTACTTGTAGGGCTTCTAGAAGCCACTCTCTCACTACTAGCTCTCCTGTGGTATTCCTATATATTAAGTGATATTAATATTAAACATCGTGGAGATATAATGGTGAAAGCAGTTCAACAAAAAGAATCAGGTAGCCCTAACACATTGGGCAATCCCCCAAAACAAAAAGAATCCCCAACAGACAAATTAAAAATTCTTAATCCAGAAGATAATGTAGATTTTAAAATTGATTTTGGTGAAGAGGATAAAGTATTAGAAGCAGTATCCAGTAAAGCAATAGGTGGTACTGAACTAATGAGAAAATGGCTGTTTGAGCAAATGGAAAAACGTGAGCCTGGGCTGAAAGATAAGTTTCAGTTTATTAGTACCAGAGTCCGAAATCTTGAACCCGATAAACAACGAATTCTTTGGATACATGATTTGGCAGGAGATCCAGAAGTTCAACATTTGAAAGATAAAGAGAATTGGGAAAACTATGAGCGTATTGTTTTTGTTAGTCATTGGCAGCAATATCAATTTCGTACTCATTTAGGATTTCCTTATGAAAAAGGTATAGTAATTCAAAATGCAATTGCACCTATTCCAGATCATGATAAACCAAAAGATGGAAAAATAAACGTGTGTTATTTTTCTACACCACATCGTGGGCTAGAAGTTCTTTTGGATTCGTGGGAGTTTATGAGAGAAAAATTAGGTTCAGGAAAAAATGCAGAATTAAATATTTTCTCTAGTTTTAAGATATATGATAGACCACATTTAGATGAACAATTCAGGCATATATATAAACGTGCTGAAAAAATGGATGGTGTTAATTATCATGGTACTGTTTCAAATGATGAGATCCGTCAAGCATTGAAAACACAACACGTTATGGCATATCCATGTATCTATGAAGAGACAAGTTGTATTACTTTGATTGAGGCAATGAGTGCTGGATGTTTGGCAGTTGTTCCTAATCTTGGTGCTATTCCAGAAACTGGAGCAAATTTCCCTTGGATGTATGGATACGAAGAAGATCCGGTTAGGCATTCGCATGTACATGCACATATTTTAGCTCGTGCTATAGATCATTTTTGGGATGAAGATGTACAAAATCTGTTAAAGATTCAACGTAATTATTTTGATATGTTTTATAATTGGAGTTTACGTGGTGGACAATGGCAGCAGTTTTTACATGCTATAGATGCTCCAATGGAAACAGTAGAACCTAAAGAAGAAGATAAAGATGGCACTGCTAGTTGATTTTTCACAGATTGTTATTGGTTCATATATGACAGCCGCAAAATACTCAACTGTTGATATGGATGTAATTAGACCAGCCGTATTAAACACTCTGCGTATCTATAGGAATAAATTTACAAAGGAGTACGGTGAAATAATTCTATGTTGTGATGATCGAAAATCTTGGCGCAAAGAACTCTTTCCAAACTACAAAGCCTCTAGAAGGAAAACACGAAAAGTGTCTGATGTTGATTGGACTAATCTTTATGAATGTTTGAATCAATTGAAAGATGAACTTCGCCAGTGGTTTCCTTATAAATTACTTCAAGTAGAGAAGGCAGAAGCAGATGACATCATTGCTACTCTGGTACACTTAATGAATGAACGAACATTGATATTGTCCAGTGATAAAGATTTTGTTCAACTCCATCAATTTAATGTTAGACAATATTCTCCCATGCAAAAGAAGTTTATCGATGGCGATGCAAAACGCAATCTCCATGAAAAACTTATAAAAGGGGATGTTGGCGATGGTGTTCCAAATATTTTATCGGATGATAATGTGTTTATCGATGAAGGTCGGCGACAGAAACCAATAACTACAAAAAAAGTAGATGCATGGTATGATTTAGAACCAGACATGTATTGTGATTCAGAAATGCTAAGAAACTATAATAGAAACAAACAGTTAATTGATTTGGGTGAAGTACCTGAGTCAATTCGTATAAATATAACCAAACAGTTTGAAACAACGCAAGTTGGTGTCCGCAGTAGGTTACTTACGTACTTTGTGAATCATAAATTAAAAAACTTAACAGAGAATATATCGGAGTTTTAATTTTATGAGTGTATTAAGTATTCCACGAATATTTGAAGAAGTGGCTGCAGCGAGTTCCTTTGGGGCTAGAAAAAAGGTCTTATTGGATAATGAATCAAACCCACTTAAGGAGTTATTAAAATATGCCTTTCATCCAGATATAAAATTTGCTCTACCTTCTGGTGCACCACCGTTTAAAACCGTTGGTTCTCCTGATGAGTATAATCCCACATATCTATATCCCAATATTAAAAAATTCTATTTATATATTGAAGGTGGTCATGATGGACTTACTGATTTACGTAGGGAGCAACTTTTTGTTCAAATGTTAGAAGGGCTACATCCTAAAGAGGCTGAAGTTGTACTTCAGGTTAAAGATAAAAAATTAAAGTTTAGAGGATTAACCTATAAACTAGTCAAGGACACTTTTCCAGAAATATTACCATAAATGATAGATGTAAAAAAACTTGAAAACAGAATAGTTAAATTCAAGCGTATAGATTCTGCAGGAAATGAATCCGATAAAGAAGCTGAACTTCGGCGGATAGATTATGACCAAGCAGAAGATATACCACGTTCCATTACGGCTAGGCTCGTTGATCCTTTGAACTTTATAATTACTTTAGGTTACGATAAAAGTAAGAATAAATTTTCTGGGCCTTTAGGTACTGACATTTGGGAATCAAATTTTGATATAGATAATTTTATAGTAAGCTCTAGTATGGGCGTAGCCGATAGATACATGAAAAGTCCAAAAAGAAATCGGACAAATATCTGAGGAACGACAACCCAATTAGAAGAGGAATATGTTAAAATTTTTCCTATATTTATTTCCTTTGATATTTTTTATACTGCATGACGTTGCCGGAACACAATTTTTTGTAGATTCCACATCGTCTAATATGACAACAATAGAGGAAGCATCTCCAAAACCCACACCAATATTAATGTGGGAGCCGGTTATTAGTCAAGCGGAAATAGAATGTATGGCCAAAAATATTTATTTTGAGGCCGCTGTAGAAAGCACTGCAGGACAACTCGCAGTTGCACAAGTAACTCTAAATCGTGTAAAATCCAAACATTATCCTAATTCCGTATGTGGAGTAGTATACGAAGGACCTAAACATGCAAGCGGAATTATGAAAAAAGATCGGTGTCAATTTTCGTGGTATTGTGACGGCAAGGATGATGAACCAGCTGTCCGCGGAAAACTTTGGAATACCGCCTACGAGTTGGCAAAATATGTATTATCAAGACAAAAAGATTTGATTGATATTACAGATGGAGCACTTTTTTATCATGCAAATTATATTGATGCTCCTAGATGGGCACAGCAAAAAGAAGTTCACGCGTCAATAGATCAACATATTTTTTATGGAAAAAATAAACGTGGGATTTAATTTTAATAAATTATTGACATTAATACGGATCTGTGGTATAATATAAGTAGAGAGTGGGGGAAGAACTAGTGACACACTCTCCTTAAAGTTATTATAACTTACAATTCTAAATTGAGATATATTATGACGAGCACAACAGTTGAAAGAAATGAGATTCTAAAGAAGTTGGTAGTAGATTATTCTGCCGGAAATTGGGAATGTCTTATAGATAAGGTTGAATTATTAGTGGGTGAATCGTTTTCTGCCGGATATTCATTTGCTAAGAAAGAATCTGTACTAGTTGAAAAGGCCGCAGAAACATTGAGTGAATGAAAATTATAAAGGAAGGTGAATGAATATATTTTTCTTAGATGAAGATGCAAAGATGTGTGCACAGGCACATTGTGATAAGCATGTGATTAAGATGATTTTAGAGTACGCTCAAATGATGAGTACTGCTCATCGTGTTCTTGATCCTCCAAGTGAACTTATCAAACCAATGTATAAACTTACACACAAGAATCATCCATCAGCCGTATGGGTTAGAGAATCAAATGCTAATTACCAATGGACACATGATCTATGGTTTTGGTTGTGTAAGGAATACTGGTGGAGATATGATAAAATACATAAGACATGGGAAAAATTATATAATAAGTTAAGTCATACTCCATTGAATATTCCAAGTGGTAGTTTTACTTATCCGCCATTGTGTATGCCTGATGAGTATAAAATTGAAACAGGAAATTCTCTTAACGATGCAATTGAGTCGTATAGAAAATATTACTTAGAAGATAAATCTAGTTTTGCTAAATGGGGTGGACTTGTGGAAAATATGAGACAACAACCAGAATGGTGGAAAAATGCCAACGTATGATTATAAGTGTGCAAGTTGTAGCACCGAAATTGAAGAAATTCTTCTTATTGCCAAAAGAAAAGAACCAACCAAAATTCCGTGTGAAATGTGTGGTGGAAAAATGGAACAAGTAATGGCTGCTCCGTATTTTGGTTACGATAACATACACACAAGACATTCTACAAACAACAAAGAACCTGGGTGGTTCAGCGATAAGATAAAAGATTTGAAAAAAGATAACCCTGGAAATTCAATGTAATTTTGATATGAAAAAATTTATACATCTTGCCACTCGTCCGGAACTATCGTTTGGTATACAACATCAAACTAGAAATGGAAAAAGGTTTTATGAAACTCCAGCCGGTAAATTATTCCCTAGCATCACAAGCATTCTCGGTGAGTTCTCTAAAAAGTCAATACAGGAGTGGAGAAAACGTGTTGGAGCGGAAGAGGCAAACAAAGTATCCGGTAAAGCCTCACGTAGAGGAACCCGCTTACACGGTGTCTGTGAACGCTACATCCTCAACGAAGAAAACTTCCTTAAAGAAGAACTACCACACATCACAGAACTATTCAAGACCATTGAACCGTTCCTAGAACGAATAGACAACATTCACGGCGTCGAACTTGGGCTCTACTCCAATCATTTTAGTATTGCTGGAAGAACGGATTTGATTGCTGAGTTTGATGGTAAGTTGTCTGTGATAGATTACAAGACTAGTAACAGAACCAAGAAAAAAGAATGGTGTGAAAGTTATTTTGCACAATGTGCTTTTTATGCAGTAGCGTATGAAGAACTAACAAAAATTCCTGTCCCACAAGTAGTGGTAATCATTGCCGTTGATAATGATTCCCCTCAATTGTTTGTAGAAAACCGAGATGATTGGACAGATAAAATATGGGAAGCTAAGAAGTTGTATGAACTAAATAATAATGTTAAGGAATTTGTTTGATGACCCAAAAGGATAGTTAAGTAAGACGCCGGTTCGATTCCGGCCAGCTCCACCATTACACATTACGAATTGGGGCTGACATGGATTTTGATTGCTAATGAAAGTATTGGAGAGAACGAATAGGGTGATTACCTACAATCAAATAACTTAATCGCAAATAATTCCGATTATACCGCATATTCTTACGCACTCGCTGCGTAGATTATAGCCGAGTTAGAGGATAGTCCTCCGGCCAGTCGCTTGGGAACAGAAGAACTGGCCACCACACACAAAGGATTAATTAAAGATATGTCAGATTATAAAGCCGGATATAAATCAGAAGTCGCAAGATGGCAAATAGTTCCAAGAGAAAGAACTGCATACGAAGAATATTTAAAAACACATGATTTAATAGATTTAAAAGGTAGAATGGTTAGGGGTGAACCCAATCCAATTGATCCCACTTATGGTGGAATAGGACATACATATTATATGCCCGAAACAAGAGATTTAGGCAGAGTCAAAGTTTCTCTTATTGAAAGGTGGAAGTGGAAATTTGAATGGGAGGATATAAACATTGGCTGAATATATTAACGAAGAACCATGCGAGTTTATTTACAATATAACTACTGTGGAGAGAGTTGTCGATGGAGATACTATTGATGCAGTTTTTGATTTGGGCTTTGATGTACGGATATGCAACAGAATCCGCCTGCTCGGAATCGACACCCCCGAATCACGAACAAGAGATTTGGAAGAAAAGTTTTATGGAAAATTATCCTCTGCAGCACTCAAATCGTGGGTGCATTGGGCAATATTGTCAGACAGAGATGATATTGAAATTCAATGTCGATGTCCAGAATCAGACAGTAGAGGTAAGTTCGGCAGAGTACTAGGTGAACTTTGGATTAACTGTACAGAAGATGGGCATGAGTTTGGAGGATGGACAAACATAAACAAATGGATGTGTGAAAGTGGTTACGCAGTTGGATATTTTGGTGGAAGTAAAGAGGAAATTGAAGAGGCTCACATAAAAAATAGAGAACTACTTCTAGAACAACAAAATGTTAAATATAATGGAGGAAAATAATGGATGATGAAATAACAAAAATAGCGGGGTCAGCAATAGAGTCCCGCAAAAAAATGAATTTTTGGGCAAGGTTTGCATTGTCTGGAACTATCTTAGGAACATTCATTTTTTTAATTTGGTTATTGTTCTTTACAGAATTAAAAGCTGAATCACGGGATCTGGTAAATATTTTAATCGGCGCATACGTGGCCGTGCTAGCAAAAAGTACAGATTACTGGTTTAAAGATAAAGATGATCCCGAACACAAGGAGTCCGAAACTTTGAATGGCAATGGTGAAACATTATAATGGCAAGTATTAAAATGAATAATTCTATTAGATTTATGGCAAATATTGAAGAATTGGCACAACGAACTAAGATGACTTACATCGATGCTGTTATTCATTATTGTGAAGAGAATAAGTTAGAAGTTCAAGCCGCTGGTCAAATGGTCGGTGGTAAACTCAAACAACGTATACAAGAAGAAGCTGAAGATCTCAATCTTATTGAGAGGACTTCAAAGCTACCAATATGAAAGGGGGTACTTGACAAATCAGAAAAGTATGATATAATATAGTTACATGATGATTAAGTGAATAAATCGCAATACAAATAATACAACGCAATACGAAATATACGAAAGGAAACATATGTCGTTCGCAGATATGAAGAAAAAACGTGGAGCAAAACTCCAATCCCTCCTAAAAGAAACCGCAAAACTCAATGCACCAGCACGAGGTCAAGGTGATGATGATCGCTTTTGGCGTCCAGAATTGGATAAGTCAGGCAACGGAATGGCCGTTGTTAGATTTCTTCCTGCACCTGAAAAGGAAGATCTACCTTGGGCACGTTCATGGAATCATGGATTTCAAGGACCAGGTGGATGGTACATTGAAAACTCTTTGACTACTCTTGGTCAAAAAGATCCAGTAAGTGAACACAATTCACAACTTTGGAACTCCGGAATTGAGGCGAACAAAGAAATCGCCCGTAAACAGAAACGTAGGCTCACTTATGTCTCTAATGTTTACGTCCTCAAAGATCCAGCAAATCCTCAGAATGAAGGACAAGTTCGGTTGTATAAATTCGGAAAGAAAATTTGGGATAAACTTAATGATAAGATGAATCCTCAATTTGAAGATGAGACACCAGTTAATCCCTTTGATTTATGGGAAGGTGCAAACTTCAAAATAAAGATTCGTAAGGTTGATGGGTATTCAAATTATGATAAGTCGGAGTTTGAGAATGCAACTCCACTTGATGAAGATGAGGCTAAGATGGAAGAAGTTTGGAAAACTGAATATCCTTTGGCTGAATTTACTGACCCGAAGAACTTTAAACCTTATACAGAATTGAAGGAAAAGTTGGATCGTGTTTTGGGAATAACTACTGGGTCTGCCGAAAGAGATAATGATGCTCCTTTTGATGGTGGTAAACCTTTTACTCCACAATTTACCCCACAAGTAACACCTGTTACACCTGACACAGCAGTGACTGCTGAAACAGATACTTCAGAAGAGTTTTCATATTTCTCGAAGTTAGCTGAAGGTAACTAATGGATAATAACGGATTATATGGATTTTTATTCTGTACTCTGTTAGTAATATGGGCGGCAGCAAGTTGGGGTGATCCCGATTTGATTGACGCCCTTATCTACTATCTTTCAGATGGTCATTATAAACATTAATTATTGTTGTAAAACATTTCCACTATTTCCTGGGGCTATGTCTGAAGTTGGTATTACTATCGGTTGTGATGAACTACTTACATTTTGTGAATTGTCTTGAATGATTGTTGTTGTACTTCCGCTTCCTGAGAGTTCATTAGATTCTTTTTGTAATGCGGCTAGTTTAGCACCTTCTTGTAAGGTCTTCTGAACTACTTCCCAATTTGCAATTTCATCTCCCTTGCCTATCATATCAGATTCATTAATTTCTTTCATTTCCATCATCATGTTCTTTATACCTTCAAGAGACATACCCTTCATCATACCTTGAAGCTTACCGATATCAACTATTTGGTCTGCGTCTAACGTACCCTCATCGGATTTCATAAGACCAGCTTTGGTCATTCCCTCAACATTCTTTTCCGCTGCTGAATCTCCCATCCAACTTAAAAGTGTTTCGGCGCCTGGAATCCCTTTGGCAATAGATGCCACATCTATATCAAGTAATCCTTTGAACCAATCCCATATATTTTTAATTGCATTAAATACCATATCACCAAGACTAAAGTTCTGAGCATTGGCAACTGTCTTCGCTGCTTCATCAAAACCAAATAGCCCTAGTAACCAAGAAGTAACACCAGCAATTGCATCTTTTATAATGTTAGGAAAGAAGGTGAGAAGATTGAAGTAGGACTTCATTACATCACCGATACTACCAAACTGAAATAGTTTCTTAAAGTATCCCCATACTCCATCTACTAAATCTTTAAGGAATCCACCTACACCCTTTACTGTGTCCGCATCATCTTCAGGCGATGAGAAACCGAATAGCCCCTTGAACCATGACCATGCTCCAACCAATAGATTAGCTAATATCATTGTTACAGATTCTACACTAACAGGAGTAGCTGCTCCTCCACCCTCTCCAAAACCGAATAATCCTTTGAACCAAGTCCATACTCCTGTTACTAATCCTAAAAGTTTTCCCATTACAGTTTGACCATCATCTGCCGGCATATGTGCGGAGTGTCCCTCTCCAAATCCAAATATGCCTAAGAACCAATCCCATGCACCTGCAAGCAAACCAGTAAGTTTACCAAAAACTGTTTGACCATCATCGGCCGGAGTACTCTTCGCCAAATCAAAACCAAATATTCCCATAAACCAATCCCATACACCTAAAAGTAAATCACCAAGTTTAGTAGTCAGGGTACGGTCATCTGCTGGCGCGTTTTCATCTTTCCAGCCAAACAATTCCATGAACCAATCCCATACGAAACCAACTAAATCTATGAGAGCTGTAAAGGGGAGGAATATTAATTTTGCCATTGAAATAAGGCCAGCACTGAAACTAGAGAAATCAAATAGCCCTACAAACCAATCAGCAATATCTGTTACCATTTGTTTGAGTGGTTTGAATATAGAGAAGCTTTCCATTGAGGCTGCGACTTCATCCTCATCGAAACCAAAGAATCCAGCAATTTTCTTAATGATCCACTTAATACCATCTTCTAACATTATTCCAAGATCCATGAATCCACCAAAGAATCCTACGAATGCTGCCTTTAATCCACCTAGTATTTTGTCTAAAAGATTCCCTTCAGTATCCACAAATCCAGAATAAAAATCAAACAGAGTCATAAAGATTTGAACGAAGAAGAAAATCTTTCCGAAGGCACTACCTATGGCTTTAAAAATTGAAAAAACTTTTCCAAATTTTCCAAACGCTTTTACAACATCATCTATTATTCCAGTTCCCGGAGGTTTTGTTTTAAATAATGCCTGAATACTTGTTATGACTTTTCCTACAGGACTCTTCAAAAACAAATTTTTAAGCATGGGAAGCTTTGCACCAATAGGAGCTTTAAAGAAGTTCTTGATGCCTGTGAAGAGTTTACCTATCTTGCTGTTGGCGAACATCTTTTTTATAGATGTCCATTTTGAGGGAGTAAACTTACCTGTTTTTGAACTTCTCCCGGCTGCAGTAAACCAGCTCTTTATACTTTTATACCAACCACCTATCTTACTGTTCGCCATCATATTTTTAAATGAAGTCCATTTTGTTCCTGCTGCACCAAGCTTGGCTTTAAACCAACCCTTGACAGAATCATACCAGAGTTTTATTTTACTGGTTTTAAGCATATCTTTAAATTTTGTCCATCCCAATTTCAATGGCTTTGCAAAAAAGTTTTTAATAGCTAAATAATAAATATCTTGTACCCAAAAATAAGTATCAATTTTTTTGCTATTGCAAAAGCGTATTATTTTGAATAAAGGGTCAATAGGCATATTTGCTAAAATAACTTTTTTAGAATTATTTTTTTTTAAAAAAGTAATGATTTGATTAGCAAAAGATATCTCGTTAGATCTTCTCAAAAAAAAATTATACTTATTAAATGAATTTGTTGTGATTGGTTTAAAATTTAGATTTTTAGATTTAAAAGTTTTATAAAATTCACCAGTAAGATTAACGTTGTGTGAAAAAAAATATGTAATTTTAATTTTA
>ENA-OREN01004020-OREN01004020.1-marine-metagenome-genome-assembly--contig:-NODE-4020-length-13151-cov-3.538703_pt1 | contig 13151 bp, 10 predicted proteins | sample MGYA00248624_ERZ508555 | MGnify/ENA primary metagenome ERZ508555 (study PRJEB26222, sample SAMN06267773) | marine metagenome | isolation source: Saanich Inlet, British Columbia, Canada | place...
TGGCGGCCAAGTTATACCAATCAACAATGTTCATTTTTCTAGTGTTGCAAAAGGTGAAACATTGGAGGATACAATAATAACAATGTCAAATATGAGTGATGCAATAGTCTTAAGGCACTCTGAGAGTGGATCTGCCAAGAGAGCTTCACAAGTTAGCGAAGTTCCAATTATAAATGGTGGCGACGGTAATTCTGAGCATCCAACGCAAACCATTATTGACGGTTTTACAATTTACAATTACTTAAATAGAAGCCTCTCTAATCTTAGAATAACAATGATTGGAGATCTAAAAAACGGAAGAACTGTAAAAAGTTTAGTCAAGCTTCTAGATAGATTCTCTAATAATCATTTTAATTTCATTAGCCCAGAACACCTAAAATTTTCGGACAACTATCCAAAGAGTTATATAGAGGCAACCGAAATCAATCAAGTAATAAAAGAAACTGATGTGCTATATGTAACTAGAGTTCAGAAAGAAAGAGGAAGTGTTCATGATTACTCCTTAAATCTTAAACAGCTCCAACTATTACCAAAAAATTCTATTGTGATGCATCCATTCCCAAGGATTAACGAAATCCCTACTGAATTTGACATAGACGAAAGAGCAAAATATTTTGATCAAATTAAGTTTGGTGTTTGGTGCAGGCAAATATTACTTGAAAGAGTTATGAAATAATATGAGAACTTTAATTAAAAATGGATTAGTTGTTGACCCATCTCAAAGAATCAAAAAGAAGATGGATCTTATAATAAACAGGGGTAAGGTGGAGTCGCTTAACATGCCAGGTATGAAGAGTGTTGGAGATTATACTGAGGTAATAGATGCAAAGGGCCTGATTGTCTCACCTGGGTTAGTTGATATCCATGTTCATTTAAGAGATCCAGGTTTTACGAGAAAGGAGACTATTCACACTGGCTCAATGTCTGCTGTGGCTGGCGGATTTACTTCAATAGCTTGTATGCCTAATACTAATCCTGTTAATGATAGACCTAATGTAACTAAATATATTCTAAAGAAAGCAAAAGAATCTGGCTTGTTAAACATTTTTCCTATAGGTTCAATAACAAAAGCCCAAAGCAATAAGAGTTTAGCTAAAATAGTAGAAAATTTTAAATCCGGTTGCGTAGCAATATCAGACGATGGTTTTCCTGTTTCAAATTTAAAATTACTTTATGATGCAATGATTATTGCAAAAAAGAAATCTTTTCCCGTTATTTCTCACTGTGAAGAATGCTCTTTTTCTGCTGGTGGAGTTGCAAATGAAGGTAAATTCTCTAAGAAATATGCTTTAAAAGGTATACCAAATATTTCCGAAGAACTAGGAATTATCAAGGATATTGCTGTCGCAGAATCCACAATGTCTCATCTTCATATATGTCATGTATCAACCTTAAAGTCCGTTGAAATAATTCGTGACGCAAAAAAGCGTGGTGTAAAAGTAACTGCAGAAGCGACGCCACATCATTTCACAATTTCTGAAGATGACATAAAAGGGTGTAGTCCTAATTATAAAATGAATCCTCCCTTAAGGACAAAGAAAGATGTTTCTGCCATTGTGAAAGGCTTAAAACAGGGTGTCATTGATATAATAGCTACTGATCATGCTCCTCATACAGAAAAAGAAAAAGCCCTTGGCTTCAAGAATGCACCTTTCGGAATTATAGGTTTAGAGACAGCTTTACCTTTATCTTTATCATTGGTACACAAAAAGATTATAACTTTATCAGATCTTATATATAAAATGTCCACAAAGCCGTGTGAGATTATAAACATAGACAGAGGAAATTTAAAGAAAGGCTCAATAGCTGATATTGTAATCTTTGATATGGAAAGAAAGGTTAAAATAGACAAAGCCGCAATGTATTCAAAGAGTTCCAATACGCCTTTTAATGGTATTAATTTGAAGGGAAAAGTGCTGAGAACAATTTTAAAAGGTAAGACTGTTTATAGTTCAAGCAAATAAATTGAAATTTTCAAAAAATATTATTTTAGTTATTTTAGCAGGGTTCTTTTTTTTCTATTCCTATCATGCTTTTTTAATCCTGCCGATAAGAGTTCTTTCACTTGGAGGAACCGAGTTTGACATTGGATTAGTAATGTCGATGGCCGGAATTAGCACACTACTTTTAACACCTATTTCAGGGATTCTGGGTGATAAATATAATAAAAAATACTTACTCGCTTTTGGTGCACTTGTTCTATCTGCAACCAACCTATGTTTTATGCTATTCGATTCAATATATATCTCATATTTAGTTTTAAGATTCTTTCAAGGATGCGCATTTTCCTTTTTCTTTGTTTCTGCAGGGACACTGATAGCGGAAAAAACGGATAAGAGAAATCAAACACAAGCCTTAGGGTTTTTTGGAATTTTTGCAATTTTAAACCATGCTTTAGCTCCAACAATTTCAGTCCACATTATCAACGCCTTCTCCTATGATTATTTTTTTATTATGGCATCCATTGCCGCAGTTTTTTCTTTAATAATTACTTTGTTCATTGATTCTGAGAAAAGTACTGATTCTAAATCGACAGCAGATGAGGGCTTTTTTAACATTTTAAAAAATAGTAGCTTGAAATTAATTTGTCTAATAATGTTCTTAGTCGGAGGGTCTTTTCTAACTTGTTTAAATTTTACTGCTGTTTTCACAAAATCGTTAGGGCTTTCTCCTATAACTATATTCTTCATATCATATACATCAATCGCCTTGATAATGAGGATTTTCTTTGGATGGTTACCTGACAAATACGGACAAGTAACCTTTTGTAAGCCAGCACTTTTAGTTTATGGAATTTCAATTTCCATATTGGCTTTTTCTACTAGTTTTTTGAATATTATTATAGCAGGTTCCTTATTCGGACTTTCTCATGCTTTAGTTTATCCATCAATTTATACTTTAGCGTTAAAAGTTGTAAACGAAGCTAACAAATCGAAAGCTTTTTCAATCTGTAGCGTTTCATTTACTTCAGGCGGAATGATATTCTCAGTTATATATGGATTAATTGCTGAAACTTTTAGTTTTAGAGTTATGTTTTTATCTTGTAGTATAATAGTTACTTTAGGTTTTTATTATTTTATAAAGTTGCTAGAAAAGGAATTAAAAAATGACAGTTGAAAATGAATATTTAGAAAAAAGAAAAGAAAAGATTGCTAGAATGCGAGAGATGGGTCTAGACCCATTCTCAAATACATTTGTACCTTCTCATCCGTGCTCATATATTGCAAAAAAGTATATCAATAATGATAATTCTAACTTTGAGAAAGATGAAATTGTTTATAAGGTCGCAGGAAGGATCACAGCGATTAGAAGCTTTGGCAAATCAGCTTTTATTAAAATTGTTGACAACATGGTTAAGTTTCAAATTTTTATTTCTAATAATTCTGTTGGAAAAGAGAAGATGGATTTCTTTAAAAAGTTTTATGATATAGGTGATTTTATTGGCATTGAAGGATCCTGCTTTTTTACTAAGACTAATGAGCTTTCAATTGAAGCTATAGACATAGAAATGCTGACAAAATCTATGAACACTCTACCTGAAAAATGGCACGGTTTATCTAATGTCGAAACCAGATATAGACAAAGGTATGTTGATTTAATCGCAAATGATGATGTTAAGAAAATCTTTTTATCCAGATCAAAAATAATATCTAGTATTAGAGAATTTTTGATTGATAAGAGTTTTCTTGAAGTTGAAACACCCATCTTGCATTCACTTGCAGGTGGAGCTGCTGCAAGACCTTTTGTTACTCACCATAATACATTAGATATGGATTTAAAATTACGAATTGCACCCGAGTTATATTTGAAAAGACTAGTAGTAGGTGGAATGGAAAAAGTTTTTGAAATTGGAAGGAATTTTAGAAATGAAGGAATTTCAACTCAACATAACCCTGAATTCACTATGATTGAAATGTATCAAGCATATTCTAACTATTTTGATATGATGACCTTAGTTGAGTCATTAATAATGAATTGCGTTAGTCTATTTTCAGAAAATGCTCAGCTTTCATATCAAGGGAATGTCATCAATTTTAAGACTCCATGGAAGAGAGTAAACATGATCGAATGGCTTTCAAGTAGTCTTGGATATGATGTTTTGGCTGAAGACAGTAAGATTTTAAAAGAAGCAGACAAACTTAAGGTAAATCATTACGATGTTCCAGGAAAAGCAATCACAGAGATATTTGAATTAAAATTCTTAGAAGGCAAAGTTGACCCAGTGTTCGTTTATGGATTTCCTATAGATGTTTCTCCATTAGCAAGAAGGAACAATGAAGATTCAAGAATTGCAGATAGATTCGAACTTTTCATTAATGGTAAGGAGATTGCAAATGCTTTTTCTGAACTCAATGACCCAGATGATCAATATGATCGCTTTGCAAGCCAATTAGAGCTTAAAGAGAAGGGTGATGATGAAGCAAATGATATGGATGAAGATTATGTAGAAGCTTTAAGGTATGGAATGCCACCTACGGCAGGAGCAGGGATTGGCATAGATAGATTAGTTATGCTTCTAACCGATAGTCCCTCTATTAGAGAAGTAATATTGTTTCCTCATATGAGAAATGAATGAAATATGAAAGACTAATAATCTTAAATTATATAAAAAGCTTTTTTAATTCTAAAGATACTTCTGTAACCGCAATTATTTCAATAATTTCTATCACAATCTCTGTCTTTTCTCTTATGATGGTTTTATCTGTTATGAAGGGATTTGAAGTGAAAGTTAAAGAAAAAATTTTTAAAAGTTTTCCTCATATTATCATAAAATCAGATAAGAAAATTGATTTAAATCAATTCAGCGAAGTTAAGTCTTATCAAGTTACTTCTGAGACCTATGGTGGAATGATTTTAAGAAGAGATATTAAACTTTTACAAATTAAATCCGTAAATGAAACTTTTTTTATAAAAAATACTGACTCTTCATTAAGCGAAGATTTTAAATCACAAAAAAATATCCCAGTTCTTTTAGATAGTAAACTAGCAAGTAGCTACCAAATAGATTTGAACGATAAAGTTAACATAGTAATTCCAGACTTTACCAAGAAAGAACCAACTATAAGGGAATTAAAAACCACAGTAGTTGGAATCTTTGACTCTAAGGCAAGTCAGGTTAATAGGGTTTATGTTGAGAATAGAATCCAAAGCAAAATCTTCTCAAAAGATAAAGCATTTATAGAAGTAATATTAAATAATCCATATCAGTCCAAGGAGATTAAGCAGAAAATAGTTAATAAATATGATGAATTAAAATATAAGATATTCGATTGGCAATCAATCAATAGCAGCTTGTTCAATTTAATGAAACTAGAGAGATATTCTTTGATAATCTTCTTAGGTTTTCTAATTCTTATTTCAGCCACTACAATTTATTCAAATATAACAACGTTTATTACTCAAAAAAGAAAAGAAATTGGGACTTTAATTCTTTTAGGGTCAAGTAGGAAATCTTTAATATTAATATTCTCTTGTGTTGGTGTCCTAGTTGGTGGGGTTGGAATAATTTTTGGGTCAGCCCTTTCGCTAATTTCTATCTATATAATTCAAAATACTGGATTCATTAATAGCCTGTCATTAGATATTTCATTTTATGAAATTGATGGATTTCCAATCATCTTTTCTATAAAATATTTTCTTAATATATTCATATTTTCATTTTTAATGATTTTAGCGTCATCATTCATTCCATCATATTTGATTCTAAATAAAGACCCTGAGTTGTTAATCAAAGGTGGAAACTAGTATGTCTTTAAAAATAAATAATTTATTTAAGGATGTAAAAGGGAAGACTATTTTGAGGAATATTAGCCTTGAAGTTGATCAAGGAGACTTTGTATCTATAGTAGGACCCTCAGGTTCTGGTAAGACAACTTTGTTGAACATAATCGCATTTATTTCCAGACAATCATCAGGTGAATATTTGTTTGATGGAGCAGACAACCAGGCATTGTTTGAAAACTCTGATGACTTATCTAATTGTAGGGGCACAATTGGAATAATGTCTTCAATTTCCGACTTAATACCGAATCTTAACATTAAAGAGAACATCTTGTTGCCATCTTATATTAATAAGAGTCTAGTTGTCACTGATTTATATTATGAGAATTTAGTTCATAAATTAAATATTGCCAATATGCAAGAGGCTAGACCATATTCATTATCTTCTGGAGAAAAGCAAAGAGTTTTGTTATGTAGGGCAATGATACTACAGCCTATTATGCTAGTTGCGGATGAACCTACATCAAACTTAGACCAAGAAAATGCTGTAAATATTTTTAATATGATGGCTGATTTGAATGAACAAAGGAAAACAACTATAATAATGGCAACCCATGATAAAAAAATATATGAAAGCACACCTAAAGTTTTTAAAATTAGAGATGGTTCAATAGATTGAAAAAAATTGCAATACTAGTTTTTATTTTGTTATTTATACCACTATCTTTCAATTCTTTTTCTGATTCTTCTAATTCTTTTATAGAAAAGAAATCATCTAGACTCGAGGAGTTAGAAGGTAAGAAAATTACCAAAATTGTTTTTTTTGGTAATAAGATAATTCTCAACGAAAGAGTTGAACAAATTATGTCAGTAGAAGCAGGAGACCTTTATAATCATGAAAAAATAAAAGCAGACATAAAGACATTGTACTCAACCCAATACTTTTACAAGATAGATCTTTTTGCTAAAAATATTAATGATGAAGTAAATCTTAGTATTAGGTTTGAAGAAAATCCAGTTTTAGCAAGTTTTAGAATAGTCGGAAATGATAAAATTTCTCTTAAGGATTTAAAGGCCCCCTTAAGACTCACTGAAGGACAAATCACAAGTAGGAAGCAATTAGAAGTTACGAAGTCAATTGTTGAGCAATATTATTTCTATAAGGGATTCAATCAAGTAAAAGTTACCGATCTTATACTTCCATCAGGAGAAGGAAAGATTCAATATGAAATAACAATCAAGGAAGGCAATAGGGGATATATTAAGGGAATCACATTAGTTGGTGTTGATGACTCATTTAAAAAAGAACTTCTTAAGAGTATTGACACAAAAGTTAAATGGGTTTGGTCTCCAATTACCGGACGGGGTCGATTAAGCATTGATCTTGTTGAGATGGACGAACAAAATGTTAAACAGTTTTTCCTAAATAAGGGTTTTGTTGATGTGAAAACCGATAAACCACAAATTGATTATATTAAAGAGAAAGATGGCTATAGAGTTACGTTTAAAGTAAACCAAGGTATAAGGTATAAGACTGGAAAACTATCTATAAATGGTGATTTAATTAAAGATGAAAAAGTATTATTAAAGAAGTTGGAACTAAAGGAATCTGACTTTTTTAGTACAGGCAAACTTACAAGTGATATTGAAAAATTAAATACTATATATGGTGATGCAAGTTATGCATTCGCTGATATTAATCCAAATGTCCAGAAAAACTCTGAAAACAAGGAAGTTAATGTTGAGTTCCAAATTGAGAAAGGGGAAAAGTTCAAAGTTAATTCGATAATGATAAGTGGTAATACGCGAACAAGAGATAAGGTTATTAGAAGAGAAGTTATGGTTAATGAGAATGACGATTACTCATCTACAAAAATTAAGAGGTCTAAAGGGAGGATAAACCGAAGAGGCTATTTTGAGACTGTTGAGATTTCAGAAAGACCCGTTGAGAACAAGCCTAATTATCTTGATTTGAATGTTGAAGTTGAAGAAAAGCCTACAGGTTTCTTCAGTATTGCTGGTGGTTACAGTTCAGTTGAGACACTTTTGCTTGGTGTCCAAGTTCAAGAGTCAAATTTCATGGGCTATGGCAAGGAAGTAACCGCATCTGCAACTGTCGGTGGTATAAGTAAAAATTTCTCTCTTAGTTACAATGACTCTTACTTTCTTGACACAACTTACCAGTTTGGTGCAAACGCTTTTAGAGGAGAGTATGAATACCAAGATTTTGACAGAAACTCATGGGGTGGCGGAGCACGGGTAGGAAAGGCTATGGGGTTAAATTCTTTCCTTAATTTTAGCTATAGATATGAAGATATAACGATTGATGATCTAACGCTTGCTGCAAATGAAGTATTCCAAGAAGGTAACGATAAAATTAGCTCATTAGGGCTAGGCTGGACTTACGATACTAGAAATAATTTTATCACACCAAGTAAAGGAATAATTTTTTATTCAAAAGTTGAAGATTCTTCAGATTTTCTCGGATCAAATCTTTATTTTACAAAATATTCATCAAGGTTTGCCAAGTATCATGAAATTAAAAAGAACCATATACTGGCATATAATGCTGATGCAGGTTTTATAGATTTTAGGGATATTGGAAATAGAATTGTCGTTTCTGAAAGATACTTTCTTGGAGGACCTAATAATCTAAGAGGATTTAAATCTCGAAGAGTTTCACCGAGAAGACTTTTATCTACTGCTAGGTTCGTTAGAATTGGCGGCAACAAGTATGTATTTAATAACCTTGAATACATTTTTCCTATTGCGTTAGAGACTGGATTAAGGGGATTGTTCTTTGTGGATGCAGGAAATTCATATGACGAAACTCAAAATATAGATTATAATCCTTGGGATATGAAAAAAGATGTCGGATTTGGCTTTAGATGGCTCTCACCTATGGGCCCATTAAAGCTAGATTTTGGTTTCCCAGTAGGGAAAAGGAAGTCAGACGAGGATAAATTCGAAGTTCAGTTCTCAATTGGCTCACTCTTTTAAAATATAGAATAAATGGAGAAGTAATATGAATAAGTATATTTTAATATTTTTAACATTTTTATTAACATCAGTTGGTACCTTCGCTGAAGAAGAGGTCCAAACACAACCGGTAAAATCCTTATCAGTTGGTTTTGTAAATTTTCAACAAGTTATTGCTGAATCGAATCTTGGAAAAGATTATATGAAGAATGCAAAAAAAAGCGTTGAGAAAAAACAAAAGCTACTTCAGAAGCTAGAAGATCAAGTTAGAAAAATGAAAGAATCTTTTGAGAAACAAAGATTAGTTTTAGACGATAAAGTAAGAGAGCAAAAAGCTGAAGAGCTTGCATATAAAATAAAAGAACTTCAGAGAAAGTCTGAAGACTTTCAAGCTGAATTGAAAATAGCAGATGCAAGGTTTCAGAAAGAAATTTTATCAAAAGTTATGAAAGAAGTTAAAATTGTTGCTGAACAACTTGGCTACAGCATTGTGCTCTCTAATTCAACTCCTGGCTTGATGTTCTTCGAAGAGAGGCTTGATATAACTGATAGGATTCTAGAGCGAATTAATAATTAATTTCTATGAATCTTAATCGTGAGCAGATTCAAAAATACCTTCCTCATAGAGATCCCTTTCTTTTTGTTGATGAAATAATAGATTTTGAGTCTGCCCATTCAATTAAAGCACTTGTAAGCTTTAAAGAGGACTCCTTCTTTTTTAAAGGTCATTTCCCAGGTAGGCCAGTAGTCCCAGGAGTTATTATCGTTGAATCAATGGCTCAGGTTGGTGGAGTTCTTATATATAGGTCTTTTGAGGAAGAATTTTTAGGTAAGAGTCCAGCTCTAGTTGGTATTGATAATGTTAAGTTTAAGTCTCCAACCTTACCTGATGAACAACTAACAATTGAAACCTTTTTAGTAAAGAGAAAACTTGGGATTTTCAAGTTATCAGCAAAAGCATATAAAAATTCTGAATTAGTGGTTGAGGCAGATATAACTGCAACAATTTTAAAAGATTAATCTATTTCATCTAATTGAAACAAACATTCTACTATGTTAATATAGGCCTTTGTATTTTATGCTGGTGTAGCTCAGGGGTAGAGCAGCTGATTTGTAATCAGCCGGTCGGGGGTTCAAATCCCTTCGCCAGCTTAAGTATGGGGATATGGCAGAGTGGACAAATGCATCAGACTGTAAATCTGACCGCGCAAGCGTACGGTGGTTCGAATCCATCTATCCCCAAAAAGAAAGCATGCGGGAGTAGCTCAGTTGGCTAGAGCATCTGCCTTCCAAGCAGAGGGTCGCGAGTTCGAGTCTCGTTTCCCGCTTTTTTGCCCAGGTAGCTCAGTGGTAGAGCACATCCTTGGTAAGGATGAGGTCGGCGGTTCAACCCCGCTCTTGGGCTTTCAATTAATTTAATTAGTTGTATGATTTTAATATCATAAACAGGGGAAGTTATATATGGGCGATAATATAGTAGTTGTAGCGCTAGAATGTACAGGATGCAATGGTAAAAATAGATACCATATTAGAAAGAATAAGAAGGTTCAGCGCGATAAGCTAGAAATTAAAAAGTATTGCAAATTTTGTAATAAGCATTTAATTCATAAAGAGACTAAATAGGGGTGTAGCTCAGTTGGTAGAGCGACGGTCTCCAAAACCGTAGGTCGGGAGTTCGAGACTCTCCACCCCTGTTTTGAATGAGGCTTAATTTCTGATTGGATTGATTTATACTTTTAATAAGAGAGAAGATATATGAAAAATAATGAATTTTTAGAAAATGCAAAATATGCAGACAAAGAGTTTAAGTTCCATTCGTTACCTAAAGTTTCAAGCAAATATAATTTTGATTTAGAATCAATGCCATATTCTCTAAGAATATTATTGGAAAATCTTGTACGAAATTTTGATGATAGAATAGTTGATGAAGAACTGATAAATAAATTCATCTTTAACAAAGAAGAAAAGTTTGAAATACCTTTTAGACCCTCTAGAGTAGTTTTGCAGGATTTTACAGGCGTTCCATGTGTAGCAGATTTAGCAGCTATGAGAGATGTGATAAATAGGCTTGGTGGAGATACTAGTTCTATTAATCCCTTGGTCCCTGTTGATCTAGTTATAGATCATTCAGTCCAAGTGGATTACTTTAGAGAAGAAAATGCCCTTTCTTTGAATACAAAACTTGAATTCGATAGGAATCAAGAAAGGTATTCTTTTTTAAGATGGGCTCAAACTGCGTTTGAGAATTTTAGAGCTGTTCCTCCTGGTAACGGAATTGTTCATCAAGTTAATTTGGAATATTTAGCAAAATTAGTTCAGAAAGTAAATCATGATAGTGGCGAAGTCTGCATACCAGATACTCTAGTAGGAACTGATTCTCATACAACTATGATTAATGGCATTAGTGTTTTAGGGTGGGGAGTTGGTGGTATCGAGGCTGAAGCTGCCATGCTTGGGCAACCCTTATATTTTTTAATTCCTGATGTAATCGGATTCAAGCTAGAAGGGAATCTCTGTGAGGGTGTGACTGCAACAGATTTAGTATTAAATATTACAGAAATGCTAAGAACAGAAGGAGTTGTGGGAAAATTTGTTGAATTTTATGGCCCAGGATTAGATAATTTGCCTCTTCCAGATAGAGCAACGATTGCCAATATGGCACCTGAATATGGTGCTACTATGGGTTTCTTTCCAGTTGACCAAGAAGCGTTAAACTATTTGAAATTAACTGGTAGGACTAGTGATGAAGTTAAATTAGTTGAAAGCTATTACAAGGCTCAGAATAGTTTTAGAGATTCTTCCAGTAAAGACCCGGAATATTATAAATCTTTATACCTTAATTTAGAGTCAGTTAAACCTGCGCTCGCAGGGCCTAAAAGACCTCAAGATAGAATTTTGTTGTCTGAAATGAAAAGTGCACTACACAAAGAGTTGAAATTAAGAGAAATAAATAATAATAAAAATTTTAAAATTAAAGATTCATCAGATTCCCTAAAAAACGGCTCTGTTGTTTTAGCAGCTATTACAAGCTGTACTAACACTTCAAACCCCTATGTAATGGTTACTGCAGGATTGGTTGCTAAGAAAGCAAGGGATTTGGGACTTAAAGTTCCATCATACGTAAAAACTAGTTTAGCTCCTGGCTCAAAAGTTGTTGTGGACTATCTCGAAAATGCCGGTCTTCTTGAAAGTCTTTCTCAGATAGGGTTCAAAACTGTTGGTTTTGGTTGCACTACCTGTATAGGTAACAGCGGCCCTTTACCGCTAGAAGTTGGAGATGTTATTGTTGAGAATTCTTTGCATGTTGCAGCGGTATCTAGTGGCAACAGAAATTTTGAAGGAAGAGTGCATCCTCTTATAAGACTATCGTACCTTGGCTCACCACCCTTAGTTGTTGCATATGCATTAGCTGGAACAGTTGATATAGATTTTTATAATGAAAAGATAGGTACCTCATCCAAAGGTGATGATATTTATTTAAAAGATATTTGGCCCTCTAATGAAGAAATTCGGGAAACAGTCTATAGCTCTATTCATCCTGATACTTTTGTAAACAGATATAGCAATATATTCATTGGAGATGATAGGTGGGAGTCTATATCAGTTCCTGAGGGATCAATTTATGATTGGGATGATACTTCAACTTATATTCAGAAACCAGGATTTTTTGACGACTTCTCAATTGATCTTCCAGAAATATCTGATATTAAAAAAGCAAGAGTTTTAGCCTACTTAGGCGACTCTATTACAACAGATCATATTTCGCCAGCAGGATCTTTCACAGAAGAAACCCCCGCGGGAAAATATTTAAAAGAGAGAGAAGTTGAACTTAAAGATTTTAATAGCTATGGTTCACGAAGAGGAAATCATGAAGTAATGATGAGAGGAACTTTCGCTAACATAAGAATTAAAAACAAATTATTAGATAACGTTGAGGGTGGATTTACAAAGCTTTTTGATACAAATGAAACAATGGCAATTTACGATGCTGCAATTAAGTACAAAGAAAGCAAAACAGATTTAATTGTTATTGCTGGAAAGGAATATGGCACAGGAAGCTCAAGGGATTGGGCAGCTAAAGGCTCAATGTTATTGGGAGTTAAGGCTGTAATTGCTGAAAGTTTTGAAAGAATTCATAGAAGTAATTTAGTTGGGATGGGAGTCTTGCCTTTACAATTTATGGAAAATGAGGATGCTGCAAAGCATAAAATTAACGGAAATGAGAAATTTTCTATAGCAGGAATTTCATCAGGTCTTACTCCATTGTCCAAGGTTAAGCTTAATATAGAAGATGAAAATGGTAAAACAAGAGAAATTGATCTTGTTTGTAGATTAGATTCAGTTGTAGAAGTAGATTATTTTTATAATGGTGGAATTCTGCAAACTGTACTTAGACAAATGCAGAAAACAAATTAATAATTGATTTTTCCTTTTTTTTTATTATATTTTCT
>ENA-OREN01004023-OREN01004023.1-marine-metagenome-genome-assembly--contig:-NODE-4023-length-13145-cov-3.989134_pt1 | contig 13145 bp, 11 predicted proteins | sample MGYA00248624_ERZ508555 | MGnify/ENA primary metagenome ERZ508555 (study PRJEB26222, sample SAMN06267773) | marine metagenome | isolation source: Saanich Inlet, British Columbia, Canada | place...
AAAGAAACTGGGTGAATTCTGATAATTTTAGTCTTAGGTAGAGAAACTATCTGGACAATAATTTTTAAGGATTAGTTCCCCTCCAGGCATATCGGTTGCTAGATCTTCAGCAACACAATCCCACTTAGATGGGTCTCTAATAGAATCACTTCTATTACTGAAAGTTTTATTTAGTACTCCTTGAAAATTATCGCCACCTTCTACACCACAGATATAAGCTACGTCGTCGTCGCAACCACCAAAATCCATAGTTGTTGCTGTTGGTGCTGCTGCTGGTGCGCTGCTACTGCCAGGTGCAAGAGCATATGAAGTTGTTGGTACTGCTAAAGATAGAGCTGCTGCTGCAAAAACTGGAGCATTGTTTTTTAATAGATTTGTTAGTGACATTGTTTTTTTCCTCGTATATGTTTTATTTTATGGTTTTTTTTGGTGTTTTATTTTGGGTTTTTTCTTAATTTTTTATAGTGATTTTTTTATCGTGGTACGCTCTGATTTGATGTTGAATAGATCCCCTTTGCAGAATTGAAGTCATTTAGTGTGGTATAAACTTGGTCTCCACCATCAAGAAGATTCAAAGTGTCTGCTGCAAAATGTGGGACTTCTAAGTTACAAGAACCATACATTTTATTGACAAAAGCTTCTGAAGTATCGGGTGCGCCAGCAAAAGTCATTGTGAATCTAACTTCTCCTTCAGTTTCAGTTCTATCTCCAGAAGCCCCTAAGTAAAGATCAGCAATAGAAAATAGTTTTCTTGCGTCATTATTATCAGATGGATTTAAGTCTGCAAGAGCTGCGCAATAGGTAGGAATGGGTGCAGAATCTAATTGGCTTTGAGTGTAATCTGCTTTAGCCTCTAAGCCAGCATTTTTTCGCTCAAGTCCAGTTATTTCTTCTTGAGAGGCTAAGTATAAATCTATTCGATCTTTTACTGGTGCAAATATTGAATTTGGTGATGATAGAGAATACCCAACTGCTGCCCCACCTGCGACTAATACTGTGCCAGTTAAAAGTGCGATTGCTCCATTCAAAAATCTTCTTTTGAGAGATGGAGATTTTGGTTTTGGTTGTGAAGGAGCACTTGGTGATGAAATTGTAGAATAGATCTGTGCTACTGCTGATTCTAATTGACCTTGTGTAGTTAGAAGACTGTTTTGTTCAAATATGCCTTGTGGGTCTTCAATTCCAAATGCATCTACAACTTCGTATGCCTGTTCTGCCAAATTAAATGATAGAGCAGTTTCAACAAGAAATCTAAGTGCAAGATTATCTGTTTGACCAAGGTCGCTAATTGCGTTGTCAATGTGCACTTTAAGTGGGTCTCTTGCTGCAGTGATGTAATTGTTTATTGCACTACCTAATGCACTAGTATCTACTTTGTGTGTTTCATTACCTTGATAAAGAGTTCTTTCACTATTAACAAACCAGTCACCACCTGCTAGAGGAACAATTCCCTCTAAGGCATAAGTTACATTTTCTACAGAATGCCCAATACCGTGTGCAATTTCTCTTGCTCCAGTAGATTTCATTCTAGCTAATGCGTCTGAAATAATTGGCACAATATCTTTAGCTACTGCTTCTTGGTCATTAGCAAAAGTATGTCTTTCATTTGCATTTGGGATTAATATAGAAATATTTGCACTCGAATAATTTAATTCTAATTGGAGTTGCCTTCTTAATCCATCTATTTCTTGGTCATTGACATCAGCATAACCTGCTGTAGCGAAAGCCACATTTGTAGCATCTTGAAGGCCAATTAAATGGTTGGCCTTACGTATTACTGTGTCAGCTAGATCAGTAAGTGTTACTGGATCTTGTCCTGGGATTTGTGCATGATTAGTATCACCATGGTTTTGAAAATATATCCCACGAATATTTGTTTTAAGTAATTCTTTAACAACTGAAAAATCACTTGGTTTGTTTGGACCTTCATGTATAATGCCTTGAACTAAATTTGCTACACTAACACCAGTGTAACCTGGGTGCGCTTTTCTTAATTCATGTTGGAGCAGATCTTTTGAAACAAAACGTTCAGAGAATCCTTCACTTCCTCCTGTAAGAGAATCATATCTTGCGATCCCTAATTCGAGACCACCAACTTGCTCTTCTAGAGTTGAGATTGTAGAACTTGATTGAATTATTGCTGCTGCCATAGGAGCTGACACAGAAGTTCCAGTAGAGATAAGAACCCCTGCAACATTTATACCACCATCATCATCTGCTCTTACTCTGTATTCTCCAGGTACATCTGGATTGACTTCTAGTGCACCAGATTGAATTATTGATCTAAGTTCGTCTGGATTTACTCCTAAATCAAGTACTGGTTGCCATTGGCTTGGTTCGTCTGTCATTTTGTTTTTTCCCTATTAAAAGTCAACATTTGTATTTGCTGGTGGAAGACCAGATGTGTTATATCCTAAACCTGCTGCAGCTGATGTTATTTCTGATTGTGTTAGTGGAGGAGTATCATCTTGTTCTGCTGCTGCGTGGTTTACAATATACTGCGCTACTCGAACAAGTGCTGCACCAGTTAATTCACCAGAAGCAAGTCTTGCTTTGGCAAATTCTGCAGCTACAACTGCTTCTCTACCAGTGTATCTTGCTCTTGCACTACTTAGTTCTCCAGCTAATCTTGCAAAGTCACCTCTACTAGTTGCTGCTGCAGATTCTAAGTCACTAATTCTTCCTGTGTAAGTTTCATTTTGGCCTCTTGCTTCTGCGAGTTCGCCTTGAAGAGTAGCGTAATCTGCTGTACCTTCTCTTAATTCAGCCAACTCTACTTGAAGAGTAGCGTAATCTGCTGTATCTTCTCTTAAAGATGCAAGTTCACGCGCGCTAGTTAATCCTGCAGCTAAACTAGCTGCAAGAGAAGATGGTTCTGGGTTTATTACTCTGTAATCAGCTAAAAGATCTGCGTGATCTGCAACTGCAACTGATAGTGCTGCGGCATTTCCTTGTGCAGCTGCTAATTCCCTTTGTGAATAGGCTAATTCTCCCCTTAATATTGCTACATCTGCTACTGCGCCAGTATTGATAGCTTGATCGAGAGCCCTTTCTGCGTCTGCTAAAACCCCTTCATAATCTGCTTTTGGAACTACTGCAACACGATCTTCATAACCTTCAACTGGGCCGCCAAGAATTCCTTCTACTTCTGCTTTTTGTCCAGCAGCGAATTCTCTTACTCGTTCGATGATGTCAGGCAAAAGTTGTGCGTCTTGTGCTAATTGTCTTGCTTTTACTTCTATTTGAATAGCATCTGTTAAGTAAGATTCCCAATCACTTGTTGGTGAAATCATCCCTTTAAGAGAATAAGAAAAACGAACTCCTCGGCTTTTTGCGAAAGCTAATGGGTCGTCGCCTTCTTGGGAATAAAATCCAATATTTTCATCAAATATTTCTTTTGCTTTTGCTTGAAAATTTGTATCTCTTCTTGCTAAAATGTCAGTGAGTTTCACTATTTTGGCAAAAGTTACTCCCTCAAATGCAAGCGGTCCATAAAGTTTTGGACCAGTTTCATCTACAGCAACACTATAGTGATGTGCCCCATGACTAGTTCCTTCAGGGATACCAAGAACTCTTCGAAGCTGATCCATTCTTACTGGAACAAAACCTTCGACTTCGTGGTTAAGTAAATTGTAATCTGCGACTGCAGTTCTTAACTCATCTAGATACCCTATTGGGCTTAAAAATGATAGAGAGTCAGATTGAGGTTGCACTGGAGCAGGTAAATCTATTGCTACTGACTCGAGACCTTGCGGGACTGATACTGCGCTAACGCCTGGATCAGCACTGGCTGGCCTAGGGATATTGAAAAATGAAGTTTCTTCGCCAGAAGTTGCACCTGCTAACATTTTAAGGACAGTAGCTGAATCTAATTTGACTCCTGCCTTATAGACCCTATCGTTGTGATCAGTGAACTCTGTTAATGAATGAAATTTACCGTTGTGAAGATATAATCTATGGTCTGCTACAAAAGCGCTTATTTGTGGATCATGTAAATGAGTTAATTCTACAGTCTCACTATCTGGAAGTGCTTCATTTCTAGCAATTAATTCATTAGTTGCTGCTTGCATTGCAGTGGTATAAACTTGAATACTAGAAGCTAAATCAGTTGTAACTTTTTGGCCTTCCCTATGTTCTCCATCTAAGCCAACCATTACTGGGCCACGTAATCTTCTCATTCCAACTTGCCTTTTCCCTAGATTAAATACTACTTTTCCAAACTTATTAGAAAGGTGGCCAGTCCCACCATACCTAAGAATATCTTTAACTAACGAAGCTTGCGCTGGAGAGAATTGACTTTGTGCAGCTGCTACTAATGCTTCAAGGTTTGTTGTCATTGTTTGTTTGGTACCGTAACCATCCAGCGCCAACAATGACACAAAGAAATTCAATTGGTTTCTTTGTGCAAGTAAAATTGATCTTGATCAAAAATCAAATTACTTTACATCCATCACTTCTTAAAATCGTAATTGAACTACGAATGTGTTGCTAAAGCCGAGGTTTCTTTATAAATTTTTTGTATTTTATTCTGATAAAGTAGTGACATAATTGCTTTTTTGGAAATACAATCACTGACTTTGGAGTTTTTGCTATGTTTTTGTTTATATAGTTTATAGAAGGAGAGGCTATAGGTTTTGTTTAGAAGAAATGCTACTTGGGTGGTGGAAGTAGACTCCCTTGGCAATTAGAGAAATTATTAGGATTATTTTCCACTCCCGCACTGGTCAAGTTTGGGGTTTGTTTTTAAATCTAAGTCAATCTGTCTAGAATTATGGAAACAAATGATTTGCAAATGTTTGAAGAGGTTAAATCTAAAATCCATGCCATTCGCGGCGTTCAAGTAATGTTAGACCGTGACCTGGCTGATCTTTATGAAGTAAAGAATATTCGGCTACGTGAGCAATTTAAAAGAAACATTGAAAGATTCCCTAAGGATTTTGCCTTTCAACTCACAAAAGAAGAAACAAAATTAATGGTATCGCAAAATGCGATACCTTCAAAACAACAGCTTGGAGGACATTTACCATATGTTTTTACAGAGCAAGGAGTTGCTATGCTCTCTGGAGTCTTACGTGGTGATAAAGCAGTAGGAGTTAATATCCAAATTATGCGAGCATTTGTGTCTATGCGCAGGTTTATCTCTACAAATGCGCAGATCTTTCAAAGAACCTGGGTTATTGAACAAAAGCTTCTTGAACATGATAAAAATTTTACACAAATTTTTGATGCAATTGAAAGTAAACAAATAACTCCTAATCAAGGTATCTTTTTTGAAGGGCAGGTATTTGATGGACATGTGTTTGCATCAGATCTTATTCGAAAAGCCAAGAGTTCACTTGTGTTGATTGATAACTATATTGATGATTCTGTCCTAACTCTATTTTCAACGAGAATGGAAGGAGTCAAGGTTATCATTTACACAAAAGATATTAGTAAAAAGCTAATGCTTGACCTTGAAAGATTTAACACACAATATGGACCAATTAAATTGAAGAAATTTACAAAATCACATGATCGGTTTTTGATAATTGATGATAAAGAAGTGTATCATATTGGGGCCTCTTTTAAGGACCTTGGCAAAAAATGGTTTGCGTTTTCTAGATTACATTTGGATGTATCAATTATTTTAGATAAATTAGGTGGTGATAGTGGTGCTTAAAGGAATTACACCAAGACTGTATCAGCAAACAATACTAGGGAGTTGCGTTAAAAGTAATACACTTGTTGTTTTGCCAACAGGTTTAGGTAAAACAGCGATTGCTATGATGCTAGCTGCCTTGCGACTTAAGCAGAACCCTGATTTGAAAATATTAATGCTGGCACCAACAAAACCACTTTGTGAGCAACATGCTAAAAGTTTTAAAGCGCATTTAGATTTTGAAAGTTTAGGAATTTCTAAAGGAGAAGAAAGTGTTGTAGTGTTTACTGGAACAATATCTCCAAAAAAAAGAGCTGCACTTTGGGAAAATGCGCGAATTGTGATTAGTACTCCGCAGGGCCTTGAAAATGATGTAATTAGTTCTCGTATTGATTTGTCACAAGTTTCTTGTTTGATTTTTGATGAAGCCCATCACGCTACTGGTGATTACAGTTATGTGTGGGTAGCTAAACAATACGAAAAAATGACGTCTTCTGCTGGTCGTATTTTGGCATTGACGGCTTCGCCTGGATCTGAACTAGATAAAATCAAAGAAGTTTGTTCTAATTTATTCATATCCGCAATTGAAGTTCGTACCGACAACGATAGTGATGTACGAGAATATGTGCAGGAAATTGAGAAAACTTATTTGGAGGTGGCTTTTCCTTCATGTTATAAAATTCTACATGAAAAATTAAAATTTGTTATGAAGAAAAAACTTGTAGCAATCCAAAAACTTGGTTTACTGAATAAGCTGGGTCTGACTAAAAAACAGCTGTTAATGTTTCAACGTGAATTGCAACGTAAGTTATCAAATGGAGTTGATTATGATGTGATGAAAGCATTATCACTTTTGGCTGAAGCACTTAAAGTTGAACATAGTGTTGGTCTTTTAGAGTGCCAGGGAGCTGGAGCTTGTAATTATTATTTGAGTAATTTGATTGAGAGTGCAGCTTCAAGTAAAACAAAAGCTGTGAAAAATTTAGCATGGGATGCTGACTTTAAAGAATGCGTTACCTTAGCTAAAGGACTAGTTGATTCTGGGAAGCAGCATCCCAAGTTTGATTTGCTTATTTCTATGGTGTATAAAGAATTGATTAAATATCCGCTTGCCAAAATTTTACTTTTTACTGAACTACGTGATAGCGCTTTAGAAATTGCTGCAGCTTTGGAGACTAAGGAAATTCGGTCAGAGATATTTGTTGGTCAGGCAAAAAAAAGAGGTTTAGGATTGACGCAAAAAAAGCAAAAAGAAATGCTTGAAAGATTTCGAAGTGGCGAATTTCCTGTGATGGTTGCGACATCAGTAGCTGAAGAAGGACTGGATATTCCAAAAGTTGATTCTGTGATTTTTTTTGAACCTACACCAAGTGCTATTCGCACAATTCAACGCCGTGGACGTACTGGGCGTAGTGCAAGTGGGTCAGTTAGGATACTTGTTTGCAAAGGAACACGTGATGAAGCTTACAAATGGGCAGCGCATCATAAAGAAAAAAGAATGTACAAATTTTTGGAAGACTTGAAACGAGATATTTCTTTGGTGCTTGCTGGTAAGGAGGGTGTTCCATCAGAAATTACTGGGCAGAAAAAACTAGGTGGCTTTAGTGTGAAGAGTGAAGTGAGTAAAGTTGGTAATGGCGTTGAAGAAGAAAAGGTTGGGAAAAAAAGTGGACCTTTGATACTTTGTGACCATCGTGAAAAAGGAAATTTGGTTTTGAAAGAATTGTTTGAAATGGATTGCACTGTTAGGCTTTCTCAATTAAAATGCGCTGATTATGTACTTGGTGGAGAAGTGGGAGTGGAGCTCAAGAAAGTTCCCGACTTTGTTAATAGTTTAGTTGATGGCAGGCTGCTTAAACAAGTTGGAGAACTTAGGCGCGAGTTCGCTAAATCTGTTGTGATTGTGGAAGGTCAAGAGGATATTTATTCTGTTAGGCGTGTGCATGCGAATGCGATACGTGGGGCTCTAGCTTCAATTGGCCTAGGCTTTGGAGTTCCTGTTTTGTACACTCGCGATGAAAAAGATACTGCGGAATTGTTGCTTTTGATGGCAAAACGTAGCCAAAGTGGTGGTGGAAGTAAAGTTTTGCATACTGACAAAACCGCTGGAGGGTCAATAAGTAATTCGCAAGAGTACTTGATTTCTGCGCTCCCAAAAGTTGGTCCGAAAATGGCGCGCGGGTTACTAGTTCATTTTGGATCTGTGCAAGGGGTAATTAATGCGAGTGAGAAAGATTTGCTTGAAGTGGATGGTGTTGGAAAGACTATTGCAAGTGCTATTGCAGGGTTGGTTAGTTCTAAGTATGAGAAGAAGTGAAGTTCCATTGAGGTTTTCTAAAAGTAATAGTTAAATAACATAGGGTCTTTGGTTTATTTAGGATGGATGAAGACGATAATTTTACTCGAGATTTTGATTTTACTAAAGCTGATCCAACTAAAGCTGACCCAACATTTTCAGATGATTCTCTTTATGAACATAGTACAGAAAAAGTCAACCCACCTAGGGAACTTTTTGATGAAGAAGATACCAAAAAAGCTCTTGGGACTGACTTATCTGAATATTTCCATATGGATAATTCTCATCCTGATTTATTCTTATTAAGAATACCAAAACCAAGCGAAAATAACTATACTGTCGCAATATTTGCGCTACAACGTGATTTATTAGAATACCTTTCTTCTAAATTGCCAAAAGATAAGGCATACCTTCCTCTACTTGCCAACATACAAGGAGCCGCATTGTTAACACCGCGGGCTGCGTGTATGAGACTTTACAATCTTTCAAGTATGCTACAAGGGTTCACAGTTACTGATGACCTAAATACTGCAAAACTCCGAATGCAAAAAGAAGGACTTAATTCTGCATACATTGTTAGTCAAGTGGCTAACCCAAATTCCTTTCTTAAAAAAATCCCAGCCAAAAGTATTAAACTTCCTGGTGAAAAAAAAAGCGAATATTTTGGAGGAGATGACAATATATTTCGTGCACGTTTTTTCGAACAATTTCTTTATGATAAAAGAATGTATGAAGCTCAAAAGAGAGGGTTAGCGAAGCGAATTGCAGCTCAAGGAGAAGAAAAACAACTAAGATTGCACCGAGAAAAAGAACGCCGTAAAAAATTATTACCCAAAAAACGTGGGATTTTCAGTGGTTCATCATCTAAAGAACCTGATTTTTATTTGACAAAATTACGTGTTGATTCAGACAAGTATAGTTCTTCTATTCCAATTGGAGATGTGTACTTACTTTTCCCATTGTCCAAAGATTTGATTTTAGCTGAAACTAGTATTTGGGCTCGCTTACGTAGGTTTAGTGCGTTTTCTGGCCCACTACTTTTTTCTTCTACTGGAAAATATCGATTACGAAATTCGCTTAAGGAAGTTGAAATTGGAACACTTAAAGATCTTGCACGAATTGAAGGAATAGAAAAGCATAAGGTAAAGTTTTCTTTTGAAACATACATCAAATTTGCTGATCAACGATTAAACCGACAAAAACTTGGCAAATATTTTAATCGGTTACGAATGTATATTTTAAGTAGTAAAGAAGTAGGCACACGATTTCGTGGCAAGAAGGCTATTACAATGTTAATTCCTCGTTATCAACTTGTCCTTCAGAAACGTTTGATTGCGCAGGGGATTGTAGGTGCAATAGAAAAGAAGAAACCAGTGCGATCCCATAAAAAACCGCTTGCAACAGTCTATCCTTTGCCTGGACAAACTATATCTGCTGCTAAAAATATGCGACGCGAAGATTCTGATATGGGAATTGCTGCTAAGTGATTGGGATTTAAATTATAGAAAGATTTAAGTTCTTAGGTTTGCTTGTCTATTAAAAAGAGGTTTTAGAAATGTCAATTTTGGGTTTACGTCATCTTGAAACGCGTCCAGATTTTTATGTAGTTGAATTAGATATTCATTCTGTGAAGACTTGGCTACTTTACCCTGTTGCTTATGATTTATTGTATTGGCTTGCGCAAGCTGGTTTTTATCGGGAAAGGAATCAAATTGGTATTCCATTAGTTGTTAGTTCAAATGGAGCTTTTAGTTGGAGAGGACACACAGTACACGTTCAAAATCAAGTTTCTGCAACTGCTTTGTTTCATAATAAAAATTACACTTTTGGTAGAGATAAAGCAAGCTCTCTAGGGTATTTAGATCAAAATTTCAGATTATTACTTCAAAGTGCTAATATTTTCTTAGGAAAAAAAACAAGAGAATTTGTTCAAGATGCTAATCATTTAGTTGATTTTTTTGGACATGGGAATAATATTAGTTTATTTTTAAATGCACTACAAAGATGCCATGAACAAAGAGTAGCTCAACATAGACCACAAGTTGCTGCGATTCCTAAAACACCAAAAAGAGGACTTTGGGGGAGAATTTTTGGGGGCCAAAGAGAACTTGAACCAGCTGGGGCTAAGTAGTTTTTTAATTAGAAGAATTTGTTTTACTTTAACACTCGTTCATTTTACCGCGTTGCCAATCTTGAACTAACATAATTGAAGCTCTTACAATATCAGGCTTTTTGCCTCTTAAAAAAAGATTGTTTTTGTTTGCTAGATAAATTAGAATTGCTTCAGGGTCTTCTTTTGCTGCTACTTTGACTTCTTTTGGGATTTCGTAATGAGTTGTAACCAGATCAAATTTTTCAAGAATAAAGTGCAAGGCAATATCTTCAGGATCTTTTAGTTGATTAGCGTCGATAGCAGCAATTTTAGCGTGGCGGTAATCGTCTTTTTCACCATAAGGATAAACTCCAGGTGCGTCGAGAAGCATAATATTGTTGTCAACTTTTACTTTTTGCATACCTCTTGTGAAACCTGATTTAGCGGAAGTTCTAGCTGCGTGCCTTCCAGAAAGTGCGTTGATTAGTGAAGATTTTCCAACATTAGGATACCCCAAAACACCAACAACAGCATGTTCTCCTTTTGCAAGTTCACGGATTTTCTTTTTGAGAATAGTAGTTCCAAGTTTTTGAGTAGAAGATATGAACACGCTTGGACGAAGAATTCGTTTGTATTTTTCAATATCTTCTTTTTTGGCTAAATCTATTTTATTGATTACGTATAGTAAGATTTTTTTGGAGTTCAGTACTTTATGCTCAATTTCAATGTTACGAGATTGTTGAACCTGCCGGGCATCAAGTACTTCAATTAAGATGCCTGATTCCTCAATTACATCGTTTACGTGTTTCCAAAACTGTGCCATGAGGTCTTATTTTTGGCCAGGCTATTTAATTGATTCGTAAGTTTAATGAATGGCAAGGGATTAATGAAGGTTTATGTGGATTCACAATTTAGATCCAATCCTATTTTCACTTGGTCCAGTTAGTATTAGGTGGTATGGCCTTGCTTACTTATTTGGGGCACTTTTTGGGCTTTGGTGGCTACTGTTTTTACAGCGCAAAGGAGAACTACCTGATTTTTCTTCAGATGATTGTTGGGATTTGGTTTTGTACCTACTTGTTGGAATTTTAGCAGGATCACGACTATTTATGATTTTTTGGCAACCAAGTGTTTATTTTGGTGACCCATTAGAAATATTTAGAGTATGGCATGGAGGGATGAGTTTCCATGGAGGCTTGTTTGGAATAATAGTTGCAGGATTATTATTTGCTCGCAAGAAAAAAGGAGCTAATTTTTTTGTACTTGCAGATGTTGCGGCTTTTCCAATGCTTTTAGCACTTGGCGTTGGACGGCTTGCTAACTTTGTTAATGGTGAACTTGTGGGACGCATTTTTGATGGACCTTGGTGCGTCGTATTTCCTTCTTATGATGAGTCATGTAGACACCCTTGGGCAGTTTATGCTGCTTTGAGAAGGTTTGTATTTGCATTTGGACTATTTGGCTTGTCTTATTTCCAATATTTTAGAAATTTTGGATTCAAACCAGGGTTTATCTTTTGGAATTTTGTATTTTGGGATGGGCTTGGTAGATTTGTACTTGACTTTTGGCGAGTTGATCCTTTGACGCTTGGCCTAACCCTTGGGCAATGGTTTAGTTTGGTAATGGTAGTAATTGGTGGATGGTTCCTGTTACTTAGGCATAAAGAAGATTGGAAGAAGCTGATTAATGGTTTTTTCAAAACAAAAACTAGTTGAGCAAAGTTTAATAAAAAGAAAAGTGAAGTCAAATATAGATAAGGGACGATTATTGAACATGGCATTGAAAAAAACAAAATTAAGCAAAAGGCAAAAGCTTGAGCAAAGTAAAGCTTGCGGGGCACTATCATACTTGCTATTTGGAATCATCTGGTTTTTTATGGATGAAAAAATGCGAAATGACAAATTTGCGGCATTTCATGTAGGGCAAGCTATTGTGTTTTTGATCACTGCAGCTGCAGTGAATATCTTAAACAGCGTATTATGGATTATCCCATTTTTTGGTATTTTTACAATGGCAGTTTTACAAATTGTACTGTTAGTACTTTTTGTATATGGAGTAGTAATGGCTTTAACTGGGCAAAAAAAAGAACTGCCACTGATTGGGCATTTTGCTCGGCAATTTAGATTATAGTTTTAGAAGTAGGATTGGTTATTGGAGGAAATGAAAATGCAGAAAAAAATATTATTGATTGTAGGATTACTTGCCATTATGATGCTAGCACTTAGCTCATGTAGCAGCGAAGTTAGTGGTGACCCAGTAGAAACTGTAGAAGAAGTTTCTGAAGATTTACCTGTTGATGAAAGTGACTTGAACACAGAAAGTAGCGATGTTGCGCGAGCTTCTGGAGTATCTCAAGTTGTTATTGAAGGGATGGCATATTCCTCAGCTGATATCACAGTGAATGCTGGAGACACAGTTGAATGGATTAACAAAGATTCTGTTGATCACACCGTTACCTTCGAAGATGGTAGGTTTGACGTTGAAGTTCCTGCAGGAGCTATTGTTAGTTATACTTTCACCGCTGAGGATGAACTTGGAGAAGCAAGATACTTTTGTAGCTTTCACCCAGGTATGCGTGGATCTGTTCTTGTTTTAGAATAGGAAATTAGTTAATTTTTATTACTTTTTTATTTTTAACTTCTTTTGATTATTGTGATTTATGCACTGAATTCTTTTAAAGAAAGCTTTGTTTGAAAGTTGATGGTAAGACCCATTTTTATTTGTGGAAGAAATTCTGGCGGTGTTAATGAAGCTTTAATTGATGAGTTATATGCTGCACTTGGAGATTCTTTTTATGCGACCAGAAGTGCAGAAGAAGCTGATGGGATTTTAAGGCATGCTACTAAAACTGGAGATGAACTTCGCGCTACATTCATTGGAGGTGATGGTGTTTTTGAGAGTGGAGTTACTTCTTTGAGGCAAGAGCTTGGAGCTGATGCTTTTTCAGAATTAATGACTTTTGCACACCTTGGAAGAGGTTCAGGGAACTCGATGATCGCTACAATTGGCAAAATGAAAAAGCCAGTTAGAAGTTTGCGACGTTTGAATGAAGGCGATACTGATGGATTAGAATTTTTAGAGATCCCATTGATATCAACAAATTTTGAAGGGATTATTGG
>ENA-OREN01004025-OREN01004025.1-marine-metagenome-genome-assembly--contig:-NODE-4025-length-13141-cov-39.245407_pt1 | contig 13141 bp, 11 predicted proteins | sample MGYA00248624_ERZ508555 | MGnify/ENA primary metagenome ERZ508555 (study PRJEB26222, sample SAMN06267773) | marine metagenome | isolation source: Saanich Inlet, British Columbia, Canada | place...
GTTGTAATTTACATAAGGTTTCAGATGCATATATCTTTGCCATATAGAGACGGCTGCGGGCCTTGTGATAAATCCTTATCAATGAATCAATGCCGCCGCTGGAAATTGATATTTTATGCCAGATATGAGAGCCTGGTATTATAAAATTCTTAAGTCCTGCCTTGATACATCTGAGCCCCCAATCAACATCTTCACAATAAAGGAAAAACCTCTCATCCAATAAACCAATCTTCTCTATTGTATCTCTTTTGATCAGTAAGGCACATCCGGTAATATAATCAGATTCAATCTGAACAGAACTTTTATGACGCACAGGCTGATCAAATCCTTCCGTAGTTACCGTGCAGGTTTCAGAAACAAACGTTGCCCCTGCAAACCATATTTTTTCAGGTTGATCGTAATAAAAAATTGCAGAACCCAGTATTCCAGCATCCGGACGTAATTCTGCTACATCTATTAGTGCAGTTAAAAAGGCAGGATCAACTTCAGTATCATCGTTTAGTAATAAGATATACTCTGCCCCATCTTTGAGAGCCTGCCTTATACCGATGTTATTTCCCCTGGCAAAACCAATATTCTCCTCAGTATCAATTACTTTTGTAATATGTTGAGAAATCGGAGACAACGCTTCTCTTAAGGCTAAATTTTCTGGGCCATTATGAACCACTATGATATTATAGTTTTGATATGTAATATTATTGAGCGAACCCACGCAGTCAACAATGCATGGTATATTATTCAGGTGAAGGATTATAATTGTAACTTTAGGAAACCTCTGTGTTTCTATCGTTATTTTTTTTTTACTAATAGCCATGATTCTGGAAGAGAGTGTGTTTTTTATAAGCTGTCATCAAATCCGATATCTTGCAAGCCAGTGTCGCAACAAAGTAAGATAATACTTAAAAAGACTCTATTCATTTTGTTTTTTCTGTGCAACAATCACATTTGATTCATGCTCAACAAATGTTTCTAATACTGTGAATCCATGTTTTTCTACCATGCAAGCTAACTGGTCACTACTCAACACCCTTAAGTGAAATGCATTTCCAACATATTGGCGATTTGTATATGGACATGAGATAAAAAGAAATGACTCAGCATGTGCAATTTGCTTGCAGCATTCTAAAAAATTATCAGGATCAGGAACATGTTCAATTGTTTCTCTACAAAAAATGATATCATAAGTTCCTATAGGAAATTGTCGGTTAAGATCTAGTGCCATAGTTTTAATGGGTAATTGAATTTTATCAATGATTAATGGCAAATCAACACCTACAGCGTCAATTCCCATTTGTGATACCGTATATACAACATCGCCTGAGTTACATCCTAAATCAATAAATGTTTTAATGTTCCTGTTATTATTAATCAGCTCTGATAATTTCTGGTATATTTTTAACGAAACGTCATAGATCCCTTCCGGACTACACTGGGAGTACATCCATTCATTGAATCTTGAGGTATAATCCGGGTTGTCTTTAAGGAAATCTCCCATTTCCTGTGTAATCAGCCCGTTCTTAAATTCAGATAACCTTCTAAATCCATCAAAAGATAATTCTATAAGGACTTTAGTCTTATTTTGTGCTACTTTGTAGTTGATATACATTAAGAATGTCTTAACGTATAAAACTATTTCTTTGGGGGAATAGATAATCTTTTTCTCCTCTGTTCTTACGGCTTCTAATTGTATTTCAAACTTATTGTACAGGAATTAGATCCTCATAAATACGAATAAAATGTTTCGCAATATGTTCCCGGTGATAAGCCTTCCTTGCTATTTGTATATCAAGTGGTGTGGGAAGACCATTACTAAGTAAATTTTCTATAGCAGCAGCCCACTCATTATAATTTTTTTCAGATACCAACTTTCCAACGCTATGTTTTTCCATTCTTTCCGTAGTTTCACCCACCAATGTAGACAGTACAGGTAGCCCACAACCCATAGCCTCCATAACAGTTACCGGCCCCCCTTCATCAGAAGCGACTGAAACATATAAATCGGAAGACCAATAAAGGTCTCTCAGTTTCTCACCCCTTACATAGGAATGCAACAAGGCTTTCCCCTGTTCTATTAAGGGCATGACAAGTGACTTAAGCATTTTTGTGTAGGTTTCATTTCCATGCCCTGCGATAATAAGAAAAAAGTCATCACGTTCTTGAATATTATTAAATACCTCTATCAATTTGTCAAACTGTTTACGAGGTATAAAATTGCCTGAAGCAAGGAAGACAATTTTCTCCTGTGGAATATTAAGTCTAGTTCGAATTGATTTCTTCAGATCTGTCGAAGGGACAGGTATCCAAAAGTCAAAATCGCACCCCATTGTAAATTTTTCTATACGCCCACTGTATACCTTACGGACCTCACTTAATGCCGATTCTGCCTGTTCGAAAATCACGTCTACGTGCTGTAAATGGCTCTTTAATCTAAAATGTTCGACCACGAGATCTAAATACGTCAGAGGTCTGTGCAACTCCAACATTTCACTGATCGGGGCCTTAAACATACCATGTCCAAGAAAGAGAATGTGAAAATTCTTTGTAGATCCAAATATCTTGATAATTTCATTGTAAAGTGGTAGGTGAACACCATAGGTGCCATTAAGCATTAAGATTATTGGATGGGTTTTAAGTTTTCTGAGATGTGCAATTACTATTTCAGAAAAAACTCCCTTCCTGGTTCCAACTCCGACCCTAAAAAGTTTATCTATGGCGGGGAATAGACGGTGTGTTACACCTGTTTCTAATGTTTCAGAGTAAACCCTGTCGGCCCTGTAGTCTGGCTGCCAGATCTCCCACTCATATTGGTCAGTCTGCTTTAAGACCGCTACTCCTAGCAAATCCGGCCACTCCCGCTTCCAGAACCCCAACCAGCTACCGTCCGGTTTCTCCCACCAGACATCCGGCTTTTCATCCGGTGAAAAGTCATAAGCAGGGCCATGAGGCATTATGTTTATTATCTTTGGCTTGTTCATGTTTCAGAAAACTTTCACTTTGTATATCTCTTATTCAGTAAAGCCTGAAATAAACCCACATACATCCCCGCAGAATAAACCATAGCATATAAAGGCATCCGTGGTTCATGCTTCTTTATACCCAGGATAATACCTTTAAGTATGCCACAAACCGGATTCTTGTAAACCAAGGTGATAAGACTACTTTTCATTCTGTTTTCTCGCTTCACCACTACGTTTCTTCCCTGCCACAGAGAGTCTCTTAAAAGTTCACTGATACCTTCAACGTTCCTATGATAGCAGACGGCATCCGAAACAATTTTAGCCAGAACTCCTGTCCGTTTTGATATAGAGCTATCGTCGGCCCTTCCCTCTCCTACAGCAAAGCCCCCACTGTTCAGGAAAAAGTCCTTCTTTACCGCCCTATATATCTCTTCATACTCAGGGACGCGCAACGGTTGACGTCTTTTATCAGGAAGGCCAAGAAACCACGTCTGGCAACGTGCCCACGGATTATTCCAGTTAGCAACCCTCTCATTCCAATGACATGTGGCAACAGCATCACCTTCCGTAATTGGCGCTATCAATTTCGCAACAAAATAAGTTTCGAATTCCATATCAGCATCAACAAGAATGAGGATTTCTCCTTTCGCATTCCTGGCACCCAGATTCCTGGCGGCACCGGGTCCCTGATGATTTTGTTTAAGAACCTTTATTCCTAAGCCTTCACAAATCTTTACTGAATTATCTTTAGAACCATCATCGACAACGATAATCTCCAGTGGTACACTCTGATTTCTTAATGAACGAATACAGTTTTCTATTGATCTCTCTTCGTTATAAACCGGGATTATTACGGTAACAGAAGGAATAATCATTGACTTATTTTCTGGTAAATTCATCACTTCTGTCTTAATCGGTCCAAGAGCCAACAGGGTTATTCATCAAATACATAACAAAAAATCCTTAAAGCATTATGTCTCATACTATTATTTTAGGCTGAAGCATCCTTGTCGCAAGCAACAATTTTGCCTTTACCCATTACACAAACCATATTCCAGTTTTTACACTCTTCCTATACACGAAAACCAATCCTAAAATCATGTTAATAAAAACATAAGTACACTTACATATCATTATTTTCATTTTCTTGGGCTTAGCCAAATAGCCTTTTTCCATTTTATCCTTTAAACCAGTAGTGACTTATAATGTAATTCTAGTTTTCTGCCAATATTTGCTAGTAAAAAATTATCTACTGCAAAGCTTCGCCCCCTTTCTCCCAATCTTAGACGTTTGGTTTTGTTATTAAATAACAAATTAATATATTTGGCATATTGTTTATAGTTGTCTATTCCCGCAAGAAAGCCACATTTTTTCACAAAGGGCTTATGCCCGTTTGCTATACGGCTTTTATGTGAGATGACTGGCTTACCATGAATCATAGCCTCGGCAATATTTAAGCCAAACGTTTCACCATCTCTTCTCGCATGGGCCAGAATATCTATTGTATTGTAAAATGAGGTAATTTCACTATCTGTCACAATAGGGGTTCTTATGAATTTAACTTTTTTAACTCCCATATCCCGAGCCGCCTTTATCATAAGAGGTGGAGGTGATTGGATAAGATACAAAATGTTGAAATTGGTTTTTTCTTCAATAATCTTGAGTGCCTGTAGAGAGATGGGGTCGAAAATATAATCATCGGGCCTTCCAATGCGACCAATAACAAATGTTGAAGGCAGAATATCAAGAACTTTTCTTAGGTTTTCTGTATGCAACGGCATCTTTACTGGATAATAAAGAACATCTGTCTTCCTATTTGGACGCTGAACATTCTTAAATAAATAATTACTGACATAAAGTGTCAGGTGAATGATATCTGTAGAATCATAGCCACCAAAAATATTAGTTTCAACACACTTGTTTATATAATTTTTAAGCCGGGGAACAACAGGAAATTCATTTGGGCTTCCGCCCCGATGTATATGGAAAATATCAGGTCCTATTTTTTTCAATATATCAAAAAACTCATCTTCAGATGAATAGTCAAGTACTTTTCCATCACCCAAAATATCCTGTATTAATTTTTCCCTATAACCACCAGCCTCATCAGTCTTAATACGATTGTGTATGCAGTAACAATCGTATCCTGTGTTGTGCAGGTATTCCAGGAAATATTGCATGCATTTTTCAGTACCACCCATTCCTAACTGGTGAGAATAATGTACAATTTTTATCATGAAATGACTCGAAACTGTTTCCGTTTGATTTATTTTAAACAACCGCTACATAGCACTCACAAAACGTCCGGCATAAGTCTGGTATCGATCAACTATTTAGATTAATGCTTCAATGAGGAAAAAACGTTACAACATCAAATCTATCTCCGAGACAATAAACACCACTCCAGTTCATCTCCAGAAAATTACATTTGGTAATTTACTTCTGTCAACTCCTGATTGTTCCACCGAAAGATCCACTCAGGTGCAATGGGTCTTTTTCTTCACAACCATTCAGGTCACTGGCAGCCGTTGATTCCTTATGATATTTATTAGGTGGATTAATATTAAAACTGGGTAATGTGTCATCAAGTAATTGAATTCATTCGGATAAGTGTTCAGGTTTTTTCTTAACCATTTCACTCTATGGTGTTTCATTTTGAATTTAATATTAACGCATTGGCATGTTTTTTATAATTGTTCTAAGCAATGATCGGATTCTTTTATAAGCCTTCTTTTAATTGACTCCTGTAAAATTGTGCCGCCTCAAACATATTAGTTGCCAAATAATCATCTTTGGCAAATTCGTAATCAAAATTTCCTTCCCATATAAATCCTAATTCAAAGTTCACTGATAGTTTCTTTTTTTGTATCCATTCTATACTAGGTACCGCAGGGCACCTAAGGAATTTTCTTTTAAGAATTGCAGCAATCAGATCTGAATTAATCCTTCCGATTTTGTGGATAAGACGGTTTGATTTTATGAAATAATTTGTTAAAGGCAGCTTGGCAACAATAAGCAATTTATCGTTTTCCAATAATGTAAAAATCCATCTGTGATGGTAATAACCAACCCAATAAACAGATTCTATACATGACAGCTCGGTATGTTTGTTAGGCATAGAGATAAATCCCGCCTTTGAAATTGAATTAAGCTTGCGAATAACAAAGTCAGGACTTCTTATGTCTTCTAGTGTGTGGGTACAAATAGAAAAATCGTATTGAAAATGCCCTGCTTCTTCCCAAACTTTGTCCTCATTTATATCACCAATAAACATTTTTTTTGATGTTCCACCTCTATTAAGATCGATATATGCATCCACGTATTTGTCACACCAGGGATTTCTGGCTCCTCCTACGTCAATAACTTTATAGTCCGGATTGCCATCTTTTTTCTTTTCCAAGTAACTAATTACTTGCTCTCTAATGTTTTCGTCACTTTTATGAACTATAGGCATTAAAAACTTTCAAAATAATTTTTATTTTTTATCGTTTCCAGGAATTACTCTATTTATTGTGATCGAATTATTCTTACAAATTTCTTAAAGATTGATGAAGTTAATGTATTTCTTTCCATTTGTTTATCTTTCATGAAGCAGAATTGTTCAAACGCATTTTGCAATGCCTCACGATAAGCCATTAAAGGGTCAGGCTGTTTTTCTTCGGTATACAAAAAGAAACCAAAACCACTTGAATGGCATTTTTCTGTTATTTCTAGCTTGGGGTATTGCAGCGATTTCCAGAAGCCAAACATATCATTTACCCTGATGTCGTCAAGAATAACTATTGCTCCCGGATTACATAAGTTTTTATATATCTTCCATTCCGCAGAAATCTGTTCAAATGTATGGTTGGTGTCTATAAAAAGCATATCTATACCAACAGACAAATCATTACCAAAAATATTCAAATTTAAATCATTACCAAAATAAAATTTGAGCCGCGAATCATTCAAGACATGTGGGGGGATGAAATCCAATCGTTTAACCATATCGCAGCTGATAAGACGAGCAGTATCTAGTAGTTCAGAAAACATCATGAGAGTGCTCAAACCGTAACTATTCCCCAATTCAAGAACCTGTTTTGGCTTTATAATCTTTACCAAGAGGGCAAGCCACTGATAATAAAATGAATTTCCGTCTGCATTTTTCAAATATCCCAAATACTCTTCATTAACCTGCGAAAGAATCGACCACGGCAGTTCATATTGTTGACCAGCTGCAATAATATCTTCGTGTAATTTTTTTAGATATCTTTCTCCAGATACGTTGTCCATAGCATTATTCAGCATATTAATGCAAATCCTGAAAAGCAAAAGTACCATCTATCAAGAATTTGCTCTCTTTCTCAAAAACATGATAACCTGATTGATAAAAATCTCCATCAATAACATCTATTTGCGCAAATCGTGAGATATAATCAGATGGTTTTCCATCGGCTACCAGATATGTATCCAAACGGTAGTGCCCGGGTACCAAAGGAAATCTCTTAATTTCACAAACAAATCTTCCTTTAGGTGTAATTCTCATCAACTTTTGCCCTGTAAATCTTGTACCAAATTGAAAAAGTAGCTCTTCAGATTGTGTCATTACTACAATCTGAAATTCCACATCTTCAGCTTCCTGGTTTGATTTAGTTGCGTAATCGAAAATAAAACGAACAGTCTGTCCGTTTTTAATCTGTACAATTTTTTCGCCTGTCTCACTTTCAATATAGAAGTTGATCAATTTTACTTCACCGGTTCCCGTACGATCTTTACGCTGGCTTATTTGAACACTTTTTTTACCGGAATCCATTAATTGATCTAGATACAAAGAAACCGCTTCCTGTACCGGTCCTGCAAAAGAAACCTTGCCGCTGTCAAGTACAATGCCTGTCTGACAAATACTTTCAATTGCTGACATATTATGGCTAACAAATAAAACTGTCCGTCCCTGTTGAGTAATACTTGACATTTTTGCCAGGCATTTTGTCTGGAACAGAGCATCTCCAACTGCCAGGACTTCATCAACCAGAAGAATCTCGGGTTCCAGATTAGCCGCCACGGCAAAGGCCAATCGCATATACATACCACTGGAATATCGCTTAACAGGAGTATCAATAAATTTCTCTATCTCAGCAAAGGCTACGATTTCATCAAATTTTCTATCAATCTCAACCTTCCTCATTCCAAGTATTGACCCATTTAAGTATATATTCTCCCTTCCCGTAAGCTCTGAATGGAAACCTGCACCGACCTCCAGCAGAGAACCAACTCGTCCGGAAATTTCAACCTGCCCCTCCGTCGGTTCAGTAATTTGCGACAGTATTCGTAACAGCGTAGACTTTCCGGCACCATTTCGACCAATGACACCCAAAACCTCCCCCTGCTTAATCTGCAACGACATATCCTTCAAAGCCCAGATTGATTTTGCATCAGCTTCAATATCTGAAGTCCCGGATGTAAAGGTATTTTTAATGCTTCGAAGGGGGGTCATGATTTTATCAGTTAATGCCTCTCGAAAAGTTCTGCCCCTGTCTTTAGCAGAGCCAATTTCATATTGCTTACTTAAATTTTCTATATTGATCACAATATCGCTCATATGTGAATACCATTATACCTGTCAATCAGGATACACTTTCTAAATCATAAACATTTAATATTTGTGTAGCAAATGTCGAGTTAAGTCGCTATCGCGGCAAAGGACTATCCTTCTACTCCGCTCAGATGACGTCACACTGAGCGGAGTAGAAGTGTTAAAAACAGTGAATTCTCTATGCATTAAATTAGCGATCAACGGAAGCTAATTTATATTACATCCGCAAAATATTTCTCCACCCTCTTAAAATAAAAGACTCCACTTACTAACAGGCATAAGGCCACCAGAGAAGAAACAATTATCATTGCACCAGGCGCTGTGTCCGTACCTAATAGAGCCCAACGAAAACCCTCTACCACCCCAACCATCGGATTAATGCCGTACACAGTCCTCCATGGTTCAGATAATAAGCTGCTAGGATAAGCAATAGGTGTCGCGAACAACCAGAACTGCGTTAAAAACGGAATAATATATCTCACATCCCGAAATCTTACATTTAAGGCTGATAACCATAGACCAACACCCAGCGCCGTTGTAAAACCAAGCAGAAGAAAGAGAGGTAGCAAGATAACGGATAGAGTGGGGTAGATACCGTAATAAAGAGCCATAAGAAAAAATACTGCAAAGGCTATTACAAAGTCTATAAGTCCGGAAAGAATGCTGGCAACAGGAATAATCAGCCTGGGAAAATATACTTTTGTTATAAGCTCAGCGCTTCCCACCAAGCTGTTTGATGACTGACTCAGCCCGTTGGCAAAGAAGGTCCAGGGGACAAGTGCCGCAAAAGCAAAAAGAGGGTAGGGGATGCCATCGGAAGGAATCTTTGCCAGTCTGCCAAAAAACAGGCTGAATACTACCATGGTAAAAAAAGGTTGAATAATAGCCCACGAAGCTCCCAGGGCAGTTTGTTTGTAACGAACCTTAATATCTCGCCAAGTCAAGAAGTAGAGCAGCTCACGATATTCCCAAAGGTCTCTCAATTTGAGTGGAACCCAACCCCTAGATGGCTTAATGACCGTTATTGTTGAAGATAATGCCTGCTTCATTTCGTATCAATAATCTGGCGTACTTTATTATTATATAGTATGTTATGAAAACCGATTATATGAAACAACTCTCCAATTTCAAGCATTTTCTAGCAATCTACTACCTCAACGGTTCTTAATAGAAAGCTAAGAAATATCTGTGAAATATAATCAACTCTATTTTTTCAGTATTAGTAAATCTCTTTGCCTTTCATCCGATTAAAGGTGTTAGAAACAAAGTGGATGACTCTATCAAATTTGCATTTGCGACCAAAGTCCCAGTATCTGGAGTCCTTCATGAAGATATAGGACCTTCTTGTTTTTATGAGTAAGATGTTAAGGTCATTATCATCTATCTGAATCCGCCCAACGGCATAAGAGAGAGTTCTTCTTCTGGTTGGAGCCTGGCAGAAAACGGTCTTGATCCCCTCTTCTTTAAATAAATCTACCATCTCCACAGTAGGGTTTCCCTCCCTAACCCCATAATAAATGAACGGTCTTTCAAGTTCACTCTTGAACAAGGCCTTAGACTCAATTATCTCATTTTTTACCTCTTCTAAAGATGTCTTTGACAACCATTGCCCTTTACACCCGTACATGCCTATAGTCATTCCACCTTTTGCAAGTTCGCGTATTTGATCCCAGTTCATATAACTTACCTCTCTGCCATTAATCCTCTTTGTTTTACCCACAGTGTCAGGGCGAATAAAGAATGTGGCGGGATATCCATACTTCTTTAACAATGGGTAACAGAGGGTATAGAGTTCAATAAATCCTGTGTCAAATGTGAGGGAGAAGGACTGTTTTTCCACATGTAAGCTACCTCTTATATAAGCATCGACATCGCACAAAGGAATGATGGGTATATTATTCCTGGAAAAGTAGTCCAATTGCTCTTCAAAGCATTTGCAATGGATCCATGTGTCCAGGAAGTTTGTCTTATCTTCAGAAATATTCTGGTACTGTAAAACGGCAGCCCTGTTCTTTAAATATCCCATAATGCTTATAGTACGACTCTGCAAATCTTTTTGAATCTCAGAATAAGCTAAAAGTACTTAAAATTTGAAGTGAACTAAAGTCGTAGTAAAAAATAAATTTTTTATTTCTTAATAGACTCCAGAAACAGAGAAAGCGTAAATACATATTTAGAAAAATTGCCCCTCCAGCCAGAAACCATCTCCTGATTTATTCCGATTCTGTTGAGGGCATAAATATCTGAACCCCTTGATACAAAACCTGCCCTGGTAGTGCATGCCGATTTGTATGATCCGGAAACAACTTTTCTTATCTCTTCATTATAATTTCCATTTGGATAACAAAAATGAATGACATCTCTGCCTGTCTCTTTCTCTATGATCTCCTTCGATCTGCAAATCTCATCCTCAATTACATCTGTTTGTTCGTTGGTTAAGATCGGATGATTGATCGTGTGAGAACCGAAAGAGATATCTGGCTCGTTGATACTGTTCACTTCATCCCAGTTTACAAATGATCTATGTTCACCGTCACTAATCATTATTTCCTGTTCTTTAAGAAATGCTTCCAAGTCAGATATAGTTTTTAGAATTATATCATCAGTAAACTTTTTCAGATAGTCAATAAACCTAAATATTATAGATTTACCATCACTCTTTGATATCAAATCTTTTAGTTTGAGGTTTATCTCTGACGTGGAAATAATATTGTCCTTTTTCAAGAACAGCTTCTTGTTTGCCAATATCTGTAAAAATAAATTATTTAACCTTTCCTGCCAGTAACTGCATTTTGATGATACAAAACCTGTAGTCAAATAAACTGTTGCAGGAATCTTTAAACGGCTTAGAATTGGATAAGCAACATCGTAGAAATCTATCCACCCATCATCAAACGTAATCACAAAGCTATCATCAGGTATTCTCTCCCACTTGTCAAAATTCTGTGATAAGAAGTCCATTGAGATAACGGGATAACTTTGAGCAATATATTCTATACATTCCTCAAAAGTCTTCTGCTTTACCAACAGGCTGATGTCAAAGAAAGTGTCAGTTACTCGATGGAACATCAATATAGTAACCTTTCCTTTCATAAAGAACCGTTTATAAAAAACAAAAATCCCGGAATGATAGAAGAAGAAAGAAACGATAAACTTGATACACCTTCTAAGGCTTAACAAAAAACCTCCTTGTAGAATGGTATTATCTTGATGTATAGGAAGTGGGTTTATGAGGATAAAAAAAAGGAGATTAGACCTTCTCTCGAATTCTCCAGACTATCACGCAAAAGAACGCCACCACACAAAGCCATATTTGAGTTCCAAAAATATAGCCGGCAGCACAAATCCATATTTTATTTATACCGGATGAATACCATTTATCCTGAATAAAATACTTTACTCTACTGAATGGTTTTGTTGAAGAGCTATGTGTTCTATGAGATTTTTTCTTAAAAATACGCTCATCTGCTTTATGCGTTTCCCCTGAATAACCCTGAAAAATTGAATCAGAATCGCCTCCACGGTCATGTCCGCTTGCGACATGCGTGTCATATGTCTTTGCCGCATGTTTCGGTTCATGCCTACTTGCAGCATGTTTGTCCTGTGTCTTCTCTGCGTGTTTCGGCTCATGCCTACTTGCTGCATGTTTGTCCTGTGTCTTCTCTGCGTGTTTCGGCTCATGCCTACTTGCTGCATGTTTGTCCTGTGTCTTCTCTGCGTGTTTCGGCTCATGCCTACTTGCTGCATGTTTGTCCTGTGTTTTATGGGTATCCACATGTTTCGTTTCATGTAATGATTTTTTCGGAGCATGGGATAATGACTTTTTAGGAGTGTGATCAGCTTTTGCATGTGAACTGGTGTGTGATGCCTTCGCGTGTGTTGACGAACTACCACCTTTTCCTCCTTGAGACAATTTTCTGAATACTGTCTTCTGCTTTTCAGCTTCTCGTGTCATTCCCAATTTACTATAGGCAAGAGACAGAGAATAATGTACCTTTGCATAATCAGGATTTATGTGTATAGCCTTTGTATAAATTTTGACAGCATCATCATACTTAGCCTTACAATAGTATGTATTTCCTAACCCGTAAAGAGCATAAACATCATTAGGTTTTAATTCTATTGCCTGCTTAAACTCTTTTCCCGCTTGGTCATATTTGCCCTGCTTATAAAAATCAATACCTTTATTGTAATGTTCCTTAAAATTTCCCGCGCCATATGACGATGTCACAAAGGATATCAGGAGAAAGGCGACGAATAGTTTTTGCGCAAACAGAAATTTCTTCATTTTGTATTACCTGAAAAATAGTTTAAATGAATAATGGCCTTTAATTTACCAAACAAATAATTGACTGTCAAGATACAAACGGACCATATGGTTCTTAAGTAATAATCATCACTTCCACAAATCACGACCCAGATTTCTGTACTGGACCGCTTCTGATATGTGTTCCAGACAAACGGTATCACTGTGATCAAGATCCGCAATTGTTCTGCCGACCTTGAGTATTTTATTATAACCCCTTGCAGAGATATTGAGTTCGGTCATTGCCAAGTAATCCAATGGGAAGAGATCATTGATTGCACGCATGACCGGTTGCATGGGGAACAT
>ENA-OREN01004027-OREN01004027.1-marine-metagenome-genome-assembly--contig:-NODE-4027-length-13140-cov-8.564265_pt1 | contig 13140 bp, 12 predicted proteins | sample MGYA00248624_ERZ508555 | MGnify/ENA primary metagenome ERZ508555 (study PRJEB26222, sample SAMN06267773) | marine metagenome | isolation source: Saanich Inlet, British Columbia, Canada | place...
TTGTAGCGTTCAGCAATATAAGTTAACTCATCTTCAAAGCGCTTTGGGTTAGTTTTATATATTTTGTTCTGAGCACTGATGCCATCAGCACAAAATGTGCACTGAAAAGGGCACCCACGATTACTCTCCACCAAAGGATTCAAGCGAGGGTCAACAATAAATTCATCCAGATAACCCATGAGGTAGGGTGACGGGGTTTGTGATAAATTTTCAACTCGTGGCTCTTGATCGTAGCCATCCTTAGCCTGCACCAAAACAGTTTTGTGTAATTTACCATCTACATAACTATGAACTCCATCAATCTCAGCCCGCTTTACTTTGTTTATGGAGTGGGTTTCCAACCAAACATCAGCAATTTTCTGAAAAGGCTCTTCTCCATTTCCTGTAAGGTAAATATCTACCGCGGGGTGATCTTTAAGCCATTTTTGCTGACGGTGGGTTTCAATAGGATAGTTTCTACCACCAAAAACAATCAATATATTTGGGTAAAGCTTTTTCATGGCCTCGGCGAACATATAACTAATATCGAGGTTCCACATATAATTAGAAAAACCAACCATCGTGGGTTTTTGCTGAGGAAACTCAACTGCAAGCTCCTCTGGAAATTTAAACAACTTCACCTCAGCCTCTTGTTTAGCGTGTTCATGAAAATAGCTTTTAAGGCACCCAATAGCATAGGGAACATATTCTGATGTGATCCCCTGGGAAGTGTGAGATATGTCACATATAAAAATTTTATCCATGGGCAAACTTTTAAATTAAAATTCGAGTCAACTTATTTTTTGTCAACTATTACAAATATAAAACTAATCAAAAAAATTCTTTACCACCTCAACATCATTGACTAGGGCTGATTAATAAGCTTTAATCATACCATTAGAGACCAAGTATTTACCACTTTTGACCCTCAATTCTTAACTAGTCAGCTTCTTTGGTTTTTGTTCTAATAATGATTAACAGCCTTTTACTTAAGCCTTCAGTTAATTTTAACTAAAATCCCTTTTCTATCAAGATTCCGTTATCTCTAATATAGTTCGGTGATAAGTTTACTCATATGAATCCTAACACGCAAAAAATAATAGTCACTGGGGCCTCCAGTTTTGTAGGATGCCATTTAACACAAGGGCTTTCGCGAATAAACGGATGGAATGTAATACCTCTTGGTAGCAAGAACTCTGAGGACTACAAAAATAACCAAATTCAGCGTATTGAATTTAGTGTTAAAAAAAAAAAATGGGCAGTTTTAGATCTTAGAAATGAAGTTGGTGCAAAACAATTCATTCGGGAGTTTCGCCCCGATATATGGGTTCATCATGCCGGTCATGCTTCGAATTATGCAAGTCCTGAGTACAATGTCAAAGATGGCTACGACACTAATGTTGCTCCAATTAAATATATTTTTAAAAGTTTAGCCGAAAACGGTTGTCGAGGGGTCATCGTTACTGGGTCTTCCCTAGAATACTCTAATACTCACAAAGCATGTTTAGAATCAGACTCATGTATTCCTGAAACTCCCTACGGACAGTCCAAACTTCTCGAAACATTGACGGCTCTTGAGATGTCAGACCGTTTCGATCTCCCCACACGTATTGTTCGATTGTTTATTCCGTTTGGACCTATGGACAACCCAAACAAATTAATTCATTATGTAATCAATCGCCTAAAAAATAAGACCGCGGTTGACCTTTCGCCCTGCAAACAAAAACGTGATTTTATATATATCGATGATGTGGTTAAAGCTTATTCCCTTTTAATTAAAGATCTAGATCGCGGTGGAGCTGAAATCTTTAATGTTTGTAGTGGTCAAGCTATTTCACTTGAGAATATAATTAACTTGATCGCAGAAGCAATTGGCGCACATAAGGGCTTATTAAATTTTGGAGCACGTACAATGCGAAAGGGGGAACAAATGATATCTTATGGGAGCAATTCCAAGGCTCGCGAAACCCTTAAATGGAAACCCGGCAAAGTAGAAGATGGGCTTTTAAAATTGATTAATTATTAAAATTGGTTTTTGAAATAAAATCTGACAATTCGTAATTCTAGAGGAATCAGGATGAAAGTAGTTATTTTATGTGGTGGAAAAGGTACGCGTTTACGGGAAGAAACTGAGTTTCGACCCAAGCCAATGGTTAAAATAGGAGGCAAACCTATTCTTTGGCATATCATGAAGATCTATTCTCATTTTGGGTTCAATGAGTTCATTCTCTGCCTAGGGTATCAAGGCAATGTAATTAAAGAATATTTTTATCACTATATGCTTCATAATAGCGACATCACTATCAAACTTGGTAAAAACCAGCAGGTCACCATGCATGATACGTCTATCGAGGAAGACTGGACAATAACTATCGTAGATACAGGAGAAAATCATCTTAAAGGTGCCAGGGTAAAAAAAATAGAGCGGTATATTGAGGATGATTCATTTATGGTAACTTACGGAGATGGGGTCGGCGACATAAACATAAAGAAGTTGGTAGATTTTCATCAATCCAATGGAAAAATTGCTACGGTTACAGGTGTTAGTCCACCATCGGCCTTTGGTCAAATCCACGCTAAGGACTCAACGGTTATCGAATTTAATGAAAAACCTCAAATAAAGGAAGGCATCATTAACGGTGGCTTTCTTATTTTCAATCGAAAAATCTTTGACTATTTAAACGAAGACGAAACTTGTGATTTAGAAATGGGTGCATTAGAGCAACTGACTCGCAAAAAGGAATTGATGGTGTTTCGACACGAGGGAGGCTGGTCATGCATGGATACATACCGCGATACCGTCTACCTAAATCAATTATGGGATAACGATCAAGCCTTCTGGAAAATGTGGGACTAATTGGATTAGAAAAAAAATATGTTTAAAAATATTTATAAAAACCGTCGTGTGTTAGTTACTGGGCATACGGGTTTCAAGGGATCCTGGTTATGTTCTTGGTTACTAGATTTAGGTTCGACCATAGGAGGTTATTCTCTAGATATCCCAACTCAACCTTCCCATTTTGAAGCTTTAGGACTTGCTAACCATATCAAGCACTACACGGGAAACATCTGTGACAAAAATTCCCTACAACAAGTTATGGAGGAATTTCGTCCAGAAATCGTCTTTCACCTAGCAGCCCAACCTCTAGTTCGTAAATCTTATGAAAATCCTGTTTCCACATTTGAGACTAATGCAATTGGCACTTTAAATATTCTTGACTGCCTGCGAAATTCACCAACAGTTGCTGTCGCCGTTTTAATAACCAGTGATAAATGTTACGAAAATGTTGAATGGCTTTGGGGGTACCGTGAAAATGATCGATTAGGTGGCACGGACCCATATAGTGCTTCCAAAACCTGTGCTGAAATTATTTCCAAAGCTTACATGGCATCTTTTTTTAGGGAAGGCGGACCCAGAATTGCGACGGCACGCGCTGGGAATGTTATTGGAGGAGGGGACTGGGCTCTCGACCGAATAGTGCCTGATTGCACTCGTGCATGGTCGGAAGGAAAACCCGTCGTAATTCGAAACCCTAGTTCTACACGTCCATGGCAACACGTACTTGAACCTCTAAGCGGCTATCTTGCCTTAGGACAAAAACTTTTTCAAGGTGATGCTAGAGTTAAAAATCAAGCCTTCAATTTCGGACCCCAAGCACAAGTGAATCAATCCGTCTCTGAGCTAATCACTGCAATGACTCAATTTTGGTCGAATGCGGAATTAAATTTCCAACAAGAAACAAACTCTAAAAAACCAGAGTCAACTCTCCTGAAACTAAACTGTGATAAAGCCCTTCAAATACTTGGGTGGGAGGCTATTCTAAATTTCCAAGAAACTGTCCGTATGACAGGAGAATGGTACCAAAAATTTTACAAACATGGCCCCTCCTCAATACAAAAAATAACTAATGAGCAAATCATAGAATACTTTGAAAAAGCATCAAAGTTAAACCTCTCATGGACTCAATAAAAAAAGAAAACCAAATAGAAGGGGTCATAATTCAGCGTTTGCAAGTAATTTCAGACGATCGCGGTTCAGTCTTGCATATGCTGCGCAATGACTCTTCTTTATTCGAAAATTTTGGCGAAATCTACTTCAGCGAAATCAATCCAAAAATTATTAAAGCATGGAAACTACATAAAAACCTTACACAAAATATAACCGTGCTTATGGGTAGAGTCCGACTGGTTCTCTATGATAACCGTCCATCGTCTAAAACTGCTGGGGAAATAGCGGAATACGGAATCGGGCGCGATAACAACCATTGTCTTGTCCAAATCCCTCCTATGCTATGGTATGGTTTCCAGTCTTTAGACAACCAGAAAGCTTTGATCGCAAATTGCACTGACCAACCCCATAATCCTTTGGAATCTGAATCAATACCTATTGATTCGGATAAAATACCATTTCAGTGGAATTCTAAAAAATGATAGTAACATGACGCTAAAAAAATAAACTGATGCCCAAAGTCTCTTTTGTCATATCCGTCCATAACGGTGAAAAATTTCTAGAAAACTGTATCGACAGTGTCTTAAATCAAACATTCAAAGATTTCGAGTGCATCATTCTGAATAATGGGTCCACCGATAAAACTCCAGAGATTTTAAAACAGTATACGGACCCAAGACTTAAAATTATTCACCAGAAAAATTTGGGTGTTTCTAGTTCCTTGAACAAAGGAGTTGGTTTATCTAATAGTGACTTAATTGCACGACTGGATGTTGATGATTTCTTATTTATCCAACGGCTTGAAAAGCAGACAGCGTTCATGATAGACAATCCTCAAGTTGCACTGTGCGGTTCACGATTTCAAATGTTATTAGGGGAAAAGTATTTACCTCAAAGAGTCAATTTTATTCAAAAAGATGACATTATAAAAAGATCCCTCTGTCTTTTTAATCCATTCGCTCATAGCACAGTAATGTTTAGAAAAAAAACCTTTGTAGATGCTGGAGGCTATAGCGAGAAATTGAAATACGGACTGGATTACGAGTTATGGCTAAGAATGCTTACACTTGGCGAAGCTCACATTCTCGATAATGAATTGTGTGTTATACGCATGGGTAAACATTCTCTTTCTTATAAAAATAAAAGAAGGCAAAAAATCGAGGGGCTTAAGATAAGGTGGCGTGCTTTTAGAAAGTTTGGGGGTAACCCATCGGAATTCCTTTATTATTTCATAAAAAGTATGGGTGGTCTAATATTCCCATCCGCAACCTATTTCGACCAATAGTAATCTCGGATTACCTAACAGCTAGTTCAGTTTTTAAGTTACAATTTCCAAACAATAGTAAGCAAAATTTTGACTATAAGTGATAAATCACAGGGCAACTCAAAAGCTCTAGAAGCCTTTAAATATTTCCGATGCTAAAAATTATAGTTCCCCAGTATGATATGAGGCCATTTTACCAATACGCTCTTCTTTCATACCCGCCACTCTTTTAGCACCATCCATATAAGTTTTAAATAAATAATTACAAAAACGGTTGTTAACTATAAGGTAACGAGCAATTGCAGAGAGGTTTGTGAAACGTAATAAAAATGCCCGGAGCATTTTTAGAAAAATTCTATCAATTGGCCAATACCCTTTAAATGAGCGAAACCAAAAATAAATGAATTCAAATTGAACCCTCCACTTCGGAAAATCAGGCAGTTCTAATGTGGCTCGATGCCTTTCATTGCTTGGTTCTGTTCCCCCTGCAGGAATAACACCCTGCTCAACGGCAACATTATAAAGATCTGTGCCTAGGTAAGGATAAAAAACAGATAATTGAACATCTTCTGGTTGAAGATCGCGTACTACTCTTACCGTCTCAAGATAATCTTCGAAAGTTTCTCCAGGGACGCCCATAAGAACTAAAAGAGAGGTTGCCACTCCAAACTCTCTAGCAGCCCTACAAAATCGTATTAATTCTTCATTAGTGTATCGGGGTCGCTTAAGAATTTGACGCCGCACCCTCTCCGAACCAGATTCCAAACCAACATTTAACGCAGTTACGTTTGCTTTTTCGCAAAGTTCTAAAAATTTAATATATTTCTCTTCACTTCGGACAAAGTTAGAGTGCAGGGCTAAGTTAATTCTAAAGCTCAATTTTTCTTCCCGTCTATTATTATAATTCGCCAGTTTTTCAAACAAGTTGATTCCCTTTAGAATATCAGCACCAACCGTTTCGATTTCTAAATAAATATGATTCATCCGGGGATACTGTTTCGTCAAAGTATCTATTTCCATAATCATATCTTCCGGGGATCGATAGCGAACATACTTCCCTTCAGCCAACTCTTCCATAGCGTGATTTGAGCAATAGGTACACTTATAAGGACAACCGCGGCCAACTAAAACCGAAGCCTCTTCGTGTGGATTCGTAATCCAGGGCTCCCAGAGAGTGCGATCAACATGAGGAATGGTATCTAAGTCCTCATTAAATGGGGCTGTAGAATTTTTTTCAATATCTCCAGTTTCAGGATGCCTTATCCAAAGGTTTGAAATAGCTGAGGGCCATTTATCTTCTCCTAATTGGCGGGCTAATTCAACTACGGCAGCGTCACCCTCACTTACGCAAATAGCATCCAAGTTAATACATTTTATAGCTTGATCCGGAGATAAAGACGCATGATGGCCTCCAAGAACTATAAAAATATCTGGATCTATTTCCTTTATTAACGCTGCGACATTTTCAATCGGAGGAAACTGCGAAGACACCGCAGACAAACAAAATAACCGTGGATTTTTTTCTCTGATATAATCTTCTATGATTTTTCTAACTGACGTAACAGGGCTAAAAACAAATAAATCGACGTCATGTTTTGCAACCTTTAAAACAGTGGCAATTATGGAAATACCAAAGGGAATCTCCATCGGGGACCGCATCGGCTTGTCAATTGAAACATAATTTTCTATTGAATAAATACACCCAACTCTCATTTACAAATAACCCCTTTAAGCCTTACTAGTCCATAAGGCATAAAATGATAGAAAAGTAATTTTATAGGCCCATGGTATTAGATAACATCAATTAAAGCAACCAATCAGGCTTAACCTTGAAAACCATCCACCCAAATAATAATTAATAATTTGTAAGTTTTAATCATAGCAAGAACGACAATAAATGAAAAAAAAGATATTCCATCTTAGTGGAACCACCATGCCTGGAGGGGGACCTGAGCATATATATCAGCTACTAAAAAGATTAAACCGGAATGAATGGGATATCGTTTTATGTACGTTAAAAGATGGTTCTTACTGGGAGAAGTTTAACTCTATTGAGATAAAGACCTACAGCTTAACTCTTAGAAAAATTTCTATTAAAACATTCTTTAACCTTCTCTTTATTTTACGAAAAGAAAAACCAGATTTAATCCACACTCATGGGAAGGGACCAGGGCTTTATGGAAGAGTTATTGGAAAAATATTAAGTATTGATGTAATTCATACCTTTCACGGATTTCATTACGAGGATTTGCCAAGCCTAACGCAAAAATTTCATTTGGCAGTAGATACTTTTATTTCTATGGTAACAAACCAACACATATTCGTAAGTAAAGGTGAAAAAAAACGCGCTGGGATAATAAGATTTCTAGACGAAAAAAACTCTACCGTCATTCATAACGGTGTGGATCATGAATACATCGATAACTTATCTATTTCTCGAAATAAAATTTTAAAATCAATTGGGTGTGGTAACTGGGAAAATAATAAAAAGCTAGGAACCATTTCACGAATTTCTCCCGAAAAGGGGATTCTTAATCTCTTATCAGCTTTTTCTAAATCAATTAAAGAAATCCCGGATTTGCGATTGATCATTATTGGAGGACATCCAGAAGAACACCGAAGTTACTACCAAGAAATAGTAAACTTAATAAAAAAAGAAAAATTAACTCAACACGTTCGTATTCTTGGTTATCGAGAAGATGCTCTTGAGATTTTAAAGTGTATGGATTTTTATATTTCATCTTCTCTTAGCGAAGGGCTGCCTATAAGTCTACTAGAAGCATTTGCTGCTAGAATCCCGACAATAGCAACAGAAATCGCAGGTAATGTAGACGTGCTACCTAATTCTATTTTCGGAATACTTGTAAAACCACATTCACCAGAAAGTCTAGCTTGGGGAATTCTGAAAATGACTCAACTAACAAAAAACGAAAGAAATTTCATTACTAGAAATGCCTACAACCGAATTAAAGAACATTTTTCAATTGAAGAAATGGTTCAAAAAACTGTCTTGCTATACCGCAAAGTTCTTAATTAAAGAATCTATATAGCAATACGTCTATAGTTAAACTTAAAAAATGTGGCAAGTTCTAAGGCTAAATACTATATTGTTTAGCTATCTTAACTTTGAATGCGATAGTATCGGGTCAAGCCACATGCACTTTCACTAAAAAATCCATTTATTTTCTGATCATCCTCTGTCTCGGCAAAAATCTGTACCACATGAGAAAGATCTTCAGTCTTGAGATCGCTAAGAATTTTATTCTCATAACCTTCTACATCGATTTTCAAAATATCTATCGAATTGTGCCTACTTAAAACTTCCTTCAGCGATTTACTAGCCGAAACCACTTTAACCTGTATTATTTTTTCAGGATCCCATTCAGCAAAATAAGGAGCACCTCCCTCGATCAACCCGCCGTGCCTTCCTGTTTCATCGCAGGCAAAGTCAAGACAACCCTCCTCCACCCCAACTGCACATTCTTTCAATTCATAACGATTTTCAAAGCCCTTTAAGTTTTCTTTCAGTCTTTCAATGTTACGAGGAACCGGCTCAAATAAATAAACTTTTGCACCTGGGTTCCGTGTTAAAAAATAAAGCGCACTTATCCCAATATTAGAACCAAAGTCAACTACCACAGAAGTATTTTTAGGGGCTCTGTAATCAAGCTTTCCAAAACATTCTATAAGAGTAATCAGATCAGGGTGACTAAAAGCGGTAACAGACTGCAATCCCAAGGGAGTACGAATTAAAAATCTCTTTGGATAATCTCCTACCTCCAATACATAGCGAACCAACACATCTAAAGGTCTTTTAAACAGAATAAAAATATTAATAAAAGCCAGATAAAAAGGCTTCTTAAATAAAGCTGCGGAAAAACTTTTGATTGAGTGCTGACTCACAATTTGATCTGTCTTTTTAGATTAACACACGAGAAAGCTACAGTTTTCAAGTCACTACAAGAAAACACTAGAAACTCCTCCAGTGATTTTTTTTTGTTTTTAAATAAAAAATACTAAAAATAGATTTAAGAATTTTTGAAAAAATTTTTATTTAACATTCCTTACTATCTATTAAATGGAAGATTTGTTCTGAAAAGTTTTTAACAGAATCGGCACCGCGTCCTAATATTAAATTATTAACACGTGTTACTGGCACATCAACACAAACTGCATTAAGAATTTCTAATTCCTTTAGACTATCCGCATCTTTCGGTAGAGGCATTTCTCCTGTCACCAAAGAAGCTCTAACTAAAACAACAAGTGCCGAACCGATAGCTCCAATTATACTCCCAGATCGATGGTGATCTGTTAGAATCTGAGGAATAATTGGATCATCCCAAAGTGACTTCCTGGCTCCTTTGCCACCTACCACAATGACAATATTGTATTTTCCTTGAATTCCGGGTTGCCTATTCCAGTCTACAACCATTCCGTCAGGTTGGAATTTATCTTTTTTCATACCAATAGCTTCCTTGCCAGACTTAGACAAAACAACGACACGAACTTGTTTGCTCTCCAAAGCAGACCTTACCCCGTAAAGTTCCTCCTCGCAAAATTGACTTTTAGGGATAATAATTAAAGCACTTTTATTCATAAAGTAAATCGACTCTTATTTTTAAAAACATTTTACATTAAACGCATATAACGTTCTTGGCCAATAGTTTTTCAATATTTACTCTAAAGAACAATTTACTGGCCAGTATATTTTCCTTTACCAAAATATACAATTTACCTTTTATATTTTAATAAGGTATGAAGGGCAGTCCCATAAAATGTTTAGATATTGAATAAAAATGCTATATTCAATCCCCTGATGACTCATCTTCTTCAAAAAATATGCCACATAATCTTTCAGTAGTTTTAGTTACCCCTGAAATACCTACAAATACGGGCTCTATAGGTCGACTTTGTCTTGCCACAAATAGCACTTTACACTTAGTTGAGCCGCTCGGGTTTGAGATTAACGATTCAAGATTAAAGCGAGCCGGATTAGACTACTGGAAACATCTACAGATCGTAAGGCACAAAAATTTGGAGCATTTTTTTAAATCAATACCTCAGAAAGCCCCTATGGTATTTTTCTCAACTAAGGCCAAATCTTCAGTTTTTGATCAAAAATTCGAGGAGGGATCTTACTTAATTTTTGGATGCGAAACAAAAGGATTAGGGGAAAAACTCATTAGCAAATTTTCAGAGTATACTTTTCGAATTCCACAATATGATCGCCGTGTTCGTTCTCTAAATTTGGCTAATGCCGCCAGCATAGCTGTCTATGAAGCCATTCGCCAATTAGGACCATAAAAAACCATCCAAAAAACTCATTTTTGAGCCTTCTAAGAGTATGAATCTGTTAAGCCGTCTTCATCAAACAACTCTTCAAGTATTTCTCGTGCGCTAGCTTGAGTAGATTCTTTGTCTTTTCGATCTATAAACTCATTAATTCTACGCAAGAAATCTACTGAAAGATTCCTCATGGCCACATTAGCCATTATTTTTTCTTTACCATAATGCTCTAACAGATTTCCAAAACAGGTATTTAAAAATGGAGTTAAAACCAATTTCACTCCCTCAAAGTCTAACTCTACGGGGAAACCTTTTGTCAGCTCAGGTCTTATCAAATCCAAAACCCTTTCTCCATCGTCAATCGAAGAGCAGTTTTTCCCAACCGTTTTCCCCAATAACACTCGTAAAGCCATAAAGTCCTTAAGTATGAATTTTTATCGATTTAAGTTTTATCATAGTAAAATATACATTTACACTATATAAGTAATTTAAACGTGCTCTTTGAATGCATCCACAAAATCCGCTTAAGAGTCTGCATGCAACTCAAGGCATCCGCACTATTAGTTGACAAAAGGTATTTGGATAAAATAAAAATTTCCCGATCTTGGGAATATTCACTGCCCCATCCTAGATTATACAAATCAGATCATCTAACCAAAAAGGACATAACCACATTATATTCGGAAATGCTACTTTTAAACCTATAAAAATACCTGCATTTAGATCTAGTTAAATTCCCTTAAAATGAATCAAAACTTGGAAACTTTTAAATCAAAATCCAAAGATACAAAGGCTTTAAACCTAAAAGCTATTTTAATTGGCATTGAATTTGTTAGCAATGGTCCTTCGCCTTTAGATAATAACTTAAAAGAGCTCAACGGACTGGCAGAAACTGCACACTACAACGTTATTTCAATAGTTTCTCAAAAACTAACTCGCATTAATCCAAAATCCTTTATTGGGAAAGGGAAAGTAGAAGAAGTCTCTCAACTTATTCTTCAGTTTTCCGCAGGTATTGTTATTTTTGATGAAAATCTCTCTCCAGCCCAAAATAGAAACCTAGAAAATATATTCAAATGCAGGGTGATTGACCGATCATGGCTCATATTAGAGATATTTGGCAATCACGCCCGTACCCGTGAAGCAAAAGCCCAAGTTGAATTGGCCAGCTTAAAATACGCTCTACCCAGATTAACCAAAATGTGGGGACATCTTTCGAGACAGCGAGGTGGTATTGGAATGAAAGATGTTGGAGAAACTCAAATCCAATTAGATAGACGCTTAATTCGAGATAGGATCACAAAATTAGGCCGCAAACTAAAACAAATTGATCTTGAAAAAAAAACTCAAAGAAAAAATCGACGTGATATATATAAAGTTGCGCTCGTGGGCTATACCAATGCTGGGAAATCTACTCTTATGAATCAATTAACCGGAGCTGATACTCTGGTAGAAAATAAATTATTTGCCACTCTAGATTCAACAATTCGAAAAATAAAGAAAAACTTTCCTTATCCTGTTGTACTTTCAGATACCGTTGGACTCATCGATAAACTCCCCCACGATCTCATCGCTTCTTTTAAAAGCACTTTAGATGAAGTTAGAGATGCAAATCTACTTATCAAAATGGTTGACATGAGTGACCCTAATGCCAAACGACAAATTCAAACCACCAATAATGTTATTAATGCACTTGGTGTAGAAAATACTGATTCACTTCTCGTTTTCAACAAAGCAGATAAAATTAATGATCCGGATATTCTTGAATTAGAGCTTCGACGACATCCAAAAGCTATCATTATTTCTAGCAAAAATGGAACTGGTCTTGATCTACTTCGCAAAGCAATAATTAGTAACTATGAAAGCAAACTTTCCCCTCATCAAATTACTCTTAAATACGAGCAAGCCAAGCTTATTCCACAAATCAGAAAATATGCTGTCATAGTTAAATCAGACTACGAGGACACATTTATTAGTTTGGATTTACGATTACCGCCAGGTGGCAAAGAACAAATTGAAAGACTTCTCAATGATACCAATCAAGCCGAGAAAAGCTAGGGAAGGAATAGATTTATTAAAACCATCAAATAATTATCAGTTTAGCCTGGTTTATAGCAACTCTCTTTTTCCCATAAGTTTTTTTAAAAAAAATATCTACCTTTAAATCATCTTCACTACCGTCTCGTTTTATAATGATTCCTGCTCCAAACTTTGGGTGCAATACCTTTGTACCAACAGCATAAGATATCTCATGGTTTTCACTTACAGATGAGGGGGTTGGGATTTTATTATCTCCATACTCAGTCGGCATTGATCTTTGGTAAGAAGGCACTTCCATTCGACTCTTATTGGTTATCACATCCGAAGGAATTGCCATTAAAAACTGTGACGGTGGGTAATTGAAGGTACTACCATAAATTCTTCTCATTCTTGCATTACTAACGCAAAGATTTTTTTTAGCTCGCGTGATACCTACATAGCACAGTCGTCTTTCCTCTTCATATTCTTCTGGGTCAGACATCGAACTAGCATGAGGTAGGAGTCCATCCTCTAATCCAATGATATAAACTGAATCATATTCCAACCCCTTACATGTATGAAGAGTCATCATTTGCAAAACACCGCGGGAATCATCTATCGAATCCGCATCCGAAACCAATGC
>ENA-OREN01004032-OREN01004032.1-marine-metagenome-genome-assembly--contig:-NODE-4032-length-13109-cov-2.754451_pt1 | contig 13109 bp, 17 predicted proteins | sample MGYA00248624_ERZ508555 | MGnify/ENA primary metagenome ERZ508555 (study PRJEB26222, sample SAMN06267773) | marine metagenome | isolation source: Saanich Inlet, British Columbia, Canada | place...
TCGAATGAAAAGTCGAAAGGGCAGTATGATAGTCCGGGCTGTGCCAGTATTAATTACTGTCTACACCACCGGGGCATTGATTAGTAAGTTTTGATTAATTTGATTATTGGTTGTATATAAAGATTTGCTAAATAAAAAAACAAGATTAAAGTTTCAGATTCTCTTCTTCTTCAGGCTTACTATCATTCTCACGACGAATAACCTTCACAGCATCCATACTAACAGTAATTGGGATAGGAACCGCAGCTTCAAGTAACTCAACTACAATTTCTTCCTTCTGCTTATTGATTCGAATAACTTTTGCATTCTCACGCTTAAACGGACCGGAAATAATCTCAACGATATCGCTCTTTCGAACATTCATCTCAACTTTAACCTGCTCAAGCATATGCTCAATCTCTGGATAAGGAATTTCTCCTGGTAAAATACCACGAGCATAAGGAACACCAGCTGAACCCATTTCAGCATCCATCCGAGTAGCTGCCTCAACAAAGATATAACCACGCATTCCATGAGGTCTAATAACTGAAAGAACATTACTCTTATCCTTAGGAGAAGATAATTTACTGATCAAATAATCAATAACCTGATCTTCACGGTTAGCTGCAGTACGAAGAGCAAAAATATGGCTCTCAACAGCGTCATTAGTTGGGGTATTCTCTTCAGTTTGGTTTTCTGTGTCTGACATATTATTTATCTCGCTAAAATATAAGTTGTTTGATTATGAAAACTACGAACCCAGTAAGTCCAATTATCGCCATACCAATTCCTGTAACTTTTAATACCATAATGTACTCTTCCTTACCTGGTTTCTTGGTAATTCGAAGAACTCGAATGGTTTGCTTCAAAAATCGCTTTGCCTTTGCTGAAAAAGAGTTGCTGTCGCTAGTTTCCATTATTGTACTTAATTTTGGCTTGTTTATTTATAAATGTTACTAAAATATTTTACAGATTTTAGAAGATTAAGAGTTAATTATGCTGTGTGATATGAATTTATTGTAAAAGAATTACCATTTAGTATTTATTAAATGAGAACCTAAATGACGAGGGAGTTCATCTCTACCCAAAGTGCTTAATCCACGATATTCACTCTCTGAGACCACATACACAACAGGGAAAGATTCCTCAGATGATCTTCTACGAATGACATCAATTTTACTCATTTCATTTTTGAGGTACTGCAATGATTGTTCCACCCCAATACCCTCAGCATTTGTATCAACAACAAGAATCGGTGCTGCGCCTGAATGCATAGCTGATTGAAATGACAAATCATACCTAACATTATCTAAAACTTGCAAAATAGGATGCCTTTCTTGAGAATAAGTTGCTGGATCAGAAATAACAGTAGCACCAGATAATCTTTGATAACCAGAAATTTCTCTGACAGGACCTTGGCCACACAATTCAGTTGTTGCTGGAAACATAGTGAAACCAGAATCAGTTTTTATTGGTTCTTGAATTCGAAGCAGAACCGCTAACCCACTATGCCTTGCTAAATGTTCAATCACAGCTGCTTTCTCGTCTGTACCTTGAGTTACAATTACTGCATACTTGCCACTGACTGCTTGCATCTTTAATTCAGCTATATCAGATACTGGCTCAGTTCCACCTTGAAATAAATGTTGATATCCTGCACCCAATAAATCAGTTAGCCTAGTAACGGACCTTAACTTTCGCTCTAAATCAAAACCAGTATTAGGTACTCTAGAATCGTTAGCTACAGTTGATACTTCTGGAAAACTAATTACATTACTCATATGAGTCAAAGAGAAGCTTCTTTTATAAATGAGTGGGTTACTCATCACTAATTAGTGATAATTTTGCCTTCAGGTGATTTATTTTTTCCTGATCATAGTCAAACTTTGCCATATGGCTCTTGAATACTTTGTTACGAAAGTCATCACGTTTTGTGAACTCAATAAACTCATCAAAAGACAATTCTTTCAGAGTTATTTTCTCACCATTATTTGCTGCAACTTCTTGAATTTGTGTGCAGCCTCTTGCGGCATAGAAATGAATATCCCAATCAATCCTACCTGGAATTTCTAAAGTGAAAATTAATTCCCAATCATCACTAGTTAATCCTGTCTCTTCTAAAAGTTCACGTTTTGCTGCAACTAATGGTTCCTCATCACTCTCACTACATCCACCAACAAAAGTTGTAAACTCTTTTGTTCCTGGTTGCTCTTCGTGCGCCATGATGATTTTGCCATCTTTAATTGGGATGACTTGCACACTAGGTTTTCTTTTGAGCATTTCAAATGTCTGGGTTGTTCCGTCAAACATCTTCTGATCATAGTGATAAACGTCGTAGAGAATTCCATTGAATACTTTATTTGCGTTTGAGGGGATCTTTGCCATGTTAACAGATAGAGTTTTAGAAGTTAAAAATGTTGTGGTGTTACAAAAACAAAGCATAAATCCAAGCAATAAAAACTAGTTTAAGCGCGATTGCAAGACTTGTGAATAATAACCACCTACTGTAAGAGTAGCGAAATGATCCTGCTAAAAAATTAGTGATAGGATATGGAAGAGGTAATAAATTGATGAAAAAAATTGAAACTGAACCATAATCTCTGAGCCTTCGTTGCACCAAAACAATGGTTTTTCTTTTAATGAATTTTTTGATGGCCCTACCAAAAACCCTCCCTGAAAAAAAATTAACATGTTGCCCAATCATTAAACCAATAAAAGCTGGGACAATTATTCTAATCGAAGTTCTAACAGAACCTAAAAAACCAATATATAAAATTTCTAAAGGAGAGGGAATAAAAAATAAACTAGATAATGAAAATGCATAAACAACTCCCTCAAAACTTTTTTGTTTGATCTGAGCTGCCACATAAATTGCAATTGGATAAATAAGAGGTAATTCTTTGAACCAATTAAACAGATCAAAACCAATGAAAGTATTAACCATCAAAAGTAAAACCCAAAGTGCTAAAGCTGTAAGCGCAAAAACAATAGTAGTTGTAAAAGAATATTTGAAAGAATTTAGGTTCTGTTGAAGTTTAGATTTTGTTGCAGAATTATGTTTACTTAAAGGAATGTTTTTTTTTACAGATCTATTTCCTGAAACTCTTCTCTTAGGCACTTAATAAAGAAAAGTAGTTGAAGTTAATAATAGTTATGTAAAATTAGAGTCACGATTCACCTCCTCCGCCACCGCCAAATCCGCCACCAAATCCAGCACCTGCAGAATAATCGGCAAAACCAGCTGTGGGATCATAGCTGATAGAAAATGATTCATAACTTAAACTGCTAAGTCCAATATCATAGTTTTCACTATCTTCATTTGTATCAAAGTAATCTAACCTAGCTACAGAAAAATCAAATTTATCAATTTCACTTCTACGCTTACGCTTTTTCTTATTCTCGTCTATTAGATCAGTGATTTCAGTCACTATGTCAATATCTGAAGTAGAGTTCTTACTAAGATCAAATGCAGTTTGCCATAAACTACCTTCCTGAAAAGGATTAGATGCATCTACATTGGATCCAATGTCTGCTGGACTTTGGTATAAATCATTGGTTTCCATCGAACAGTAATTTGGCTGAATTTCAAAATCATCTGCACTACCAAATCCACCAGGATCATACACTTCAAGATCAATTGCAGCTGAGATTAAATCTAGTATATGCTCGATAGATATTTCATTACTATTTTCATTAAATGGATCATAATTTGCCTGGAAATGATTATTGTTGTAAATGTCTTGTGGTGGAGTATACAAATTCAAAGGATCAGTAATTTCCAATTCGTAACCTTGATCAATTTTGTAGTTGTGATCAGGAAGATTATAGTCCAGAATAGACTCATCGTTAGAAAAAGTTCCATAATTAATAGTTAATTGATCAGCAATGTAACCATGAAGAGGAGTTTCATTTCCGTAACTTAAATTTGAATTGTTAGCATACAACGCAGGATTAGTTTCTAAATTATTAGAATACAAAGAAGAGTTATGATATAAATTGTTATTAGCAGATTGTAAATTGTAAGGATTTATTTGATTTGAGTAAGAAGGATTTGCACCCTGATAGCTGTGCTGTACATTCTCATAAAATTGAGCCATGTGCAAATCAGATTCTTGTATAGTTCTTCGCTGGTTGTCTTGCAGAATCATTTCTAGTGTAGAAGCCATACCTGTTTCATTGACTTTTGTCATAAAGTCCGCAGTGAGATATTTAGGTGAATCCATGAAAGATAAAAGGCAGAAGAAGTTTTATGTCTTTTGGGAAAAGTGAGCCATTTTAATCAATTATTTACTCTGTTATTTTTTTGTGTTTTATCCAATACCTGATGAAAGTTAAGTGTAATGTGGAGAAATAAATGATATTGAAAATTAGTTCAGATTTACTTAATCCCTTAAACACCCCAATACTGATTAAGATTATTGTTAAAATAAACGAAGTAAGATAAAGAAAATCATCAAAAGAAAAGTGCATAACTAAAACACACCAGTTAAGATTAAAATTCCAAGAATTATCCCCACAATGCCAGAAAATGCAGCAGCGTAACCTAAGATATCAACAACTAACTTTTGTCTTTTTGCATTCATTACAAACATAGTAAATCACCCAGGTATTTATTTGTTCTTAAGTGATTAGTTAGAAAGTGTTGACATACTTATTTGTTTCACATATGAAGTAAATATGAGTATATACCAAAATTGAGAGTAAATTTTTAAAGTAGCTACTCTTTTTATAGAATATCCGGGATCGAACTACCTGTATGATGACCATGATTATGGGTGTTATGTCCTGGATTCATAATTTCTAAATTAGAATTGAAGAAAAAGAGTTTTTTAAATTAATTAATGAAAAAAGAAAAAAAGAATTACCAAAACCCAAATGGGAAACGACTACCATGTTTAGAAACATCAGGTAAACAAGGTTCAAGTCTAACGGGATGCTCAATTAAATAGGCGTCAAGTTCTTCTCTTGCTGTTTGTACAACTGAATCTAATCCCAAATCACTTGCCAGATTAATTTTGATTTCAAGACCACGGTGATAAGCATGAGGAGTTAATCTTGGAATTGCATCAATAATTTTTTGGTATGCAAGACGCTTGTCCTCACCCTCTAAAAAACTATCAGCAATTCTTCTTGCGTCTATTGGCTGACCGTCTTCTAAATTAATTCGAATTGCAGAATCAGTATCATCAACAAATAAATACAAATTAGCAACACCATGATTTGAAGGAGATCTAGGTCTTGGTTCCAGTACACTAATTGATTCATACGCAAAAGTTACAGCCTTACTCATATCATCTTTTTGTTCACCTAAAGTTTGAAGTAGTGGCATAATAACAGTTGTTTGCATCCAATAAGTTTTTCTTTTACGATCAGCATATGAACTTCTGCAATGGTCAATTGCATGGTCTGCTAAAGATTGGATAACTTCAGAATTTTCACTGGAAAGAGCGTAACGAACACCTTCAATACCTGTGCGCGCTTCGAATAAACTAGCAGTAGTTCCTTGCAAACCATGAGAATCAAGCATTCTTTGAACTTTGGCAGCTTTTTTTGCCTTATCAGGCAAACTTAAATTTGTTAAATAACTGTGTAACATTTGTATAACCTCAAAAATATTTTCTCATCCACACCAAATTAATTATGAAAAAATAAGATTATTAAAAAAAGTTTAAAAAAATAATTAGAAATTTATCCTCGTTTAAAGCCAGCTGCTAAATCAATTAAATCAACATGACCTAAGAATACTTGACGGCAACAGTAACGTTCGATATTAAGAGAGTCCAAAATGTCTTTAGCTTTCTCTCCTTTCTCCATTCGCTCTTGATATTCTCCCCAGAACTGGCCAACTGGCTTACCACAGGAAAAACATCGAATTGGAATTATCATTTTGTATTGTCTCCGTATATATTATTGTAATTTAACGATAAGATTTTTGACGCTTAGCACGAGCTTTAGAGTCGTTTGGTTTACAAACTTCTTTTTGACGTACATCAGCTACTAACAATAATCTGTCATATGCTGTAAAAATCTTTTTCAAATTTTCATCGTGTTCAACAAGTGCTCTTGCAATTGCTAAACGAATTGCATCTGCTTGACCACTTGATCCGCCACCATGCACATTAACTGAACAGTTAACTTTGCTTGCAACGTCTCCTGCTAAGATTAAAGGTTCTGCAATTCTTAAACGCATCATCTTAGTTCCAAAGGAATCTAAAGATTGACCATTAATTTTAATGTTGCCTTTACCTTTATTAAGAGTTGCTCTTGCAACAGCTCGCTTACGCTTTCCGCGAGTATGAATTAAAGATTGTTTTGATTGTTTCATTGTTTGCCACCAAGATCTTTCATTAATTGTGCAACTGTCACATATATGGAGTTAGGAAATTTACTAACTGATTCTTTAGTTAAACTGATCATTTCCTTACCTTCAACTTCTTTTGGTATACCAATGTGACACATAACTCTTTTGAAAGCTTCACGACCACGTGTTTTAGTCCAAGGAACCATTCCACGAACTGAACGACGAACAAATCTGTCTGCTGACCTATGGATTCGAACTCCAGCTAAAGGATAACCTCGCTTTTCACGTCGACGTTTTTGAGTTAAAAATAATAATCTTCTTGCACCACTAATAACTGCTTGTTCACAGTTAACTATGACAACATCTTCACCTAAAAGAGCATCTTTTGCTGCGTGACTTGCAAGTCTCCCAAGCACAATTCCTTTTGCATCGTATACTTTCATGCTAGTACCCTCACTTTTTGTCCTTTTGGATTTTTTGCAAGTAATTCAGTAATTGTCATAACTTGACCATTTGCTTTGGTGATCTTTTGACGAGCTGCATCTGAACACTGATATGCAGCAACAGTTACACCACGATCTAATTCACCGATACTTAAAATTTTACCAGGAACTACAACAGTCTCACCTTCACGAGCATATCTTGCAATCTTATACAGATTCACATTACTACGCTTACGACTAGGACGAGATAAGTCTTTGTGAACTTTTTTCCAAAGTGCCACACTGCGACCCGCTTCTTGCAAATCTTTTAACAAAGTTTGCATTCCTGGGTTTGGACTGTTTAATTTTCTAACCATTGTATTTCACGTTTATATTTTATTTTTAATTATTATAATTGAGCAGATAATTCTGCTGCCTTTTCTGCAAGCATTTTTCCTGCGGTTGATAACATTTCACCAACTGAAAGTTGACCCCAACTCTCAGCGTCGACAACAAAATCATTATCTGCATAAGATACCTTGATTAAATCATCACAAACACGATCAACTGAATCAAATAGATTCAATTCTTCAATTTGTTTTTGACTGATCTTTCCGCTTTTATCAAAAATTTGCGGAGGGTATTTACCTTTATTTTCTTCTAATAATTTTGCATCTTGTTTAATTGTAAGTGAAGGTTTATTTCCAAACCAAACATGGCCTGGTGCCCATTTAGTATGATCCTTTCCTTGACCCATTACAGCCAAAAGACTAACATCAACTTTTTGTTTTGCATGTAACTTTACAAGTGGCATTTTTGGGTGCACAAAAGTACATTTTGGATCTTTACTAGTTGCATTTTCTGCATAAACTACACCTTTTTTACCTACTTTTAATTCCATCTCAAGAGTACAACGAGCACTTCGCTCTTCAACTTCTTCAGGACTAGTTGGTAAGGAGTAACTTGATAAATCAGTTTTAATTGGAGTTAGACCAATTCTAAGTGCAAGCATTTCATCAAATAAAGCAGAACTGTTCTGACGAACAGTCATGTCCTCAACTGCTAAAGTTGGAACTTCTTCAACAACCATTCTCCGGATTGAATTTACAAAGCTTTCACTAGTCTTTTCAATCTCAAAACGAACTTTGAGTTTGTCCTTACTTTGTTGTTTGCTTGATATTTTCATTAATTTCACCGATTTGATTATGATAATTATACTCTTCGTCCACGTCGACCGCCTTTTGCACGGCAACCATTATGAGGTTCAGGTGTTACGTCTTCAATTTTTCCAATTCTTAGACCAACACGACTTAATGCTCGAATAGCAGCTTGAGCACCTGGACCAGTATTTTTTGGACCGTTGTGACCACCTTTTGCTTTTACTCGAATATATAATCCGGAAATTCCTCGCTCCTTAATTTGCTCTGCAATTCTTTTTGCAATTGCCATAGCAGCACTTGGAGAGGATTCTAACCGATCTGCTTTTACCATCTGACCACCACTGCACCTTGCAATGGTTTCAGTACCAGTAATATCAGTTACAGTTACAATTGTATTATTATAAGTTGATTTGATATGAGCTACAGCCCATCTTAAAGGACGTCTTGCCCTAGAGTCATATGAAGATCCCCGATCAGTTGTTCTTGGAGGTCTTCCAGATGATGTTCTTGGAGGTCTTCCAGATGATGTTCTTGGAGGACGAGTAGATGTTGAAGGAGGTCTTGTTGAAGGTGGCCTTGCTGCAGGTGTTGCAGTTGGAGCAACAGCAGGTGTTGCTACAGGTTCAGATGTTTTTTGTTCTTCACTCATTCTGTTTTTACCTCTGCAGTTTCTGCTTTCACAGGTTCTGGTTTAGCTTCAGTTGCCTCAGCTTCTTTAGCAGGTGCTTCTTTAACTTCAGTTTCTTTAACTGGTGCTTTAGCGCCAGTTACTTCAGCTTCGATTGCTTCAGCAGAATCATCTTTAACAGATGCTGCTTTGATTGCTTCAGTTTCCTTACGTAATCTCTCAGCTTCTTCCTTAATTGCTTTTTTAGGATCAACACGTTCTGGATGTTCCTCAGAAGCTAAACTGGAATTCTCTTTAAAAGTCAAATTTGATTCTTCTTCAATAGTAAGTAAATATGAAGGCGCAGTAATCTCTTTACCATTAACAAATACATGTCTATGAGTAATAAATTGACGAGCTTGTTTCATACTTCTTGCCATTCCTTTTCGAAATACAACACTTTGAAGTCTTCTTTCAAGAACATCTTTTAGAGTTAATGCCAAAACTTGGTTTAATTTTGCCTCACTGGTTAAAAGACCATGACGCTGAAGTTTACCTAAAATTTGAGCAGTTTCTTTCTCAGCTTGACTAGTAGTTTCAATTGAAAGACGCTTTGCAATATTACGATATTTTTTTAAGAATGAACGCATAAGGTAAATCTCTTTCTTACGACGGATCCCATACTCTCGTTTGATGATTGCTTCTTCATCGATTGCAGTCTTGTTCCAAGGATGCATCGGTGTTGAGTACTTTTTCCTAAATTTTTTTGGATCTCCCATTGTATATCTTAATTATAATTTTTAACTAATTATCTTTTCTTCTTAACGCCAATTACCTTACCTTTATTACGACGGAAGTTACTCTTAGTTCGCTGCCCACGCACAGGTAAACCCTTGGAATGACGAATTCCACGAATTGCTTTAATTTTCATTAAACGCTTAATATCATTATCTCGACTAAATTGTAAGTTACCAATTAATAGATGTTTATCTTCACCAGTTGCAAAGTCACGCCTTCGGTTGAATAACCATTCAGGAATACCAGCATTAGCTGGATTTTGAAGCATCTCAGTTAAGGTTGCAATTTCAGATTCTGAAAGAGTACCAGTTAATTTTTCACCAGAAATACCAGATAAATTACATAGGACATGAGCAAAGTTACGGCCAACACCTTTGATTTTAGTTAAAGAAATTCTTAGGTGTTTGTTCCCTGGAATATCTACATTAGCTACCCGTACAATGTGTTTTATGTTTTGTTCTGCCATTTTATTATAAATTTTTGAAATTTGCCTAAAATAGGTAGAAATCAGCTCAAAAATAAGCTTTTTTATCCTCTACGCTTTCACTTGGACAAACTTGAATAGGATAATGAGAAATAGGTTATTTATAAAGCTTTTGGTTTTGTAGGAGGCAGTTCAGGTATTGTTTCAGCAAGATCGATCTTTTCTGCTTTACTTAGAGGATTTTTATCCTGTTCTTCAAGATTCGCTTGGGCCTGTTCCTTATCTGCTTTTGCCTTAATTTTAGCAGCTTTTCTAGCTTCACGCTCTAATTTTTGTTTTTTCCTTAAGATTTTCCCTTCTTCTTTGGCTTGTTGTTCTTTGATCCACTCTTGCTTTTCAAGATGTTTACGATACATGATAATAGAATAATTTACTGGATTGTTGATATGTTTACATAATTGATCTGGTTTACACACTTGAAGCGCAGGATAATAACCATCATTATTACAGTTTGGAGGCATCTTGGTGTCTTTTGGATTAAAATGTGCAAGCTGACCTAAAATGTAACCTTCCCTTAGAGGTTCAGGATTTTTTTTATTCCAATCCATTAGAAATTTCTTCATTGCAAGTTTAGTCCAACCTAATTTTCCAAGAAAGTTGATTAAAACAAAAATTGCTCGTTTTTTACCGTCCTCAATTCCATTCAAAAGTAGTTTTATGCACGGTGGAAAAAATTCTTCAGTTAAAGCAGACGTGATTTCAATATCTTGGAAATCTTTTTCTTTCTTTTCCTTTAACGACTCAGAAAGGTTGTGAAAACGTTCTTTTTCTTTTGCTTTAGTCTGATAATCATATGCTTGCCTTACAAGATTGGTTGCACTTGGACCATTTGGACAAGTTCTGTCGAGAAAAGTTGCAAGTGGCGCCATAAATTTACTTGGATCAGCCATTGGTTTTTTGAAGTTCATTACTTGATTATTTGGAATCGGTAGCGACATTAAACCAGACTTTTCGTGAAGGCTATATGGCATCCGGTAGAGGTGACGGCTGGCGATTAAAATAGTATCAATTTCAATGAAACTGTCGACGTTAAGTTTAGCTATTCTACCACCCATTGGTCCTTTTGTATAATAGATCAATTTAGATTCTTCAACACCAGTTCGCTCTTTGATTTTTTGGTAATCACCACCAACAGATTGCAAGATTTGTTTTGCCATCTCATCTTCGATGTGGTCTTTAATGTAGGCTGCAACAACCCTTGCAACTTCAGGGAAAAGTAGTTTTTTATCTGTGCCGTTGATTTCTGTTGGGAAAGCTTCGAATGGAACTGCGATGTGGAAGCCTTTATTTCCAGAATTATGTAACAAAATTGGATACTCTCCTCCAAAGAAACGTTCAGTACCCTTTACTGAAACATCGTACACCTTTGATTTGCCTTTTTTAATGATAGATTTTATTTTTGAAGTTCCAATATCCCCAAGCATTATTGATTCATAGTTACAGATTATTTCAATTGATTCTGTAGTAAATTCAATTGATTTTGACTTCTTGAACCAACTAATAACGTTGTCAATTCTTTGGAAGTTAGCAGCACTTTTGCTAAGAGTCATTTGTTCTTTTCGATGATTGTTGAATTTTTTTGGTTTACACTGATAAAATACTTTTTTTAGACCATCAATTGGAAGTAGTTTGTCTCTTGGATATGGAGAAAATTTATTTCTTTTTCTAAAAAATTCTGTTCCATCCAGTTCAGATTTAGGGATATTAATAACCCACACATGCGATTCTTTCATCAAGGTCCCTTGAGGCATGATTCTTTCAGGGATGATTTCATCATTAATAGAACAAGAAATTCCATGTAATTTACAGACCCACACAAGTTGTTGAATTAATTTTTGTGAAACAGATTTAATGCTGATAGAATATTCACCTAATTTGTATCCATCTCCACGAATGTAACAGATTAATAAAGGCAGAAAATCTTTTTTTGTTAAGCTCCAAACAAAATCAGGTAGTTGTTTGTTTTTTGCCCCACGTTTACAATATTTCTTAAAAAATGCATACCACTCTTTTGAATGAATTAAAATTTGAGTAGAATTTTCATTTGGATGTCGAATGCTAATATTTCTCTTAGTAATTTTTTGAAGTAATTCCTTGCAATCTTTTATGTATTTGGTTTCTTTTCGGTTAAATGTAAACCCAATTTGGTGGATTGATTCTGTCAGATGCCCTTCTGAAAGATAATAACCAAATAATCTCATCAGCTCGTGAGAAAAGGACAAACTAGAAGTTAACTTTTTTCCTCTAAAAAGATAGGTCCAATACAAATCATCCGGCACTTTTCTTTTGATTTTTTTTGAATTATTAAAGGTCAATAGAAAGTCACCTGATCTTAATTCCTCAACCTTTTTTTGGATGATGTTGCCTTTGTCCCAAATAAAGACACTGTGGTGCTTTGTGGCTTTTAATGGCAATGCGCAATTGTCATGCAATAGTTCATATATTGCCTCTTCATGTTCTAAATGACCTGTGATAGGAGAAAAGACAACATCATGAGATTCACTCAATGAAAGAATTTCCAACAAAGAATTACTTTTTACTCTTTCAATTGCATCTTTGATAGGAATTAATTCAATAGTAGAGTTTGACCTAATAAGGACCGGAGTATCACCTGTAACACTAAACTTACAGCTGATATCTTTAACACCACAATGAGTTAGAAATCGAATAATTACCTTCATGTATTGTAATTTTTTTATTGGATTTGTTACTTTCATGTCATTTTTAAGCAATTTTCTTATCTTGATATTGTCTTAATTATCCCTTGCAAAATGCGACAATAAATGCGATTGATAATCATTCGCAATCATAATAATTAGCAATCAAATAATTAGGGTAAGGAAAGAGATAAATAAGTGAAAAAAATATTATTGATAATTGGTATATTAACTTTTTTTAAAAGTTTGACATTTGCCGCAGAAGTTAATGTTTTTAGTGCAAGACATTATGATTCAGATATTCAACTTTATGAAAAATTTACAGTTAAAACAGGAATTAAAGTAAATATTGTATCCGGAAAAGATAAGGCACTTCAAAAAAGAATAACAGAGGAAGGAAAAGATTCAAAAGCAGATCTATATATAACTGCAGATGCAGGAAGATTAGGAGCATTTGCATCAAAAGGAATGTTTCAAAATTCCATGTCTCCAGCAATTAAAGCAGCTGTACCATCAAATTTTAGAACCTCACACTGGGTCGGAATTGCTAAAAGAGCAAGAATTATTTATTATTCTCCTGAAAGAGTCAGTGCCAATGATCTTAATGGAATGACTTATGAAAATCTAGCAGATCCTAAATGGAAAGGTAGAGTTGTTATAAGACAATCAAACAACATTTACAATCAATCTCTTGTTGCTTC
>ENA-OREN01004033-OREN01004033.1-marine-metagenome-genome-assembly--contig:-NODE-4033-length-13105-cov-5.274332_pt1 | contig 13105 bp, 12 predicted proteins | sample MGYA00248624_ERZ508555 | MGnify/ENA primary metagenome ERZ508555 (study PRJEB26222, sample SAMN06267773) | marine metagenome | isolation source: Saanich Inlet, British Columbia, Canada | place...
TTAACCGGTTTGCAGATCAACTTCATTCCGGCCTCCTCAGGTCTTCTGCCGCCCTTATGTTTATTACAATTTGTACAGGCGCAGACTATATTCTTCCAATTGCTTGTGCCGCCTTGAGTTCTGGGTATAACATGGTCCAGACTTAACTCTGATGTAGGAACCTTTTTACCGCAATACTGACACCTGTTCTTATCTCTTGCAAAGATATTCTTTCTATTAAACTTAATAGTTGCCTTAGGCAGCTTATCGTAAACAACTAACCTGATAATCTTTGGAATTCTGATTTCTAATGAAAACGTCTTGATGCTTTCGTACCGTTCCTCATCCGGTAACTCGCACTCTGCCTTGAATGCGGAAACATCAACCCAGCTTGTGAAATCGTAGGAATTATACTGCCCGTCATCTATAGATACAACTTCGGCACTCTCTTTACACAGCATCGCAAATGCCCTCTTTGCATTTACGATATGCACAGCTGCAAAGAATTTGTTTAAAACCAAAACACTGGATTCCAACGCGATAGTACTCTGCATAAAGACTCCCATTTGTTTTCAAAAACCGAACACATTAGGATGTTACGCAATACTCTCTGCTATAAGGTCTCCCACTTCAGTAGTGGAATAACCCATCTGACCCGCATTAACGCCTTTCAGTTTATTACCTACAACTTCTATTACGGCTCTTTCAACAGCTGCAGCCGCTTCGTCCTCACCTAACTGTTCAAGAAGCATTGTACATGCGAGTATGGCGGCAACCGGATTAATAACATTCTTATTTGTGTACTTTGGTGCCGATCCTCCGATAGGTTCAAACATGGAGACGCCTTCCGGATTAAGATTTCCACCCGCGGCGATTCCCATTCCACCCTGAATCATCGCACCCAGATCGGTAATAATATCACCAAACATATTGCAGGTTACAATAACATCAAACCATTCAGGGTTCTTCACCATCCACATGCAGGTAGCGTCGACATGGGCATACTCACGTTTTATATCGCTGTACTCTTCACCCACTTCATTAAAGACACGCCACCACAGATCATGTGCGAAAGTCAATACGTTTGTCTTTGCGCACAGCAGCAGCTGTTTCCTCTTGCCTCGTTTCCTTGTATATTCAAACGCATAACGAATACAGCGTTCTACCCCCTGCCTTGTATTGATCATCTCCTGTGTCGCAACCTCTTCAGAAGTTCCTTTCTTTAAGAACCCCCCTATACCAGCATACAGACCTTCGTTATTTTCACGCACAACAACAAAATCGATATCATCAGGTCCTTTATCCTTGAGCGGACAATCTACGCCAGGATACAACTTTACAGGACGCAAATTTATGTACTGCTCTAACGCAAATCTTGCTTTCAAAAGTAATCCCTTTTCGAGAATACCCGGCTGCACATCCGGATGTCCAATCGCACCAAGAAAAATTGTATTACACTTCTTAAGATCCTCAATTACAGAATCAGGTAAAATTTCTCCTGTTTTTAAATACCTTTCACCACCAAGGTCATAATTAACCAGCTCATACTTAAAACCGTACTTTTGGCCTGCAGCCTCAAGTACCTTCAATCCTTCTCGAACGACCTCAGGCCCGGTTCCGTCTCCGGGTATAGTTGCAATTTTATACATTGTTATAAGTCCATTCCTTTATTTGAATTAGAAAACTATTTGAATCCTGAATAATAAGCAATTACTGACACTTAATCAAGGGAAAATGTTTAAATCAGCATTTGCGCCTCTATGTTAAAAGTAAAATGCTATTCACCGGTTTGATGTGTAAAATCAGCTAATCTGTTACCTTTTCCCGGCATTGATGACTCTTTTATTATCTTAGTTATAAACTTCTTAGCAACTGTGATTGAGCTGGTTATGTCATTTCCTTTTGCCAGTTCGGTTGCTATTGCAGATGAATACATACAGCCTGTTCCGTGAACATTGCCTATATCTACCCGTTTTTCTCTAAAGTATTGAAACTCTTTTCCATCATAAAACAGGTCTATGATCTCCTCGTTTGCATCATTGTTACCACCATGAGCTATGGCATGTCCACCCTTAATCAGCACGTTTGAAGCCCCCTGCTCACATATTGCACTGGCTGCATCTTTAATATTGGAGAGATTCTCTATCTTACGGCCTGCCAGAATCTCAGCTTCCGGAATATTTGGAGTTACCAGGTATGATAGTGGGATCAAGTCAGACACCAGCTTTTTGACTCCTTCATCAGACAAAAGCCTTTCGCCCTTGTGAGAAGTGATGACCGGATCTACTACCAGATTTTTCAGGCTGTATTTCCTGTACATATCGCATACAATCTCCACAATCTCCTCACTTACAAGCATCCCCGTTTTCAGTGAGTCAGCTCCTATGTCTGAAATGACTGCCTCTATCTGTTGGCCTACAACCGATGCCGGAACGTTGAAAACAGAACTAACGCCGAGAGTGTTCTGTGCTGTTATAGCTGTAATAGCACATGTACCAGCAGCACCGAGCGCACTTATCACTTTAAGGTCAGCTTGCACACCCGCACCACAACAGGAATCGGAACCCGCTATTGTGAGAACTTTAAACATCGTGCCATTATAACAAAGGAAAGACCGAGCGTAACCTTAATAAGTAGTGTCATACATTTAAGTTGACAATTCAAAACAAAACAGTTATATACACGAAATAGTTCATTGACTACGTATAGATGTAGTTGATTTTAATAAGTTAACGAAGGAATTCATCGAACATGTCTCTAACGAAAAAAATTGTCACTGTTTGCGTTCTAATATGCGTGATTATGACTCTTCAGTCATGCGGAGCCAAACGTTCTCCAATTGAACGAATATCCTCAAACCTGAAAAATGTTCCTGAATATACAATTATTCTGGAAGATATGCAGAGGAGAGGCAGCGTATTCAAACAATACTACCATAAGTATAAAGTTATCATAAAAGAGGATATTCAGTACACCGGTTTTGTGCGGGTATCAGAATCCTATTTCAAGAAGAACGAGAACTATCTTGGAATGGCTTTACTGTCAAAAACTGCAGATGGTTATGTTAAGACACCTTCTCCTCCGGGCTATCAATATGTAGGAGACGACAGATACGGTGAGTGGAAGCAGAACAAGTCAGGTAACTCTTTCTGGGCATTCTACGGACAATATATGTTTATGTCTCACATGTTCGGGATGGTCAACAGGCCTGTCTATCGAAGTGATTACGGCGCTTACAATGATTATCGAAAAAGTAACAGACCATATTATGGTAGTAAGAACCAGTATGGTACAAACGGAACTGTAACAAAACAGACACACAAGAGTTTCTTCAAGAGGAAGATGGCGAGACAGAGAATGGCGAAACAGAGCTTTGGAGAAAAATTTAGACAGAGAGCTGGAAGAAGCCAGAGTCCATTCCGCAGTAGAGGAGGAGGGTTCGGAAAATAATGAATTTTGATAATCTATACTCAGCTATTATCTATCTGGTATGTTGCTATTTCCTGTTCTGGTTAGGAAAGCTTGTTTATGACCTGATCCACAAGGATATCAATGTAAAAGATGAATTGGTACAGAAGGACAATTGCGCTTTTGCACTCTCTCTGGTTGGTTACTATCTTGGTTTAGTGTTTGCCATTGGCGGAGTTGTAGTAGGAGAATCCGCCGGTCTTGTAGCTGATTTGATAGACATAATGATATACGGACCAATTGCAATCATATTGCTTAACATATCCACATTCATTAACGACAAGGTAATCCTGTATAAGTTTAACAATAAGAAAGAGATAATTGGAGATCAGAATGTAGGAACCGGCGTTGTAGAGTTGGCTATATATTTAGCCACAGGCATGATTATCTTCGGCTCTATATCCGGAGACGGAGGTGGGATAATCACACTTCTGGCCTTCTGGGCTATCGGACAGGTATCTTTCATCATCACCGGTTATGTTTATAACCTGATCACTCCTTATTGCATACACGACGAAATCGAGAAAGACAATGCTGCTGCAGGTATCTGTTACGCCGGTGCTATTGTCGGAGTTGCTAATATCGTCAGGCATGCTATAGGTGAAGACTTTACCAGCTGGGGTGATAGCCTGCTTACCATCGGATGCTTTTTCGCCTTTGGTATCTTTTTGTTACCTTTGATCCGTCTGTTCACGGACAAAGTCCTCTTGCCGGGTGCTAAACTGACCGATGAAATTGTCAATCAGGAGAAACCAAATCTCGGCGCTGCATTTATAGCCGCTTTCTCTTATATAGGTTCTTCATTCCTTATAACCTGGTGTTTATAACAGTATACTGCCTTCAATAGCCGCCTGAAACACTCATACACATTCAAAGGACATCTTTATCTATGGAACCACTTGATTCGGAAATAGCCGAGAAGTTCAGAAAGTGGATTGTGAAGTTTGACGTTATATTTCATGTGATCGCTGCAATCCTGTTGCTTATTGCATCAGGATATATCCTCTTCCATGCTGCTCTTAACATCCTGGATCCGTCCAGAGCATCAATAGTACAACTGATAAATGATGTACTCCTGGCTCTAATCGTTCTGGAAATCCTCTGGACAGTAAACAGATTTCTAAAAAAGAAAAAGTTTCTCTTGGGCCCGTTTCTCGCAATTGGTGTCATCGCGGGTGTGAGAAGGATACTGCTGATAGAAGCACAGACATCACTTGCTGAGCATGTAGACACCACAAAACTATATGAGATAGGTGTCAGTGCTATGGTTGTACTGGTCATGATGATTGCATACTACATCTCTCTCAAGGCCCAGAAGATGGAATAACGTAACCCAAAACTCGAACCATGCCAAATCCACTTTTTGCATCACAGAGCAGAATTCTTAAAATATGTATCTTTGCAACTGGCTGCGCAGGCATCGTAGCAGAATTTGTACTATCCACTCTCGCAAGTTATCTTCTCGGGAATCCCATACTCCAGTGGACTATATTAATGTCACTGATGCTTTTTGCAATGGGACTGGGATGCAGGATCAGTAAATACATACTCAACAACCTGCTCGATAAGTTCATCTTCCTGGAATTCACTCTATCCATCCTTTGTGGTGTTTCAGTAGCACTGTGCTACTGGTCTTCTACATTCACCAAGAGTACCGGTATATTTATATACGCATTCAGCATACTGATCGGTCTTTTGATCGGTGCGGAAATCCCTCTGGTAACCCGGATGAATGAATCGTATGAGGAGCTCAGGGTTAATATTTCATCCGTTATGGAGAAAGATTACTATGGCGCCCTGGTCGGTGGAGTCCTGTTCGCATTTTTTGCCCTGCCCTATTTGGGCCTTACTTATACACCTATCGCCCTTGGGATAATAAATTTTCTGGTAGCATCGATCCTGTTCTGGAAGTTCAAACATCTGCTGCACTACAAAAAGGCTATACAGATCTCATTCTGGTCTATCACTGCATTCTTTCTGATTTTTATATTCGTGGTTAAGCCTGTAATACTCTACAGCGAACAGAAGAAATATAAGGACCGAATAATCTTTGAGCAGCAGACGTCATACCAGAAGATAGTCATAACACAATGGAAGGATAAATACTGGCTCTTTATCAACGGGAATGAACAGTTTTCAACATTTGATGAAGAGAAATATCATGAACCTCTTATACACCCTGCAATGTCTCTTTCCGGGCAGCGAAAGGATATACTGGTACTTGGAGGTGGAGAAGGCCTGGCGGTACGTGAGATCTTAAAATACAAGGACGTAGAGAAGGTAACGGTAGTTGACCTAGATCCGGTAATGACGGAACTGGCAAAACACAATCCCATCATCACAAAGATTAATCAAAACGCTATGGTAGACCTGAAGGTGAATGTTAAAAACCAGGATGCCTTTACCTTTATAGAGAACAGTGAAGAGTTTTATGATGTTATTTTCGTTGACCTGCCTGATCCCAATTCTGTAGCTCTATCCAGGCTCTATTCCCGGGAGTTCTATTCGCTCTGCCAGCGTAGACTCAATAAATATGGCATAATCGTTACACAGGCATCCAGTCCGGTACACTCCCCTAATTCTTTTGTATGCATTATCAAGACAATGGAGTCGGCAGACTTTACCGTACTTCCATATCATAACAATATCCCTACTCTAGGCGAATGGGGCTGGTGCCTTGGAATGAGAAAGGGAGTTGTGACAAATGAGATGCTTAAGGAAAAAGTAGCTGAAATTGAGCTACCTCCCCCCCCTACCAAATTCCTGAACAAAGATGCTATTATATCAATGGTCAATTTTGGAAAAGGAGTTCTGGACAAAAAGGAGAGAGTGAAAGTAAATACTATTCTTGATCCCATTATAGTGAAATACTATAAAAAAGGTGCGTGGGATGTTTATTGATTGAATATTGACGATTTTAGATTTAATATAAGGATTAATTATCAGGTTTCGACCATGACATAGAATTAATTGTGTGTAAATAAGCGATGAGAAGAGTAAAACGAAATACGAGGCTTAAAAGATTTATAAAAGATATTACAACACACACGCCAGTTGCAAGAATGATACTTCTTCTGATTGGACTGTGGCTTTCTTTTTCAACCGGATTATATTTTGCCGAAAGAGGTATTGAAGGTGCAAAAATAACCTCCTATGGTGATGCCATGTATTGGGGCATAGCTGCATTTTCAACAGCCGGAATAGCTGATACACCGCAATCTGATATTGCTCAGTTAATTGGTGGTGCATGGATAGTAATCGGTTCCGTAATCTTTTTTGGGACTATAGTGGCAACTGTAACAACTTATTTTATGCGTCCAATGCAACGCCCGTCCAAAAGAATAATCGATACGATTGAGTACAATCTCGAACAGCTGAACGATTTGACAATAGATGAACTTGATATCCTGAAGGAGACTGTTGATACTCTTATTGTCCATGTAGAGAACTTGAAAAAGAAGCAACTAAAGAAGAAGAAAAGATCCGGTGTTCAGGATTATACGATATGAATAAGGGCGAAGTTTACGAGTTACGAATTGCGGATTAACCTGTACAATCTTTGTGGCGGGTCTGACCCTCATATTTGGAGTTATTTATTAATGTACTTAGATAAGTTCTTCAATCCTCAGAGTATCGCTATCATTGGTGCCACAGAAGATCCTCAAAATATTACGTCAACAATAATACAAAACCTCTTTGAAATGGGTTTCAAAGGGCGTGTTCTTCCTGTAAATCCACATCACGACAAAGTGTTTGGACTGAAATGCTACTCTTCACTTTTAGATATTAAGGAGAAGATTGATCTATCAGTCATCGCAATCTCTTCGAGTCACGTTATTGAAATTCTTGAACAACATATAGGATCAGGGATAAAAAACAGTATAATTATTAGTGGTGGATTTGCGGAGATAGGTAATAAGGGAGAGGCGATTGAAGAGAATGTCAAAAAAATATGCAGAGAAAACGGTATCAGGGTAATTGGTCCGAATTGTCTTGGTGTCCTGGATAACTATTCAAATTTCAGCACTTTTTTTCTGCCATGGTCGAAAGTAAAACGGCCTTCAAAAGGGTATTTGAGTATTCTGTCTCAAAGCGGCTCATATTCTATAAGTATGCTGGATATGCTATCTCTCGAAGGCATTGGTGTATCAAAACTTGTAAGCTATGGTAACCGTGCTGACGTTGGTGAATCAGAACTGATTGAGTATCTAACCGATGATGAGTCCACAAAAGTTATAGGGATTTATATGGAATCAGTTGATGACGGGAGAAGGTTTATCCGTGCCTCCAGCCGCTGTTCCAGGGAGAAGCATATGGTCGTGTTGAAGGTTGGCAGAGAAGATTCCGGTGTTGACGCGGCAAGGTCACATACAGGGGCTATTGCCGGTAAATATGAAGTTTATAAGGCCGCGTTTAAAAAATCTGGAATTGTAGAGGTTGACAATCTGGAGGAGTTTATCGATGCATGCAAAGTTCTTTCAATGCAGAAACCCGCGAGAGGAAATAAGGTTCTTGTTTTAACCAACGGAGGTGGATTTGGTGTCTCGGTTTCTGATATGTGTGGATCTATGGATCTGGACGTAGCAAAAACTCCGTCGGAAATAAAGGAATCACTCTCAAAACATTTTCCGGAATATTTTATTTTAAATAACCCGATAGACCTGACAGGCAGTTCCGGTGATGAAGATTTTGGCACCGTGCTGGAAACAGCGTTTGTCGACAACGACTATTTTGATGCCGCGATAGTAATTCCTCTAATGCCACCACATACTATGACAGAACGCGTGGTTGATATCATTTCACAATCGGCTGAGAAGTCTGGTAAACCTGTTGTAGTCTGCACCATCAGCGGAGAGTATACAAAAAAAGTGAAGGAGCTGTTTGAGATAAAGGGTCTTCCTGTCTTTCCATCTCCCGGAAGAGCAGTTAAGGCAATGAGTGTATTAGTAGATAGAGGTGGGATGCATGGCATATGATGCGACAAGAAAGATGGAAATAGAAATAATAGTGGAAAAGATATCGGATTCCGGGAAAAAGATTGCACTTCCTGACGAAGCCCTGGATATAGTAAAGCTCGCTGGAATTGATGTACCTGACCACATTTTAGTCAAATCACCAGGAGAGGCTATGGAAGCATCTGCTGAAATAGGTTTTCCACTGGTCATGAAGACTGCGTCAACAGAAGCGATCCATAAGAGTGAAGCAGGCGGTGTAGTTTTAGGTATACAGGGAGTGCAGGAAGTAGAAGAGAACTATAATAATATCATGGCAAATTTGAAGAGAGAGACACCGAACGTTCAAATATCAGGGATTTTATTACAGAAACAGATACCTGAAGCCACACACTTAATCGTAGGTGGATTACACGATGAACAGTTCGGGCCAGTAGTTATGTTCGGTATGGGAGGAGTGCTGGTAGAGCTTTTTAAGGATGTGTCGTTCAGGATAGCACCTGTAACGAAAGTCGAAGCGTTAGAGATGATCAGAGAGATAAAGGCATATCCTGCCCTCTCCGGCTACAGAGGATCAAAGGCTCTTGATATAGAACAGATTGTGAAAACCGTTATTATTATTTCCGATTTAATAACAAATATTAGTACAATAAAGGAGGTGGAACTAAACCCCCTTCTAGCATATGAGAAAGATGTAATGGCGGTTGATGCAAAGGTTATTCTAAGATAGGACACTAATTACACGAATTATCACTAATAGATATTTATCATTTTCTTGTTTGATCATGTGTTTAATGAAAAAAAAGGAGATTATTAAAAGAGTGCGATTCCATGGCAGAGGTGGTCAGGGAATGAAGACTGCCAGCCGAATTGTCGGCACTGCGGCGTTTATGGAAGGATATTATGCACAGGACTTTCCTGTTTATGGTGCAGAGAGAAGAGGCGCTCCAATTATGGCCTTTACGAGACTGTCTGATAACCCAATACTTGAAAGAGGCATAATAACCCAACCTGACATCAACATTATAGCCGATGAAACACTGCTCCACGATAATGCCGCTAAAGTATTACAGGGTGTGGACAGTGGAACGATAACGATGGTTAACACGCGCTACACCCCTACTCATGTTAAAGAAACTTATAGTGTAAATGGAGAAGTTGCTACCGTAGATATAACCGAAACAGTCTTGAAGATTGTTAATAAACCTGCTCTCAGCAGTGTAGCGGCGGCCTGTGCATGTAAATTGACAGGCATGATATCAAGAGACTCATTAAAAGAGGCCGTAACCAGGGAATTGACGGACATACATCTTAAAAGAGAATCTATAGATAAAAATGTTGAAGCGGCGCTGGTCTGTTTTGATAACACACCGGATATCTCTGCCGCCGGGTCCAAACATTCAAAAGGATGCAATGGAAACAGTATTGTAAGGCTTAAATATGCTGATCCGTGTGTTGGTACTCCCAGCGTTTATGCAATGGGAAATACTATAGATAAAAAAACAGGAAATTGGCGTCTGTATAAACCGGTAATTGATTATGAAGAGTGTTCTATGTGCCGAGCCTGTTTTGTCCACTGTCCGCACAGTTGTATCTATATCGACGAATCAGGTTATCCTCAGATTGATTATGAAAACTGCAAAGGCTGCTTTGCATGTATGGATGAGTGTCCAAAGGGTGCTATTTCAAGAGAACGCGAGGTAAGAGCATGGTAAAGGAGATGTTAACCGGTAATTATGCAGCGGCGTGGGGAGCAAGACTGGCAGACGTGGATTATGTACCTGCGTTCCCTATTACTCCCCAATCGGAGATAATAGAGGTCCTGTCAAAATGGATTAATGGCGGGAACATGGATGCAATTTTTACCAATATGGATTCCGAGCATTCAATGATTACGGCAGCCGGCACTGCTTCTGCCGCCGGTACAAGGGTTTTCTCCGCTACATCAAGCCAGGGTCTGCTGTACGGCTTTGAAATGCTCTATAACATTGCGGGATGGCGGGTACCACTGGTCATGATTAATGTGTCCAGGGCGATCTCTGCCCCGATCACACTTGAACCGGACCATAATGACATTCTCTCTGCCAGGGACACCGGTATTATTCAAATACATGCTGAAACATGCCAGGAGGTAATGGATACGATCTTGATGGCATATAGAATAGCTGAAGATGAGAGGGTTCTTCTTCCGGTTTTGATCAATATGGATGGATTTTATCTCTCATTTACGAGAGAGCCTGTATTAATACCGGACAAGAGTGAAGTCAAAGCTTTTCTACCTGAATACACACCAAAGCACGCGTTTTTAAGGGCTTCAGAGCCGATGGCACAGGGTGTCGCAGTCCTGGGCGGCAGTGCATATTCATATTTTAAGTATCAACAGCATTTAGCCTCCTTAAATGTGCTGGATGTGTACAGCGAAGTGGCAGGTGAATTTGAAGGAATCTTTGGTAGATCGTACTCCGCTATTGAGTCATTTATGATGGAAGATGCGGAGTATGTACTGATAATGAGCAATTCATTTACCGTCAAAGGCAAGGCTGCTGTTAAAGAGTTTAGAGAAAATGGAATAAAAGCAGGTCTACTCAGGTTAAGACTTATAAGGCCGTTTCCGGATGCAGAGCTTAAGCGACTTTTAAGTAACAAAAAAGCAGCAGCCGTTATCGATCAGAACATCAGTCCCGGCTCAGGTGGTATTCTCTATAAAGATGTATCTGCGGCGCTCTATCATGAGACTAACAGACCTGAAGTACTACTCTCTTTCATTGGAGGGTTGGGCGGCAAGGATATCAGCCCTGTCGAATTTAAACACATTATTGATATGATGAAAAAGAGTCTTGATACCGGGGTTATTCCCGGAACAGAGATTCTCTATACAGAAAATGATATGCAGCAGATGAACAAATTGTTGAAAATTGCCGGGAAAACTACTGATTAGTTATTCACCGCCAAGAGCGCAAAGTAACTACAGCTATAATGAAAAAGTAAAAGCAAAGAAAAACTGTCTCACACAAAGCCACTAAGAACACAAAGATAAGCAACCAGGATAGAGAAACAGAGAAAAAATAGTTCTCGCTAAGGTGCTAAGGACGCAAAGATACTAATAAAATATAAGGCGAAAGTCTTAATTTCAAAGCATTTTAAATCTAGATTATTTTCTTTACCCCGCTTTGCGGGGCTTTGTGCTCTCTGTGCCTTTGTGTGATGAGTAAGGTTTTTTGTAATTTATGAAAATGGAAACTTATAAAGGTTTTAAGTCTATATCAGCTGACGAGAACATCTCGCCCGGAACACCGCTGTGTGCCGGTTGCGGAGGCCTTCTGGCCTTAAGGCTTGCACTCAAGGTTTTAGGGAAGAATGTTGTTATTGTTAACGCGGCAGGCTGTTTTACTCTATTGTCAGTTTATCCCTATACACCGTTCAGTTCGTCATGGATGTACACTGCGATGGCATGCGCACCGGCAGGCGCTCAGGGCATAAGGGACGCGCTTGACATACTTATCAGGAAAGGAAAACTGAAAAAAGAAGAGGATCTAAAGGTGGTAGTCCTAACCGGCGATGGTACTGCAAATGACATCGGACTGCAGTCTACTTCCGCGGCAATTCATAGAGGGTTGGATTTCTACTATTTCTGCTATGACAACGAGGCGTTCTCTAATACCGGTTTTCAGATGTCGAGTGCTACACCATTTGGCTCAAAGACAAATACTTCTTTTCCGGAAAAGCTTAATCCTGGGGGAACAGTACAAAAGAAAAAAGACCTGTTTGAGATTTGGAGATCGCACAAACCTCCCTATCTGGCCACAATCTCACCATCGCATCCTGTTGACCTCTCCAACAAATTTGAAAAAGCGTCTCTCTACAAAGGCCCCAAACTCTTCATTGCGTTCTCCCCTTGTCCTCCTGGATGGTCTTTTGGCACTTCAAAATCGGTCAATATTGCGAAACTTGCAGTACAGACAGGGCTTTTGCCATTGAAAGAGGCTATTCATGGTAAGGTAGAACACACTGTTGTCCCGAAATTCAAACCTGTTGAAGAGTATCTCAAAACACAAGAGAGATATGCTCACCTCTTCGAACCGACAAAGCAGGTGGACATCATAAATACAATTCAAAAAGATATTGATGATTATTGGAAATGTTACTTATAATGATGAAAGTTGCGAGTTGCGGTTTACGAGTTAAGCGAAGAGGTAAGAGGCATAAAAGGACGAGTAACTAATAATAATGAACTATACAGAATAACAGGATAAAAGCTGATTGGATAATTAGTTGTTGTCCTTTTTAACTGGTTACAACTGTTTTTGTCGTAGAAAAGCATAGTTAGACATTAGAAAAGGGAAATAACTTCCATGTTATTCTCGGAGCGTTTTTATCTATTTTTATATATTCTTAATATTAACGTAATAGTATCATTTAGTTAATGTTACGTCAAATCTATATCAATTTGATTTTAATCTATTCTTATCCTTTTTTACCTTTTTGTGTTTTTAGGTACGACTTAAATACGACTTAGAAGCCTGCAGAAACATTTGATCACATCAAGTATATGGGCAATACTGGACTCGAACCAGTGACCCCTTTTTGTAGTATTGAAACTGTGAGTGGGATGTATAGATATACATTTGAGAGAGGCACATACCCCCCTACCCCTCCTATCACATGACTCTTTTTCCTCTTGAATTTAATAGTCTAAACTATTACGA
>ENA-OREN01004034-OREN01004034.1-marine-metagenome-genome-assembly--contig:-NODE-4034-length-13105-cov-2.590114_pt1 | contig 13105 bp, 10 predicted proteins | sample MGYA00248624_ERZ508555 | MGnify/ENA primary metagenome ERZ508555 (study PRJEB26222, sample SAMN06267773) | marine metagenome | isolation source: Saanich Inlet, British Columbia, Canada | place...
ATTAACAATAGAAAGGCCTTTACTGACCGCTTCATCATTAAGAGCAAGCATTTCATCGTTTAAATAGCTCGACGTAACCATATGACACTGTTCAGCGAGCGCAATTTTTGCCGCCTGTACATGAAAAGCCGTCGGTAACATGGATACGATGATGTCGCCAATATTAAGAGCGTCAGAGAAATTTCTAAGAGATGCCTCATCACCAAGATTAAGAGAGCGAACATTAAGGGTCGAGCCTTCATTAACGTAGTTACTTAATTCATTAGCACGGTTTAGCACCAAATCCCAAACGGTGGCTTCGCCCCATTTATTAGCAAGTGAAACAAGTCCCGGTCCAGAAGCAAGTCCGGCACCAATCCAGTGTATTGAAGGTTTTTTAGATGACATAACTATTCTCTTTTTATTTATAAATTAGCTTTTATTCATTCTTTCGACCGCTTCATCAAAGCAGGCCTTGGAAGAGCGCCATGGTTGTTCATTCTCGCGCGTTTTCAGAACCTTAAGATGCGGCAGCATAAGCTCTGAAAATTCCTCACTGCTTTCACGTGGAAGAAGTGACGGTAGGTTATCAATAGCGATTAGGTCAATTGATTTATCACCCTCACCATCTACGGCGATATACGCCTTGTCCCAACTTGTCGGCTCACTATAAATCGGCACAGGATTAAAATCACTGAACGGATCACAGGAAACATCGGTGACAATAGAAAGGCGTGTGCCCGGCACAAGGTCTTCACGGCGAATAAAAGGTGAACCTTTGCTTTTGATAAAGGCGCAATTAATCAGTATGTCATGATCCATAACGGCTTCACGGTCAATATTGACCGTTTCTTCCCAGTCCCATTTGGTAACTTCAGCACCGTGGCGCTCATAAATTTCAGTGGCCCCAGCACCGCAGCGTCCGCCCGCCCCAATGATAAGCACTTTTGGTTTTTTAGTGCCTTTTGCAAGACCCGCAATAGTTTCATCAAGTAGGTCGCCATTTTCGAAAGGCACCAGAGTGTTATCAAGGTAACTACCGTTCCCCGACTGGCTACTGAACCAATGAAGAAGCGATAACGCCGCGCCCATATAACCTGCGCGGTAACCAAAGGCCACATATCGCATTCCGTTTTCACGGGTCATATATTCAATATCAAGCAGATCAGCACCGCCATCAACAAACCGTGTCAGCATTTCTTTCCAACCCATCTGTTCTTTATAAGCGTGAGCAAATAAAATATGAGGATTTTTAATCACCGCTGGCTCATCCGGAAGTTCTTTAAGCCCAAGAATAAGCGCATCTTCCGGCGGATCCATCCAGCCGTCCGCATCAACCATTTCACAGCCCGCATCGGCGTATTCACTATCATCAATAATGCGATTTTCCGACCGTTCCACAACGACACGGTACCCGTCTTCAAGAAGCGCTTTTGCACCATCTGCGAGAAGCGGTGTCCGGCGCTCTGTCGGGCGCGATTCTGAGCGTAACCAGATGGTTTTTATTACCGAGCTATTCATGCGTAATTATCCAATTGTTCAAGTGTACAAAATAATCTTAATATAGCTTAATTTTAACCTTGTAAAGAGTAGTGAATTAATTCTGAGCAGAATTAATTCCCCTCGTAATATTCTTTATTATACCCGTATATTTTCCAGTTCTACTTTACCATCTAGAGCGTCACCGGCTTTATAACGCAGGGATTTTTTGTGAGTGACTTCGAAGTCTTTACTTTCAATATCAGATACCACATACCAATCGGCGATTGAGGCGTCTTCGGATATTGTAACGGTCATATATCCACGCCCATATGTACTCGCATAAGCCATATGGTCATTGGCCTTGTAATATTTGTCCATTATGGCGTCGGCATGAGAATTATTGTCACCTTGTCCTGGTGATGTAATACCTTGAACGGCAAATTCCGCACCGTAATGTTTACCGCCCTTTTCGTGGCAAAGTGAATGGGCCCACCCGCAATGGGTGTCCCCAGCCACAACGATAGAATTATTAGCGTGTTCTTCGAGCATATCTAAAACGCGTTTTCTCGCGGGCTGGTAGCCATCCCAAGCATCGGGATTATACGTAAAGCCGAGATCATCTTGTCTTTTCCAGTTAGCCTTTTGTCCGTCCGATGCTTGCTCTCTTTCTTCTGCTGTATAAACGTCAGACCTTGGTGGACTTGCCTGAAAACTCATAATCACCTGTTGACCAAGAATTTGCCAAGGAATGTCTGCTCGTTTTGATGCCACGAGCGTCTCTTTGAGCCACCTTTCTTGCGGCGCGCCGAGCATAGAACGCTCTTCAGTTTCTAAGCGTTTGTGAAAGGCCGGATAATCACGGCGATATTCCCATCCTTCGAGTAGGGTTCTTGGGGTCAGTTCCCTAAGCGTCTTAGCATCGGTCACTTCGTTACCATCCGCGTCATAAGCGATGGGAACCGTCGTTTTGCCGCCACGGCCATCATCAACCGCTGTTTTGATCCAATCTGCATCTCTGCCATATTCAAGGCCCCGTTCCCGACCAATAAGGCGGGTATCGAGCATGGCGAGCGTTGCAAGATCACCAAAATCAAACGAACGATAGCTGACAAACAACTGCTCTTCGCGCATAGGCATCCATTCGAAATAGGCTTGATTAGCCGCCGCCCTACGAGTATGCCAATCTCCCTCACCGCCATTATGATTTTCGGCGCCCTCAAAATAGGTGTTGTTGGCAAATTCGTGGTCATCCCATGCACAAATAAATGGGAATTTTTTGTGGATTTCCTGAAGATCAGGGTCGGTTCTATATTGCGCATAACGGCGTCTGTAATCAGAAATCGTCACTATTTCATGGGGCGGGTCTACCAAGCGACCCATTTTTTCAGCATTTGGCGACTGATAACGGCCCTGTTGATAATCATATATATAATCACCCAAATGAAGTACCGCATCAAACGGACCATTATCGCAAACCGCACGATACGCATTGAAATATCCGAAGGGATAATTGGAACAGGATACAATGGCCAGACGAACAGGTTTTTTTCCTGATGCGGCCAAAGTACGTGTTTCACCAATTGGTGACACCTGATCACCTACACGAAAGCGATAGAAATAACTTTGCCCCGCTTCTAGTCCATCGGCATCGGCTTTTGCGGTATAATCACTGCCTTGTCCGGTATGGATATGACCCGACGTTACGATATTTGAAAAACCGCTATCAGTGGCAATGTCCCAGTTTATATGAACGATGCCGTTATGATTGCTTTCGCTAGGTGTAACACGCGTCCAGATGATCACCCTGTCCTGAAGCGGATCACCGCTTGCCACGCCGTGATTATAGCTGATACGCGTTCCTGCGTTTTGAGCGCTAGCGACGCTAGCGGCTCCCAACGTCGCTGCTGCGCCAACAGGCACTGTTTTAAGAAATTTTCTTCTGTTTAATTTTGTTTTATCTGACATGGTTACTTTTCCTCGTAATATTTTTTAATAAATCCGTTTAGGAGCCTTACACCAAAGGCTCTTGATCCGGGTGATGATTTTGTTGGTGACGGCACATCGGAATAAGCAATTCCTGCGTAATCCAAATGAAGCCAATTAGTCGTGTCGCGCACGAATGTGCCGACAAAAGCGGCACCCGCACTCGCCCCGGGCGCAGAAGGCCCGGAATTCATAACATCCGCGACATTATTTTGAATGGCCTTAAAATGTTTATCATTTAACGGAAGTCGCCATACATCATCACCGGTTATTTTACCCATTTCAAAAAGCTTTTCGGCCAGATCATCATGACGTGAAAAAAGTGCCCCGTAATCTGCCCCGAGCGCCCCGCGGGCTGCCCCGGTCAAGGTCGCCATATCCACAAGTAAAGGCGGGTTATAGGTCATATCACCGTAATACATTGCATCGGCAAGAACCAAACGACCTTCTGCGTCCGTAGAGCGAATTTGGATCGTTTTACCGGACAGGGATTTTACCACATCACCCGGTCGCTGTGCATTGGCACCGGGCATATTTTCCGCCAGCGCCGCAATGCCGACCGCATTTATTTTTGCACCGCGCCCAGCTAAGGCATGTACCGTTCCAATTGCGCTCGCTGCGCCTGACATATCAAATTTCTGGTTCCACATATTAAGTGGATTTTTAAGGCTTATACCGCCACTATCAAATGTTATCCCCTTACCAACGATGACAACAGGATTATCGCCCTCATCACCGCCCATATACTCAATAATCATCATGCGCGGCGGGCGCGTGCTACCACGTCCGACGCCATAAATTGCCCCCATACCACGCTCGAGCATTTCATTTTCATCAATGATTTTGATAGTAACATTTTCCATACCCTCAAAATGGGCACTCCAACGTTCCACAAAGCTTTCAGGGTAAATAACATTAGCCGGTTCATTGGATATATCACGAGTGTGCCACATGGCATTGGCCACCGGGTCGAGTTCCGCTAGATAAAATTCGCTCGTCGAAGTGCTATCATTGGTAACTATAGTCAGGCTTTCCTGACTTTTATGACGTTTTTCAGCGGTATAATATTTATCAAAATAATAACTGCCAAGCTTCGCACCATAAGCAATATGAGCGGCCACTTCAGGCGATACATCAAAAATCATCGGCGGGGCCACCTTAAAAGCCGTAACCGCTTTTTGCACGGCATTTCCGCCAATTTTCTGCAAAATCAGGTCGCTTATTTCGCCATCTTTTGCGCCAAGGCCGACAAGCAATATTTGAGCATAATCTGATCCCATTGGTGCAGGAACCAGTTTAGTGGTCTGGGCTTTACCGCTAAACCCGGAAGCTTTTAGGATATGAGAAAGTCCACCATTTGTATCACCGTCAATAGTACCCGCGAAACTGCCAAGTTCGCCGTCTTCATGAATACCAAGGACAATATTACCGCTCATCGGTGATGAATTTAAGAAATGCACATTTGTTTGCGCCAGCGCCGAAGCCGACATTAAAAGGGCACAGAAAAGCCCCGTGAAAAAAGCTAATGATTTATGCAAGATATCCTCCTTTTATTTTATGGGGAAATCATTGCCTAAATGTATAAGAGGGTCAAGGTTAATTAGTAAAATCAATAACCGATCGCTGTACCGTCCTTGCGCATTTCAGTAGCGCCCCAGTATACGCCTGTCACAGGATCTTTATAGATCGCTTCATAACCACCAAAAGGTCCGGTTGTGTATCTGACTTTGTGACCACGGCGGCGGAGTTCTTCGGCAATTTCAAGGGAAATACCTTTTTCAATTAGCAGAGTGCCGCCGTCTTCCATTTCGCGGCCATTACTGGTGGGTTCTGTTGACCCTGTGTGAAAAAAGCGTGCCGCGTCACCGGCTTCTTGTACCGTCATACCAAAATCTACCATATCAACAATGATCTGCGCGTGACCCTGCGGCTGGATCGCACCGCCCATAAGGCCAAAGCTCATCCATGGTTTGCCGTCCTTGGTAACGAACGCCGGAATAATGGTATGGAAGGGTCGCTTGTTTGGCTCATAAGCATTGGGATGATTTGCATCAAGTGAAAAGAGCGCACCGCGATTTTGAAACGCAAAACCAAGACCGTCCGGCACAAGACCTGAGCCCATCTGCGAATAGTTTGACTGGATAAGAGATACCATCATACCGTCTTCATCGGCAATGGTCAGGTAAATTGTATCCCCTTCCATCAGTTTTGGATCGCCGTGATCAACTTTGGTCGCGGCCTTATTCATATCAATCAGCTTAGCCCGATCAGCGGCATATTCCTTTGAAAGCAGAGTTTCAACGGACACTTTATAAAAATCTGGATCGGCATAAAATCTAGCCCTGTCCGCATAGGCCACTTTCGATGCTTCAACGAACAGATGCCAATAATCTGCACCTGCGCGGTCCATCGATGCAACATCATAGCCTTCCATTATGTTCAGTATCTGTAGTGCGGCAACGCCCTGCCCGTTTGGTGGAAGTTCCCACACATCAAGCCCGCGGTAATTAACGGACACCGGCTCTATCCAGTTTCCACTATGGGCAGCAAAATCATCATATGTAAGCGGCCCGCCATTACGTTCCATATAGGCGGCCATAGTGCGGGCAATACTGCCTTTATAAAAAGCATCCCTTCCTTCGCGGCCAATTGTTTCCAGCGTGTTCGCCAGATCAGGATTTTTGAAAATTTCGCCTTCAGCTAGCGCTTTTCCACCTTTGAAATAAAGGTTGCTAAAATTATCAAATTCTTCAATAGATCCGTTTGCAAAGCTGCGACCATAAGAAACCATGTTATTCGCCATATCACTCCCAATCACTTGCGTCATTGGGAATCCTTCGCGGGCGTAACCTACCGCCGGCGCCATCAGCTCCGCCATGTCCATTGATCCAAAACGCTTACGCAGCATATCCCAGCCATCAACAGCACCGGGGATTGACACGGAATATACCCCGCGTCCTGGAATAGTGCGCCTATCGGGGCCAAGCTTAGCTTTTAGCTGATCAAGTGTCTGGCTCATGAACGAACGACCTGATGCATTAAGGCCGTGTAATTTTTCAGTCTTCGGATCCCAAATAATCGCAAACAGATCACCGCCAATGCCATTACCTGTCGGTTCCATCAAACCAAGCGTAGCATTAGCGGCAATAGCCGCGTCTACAGCATTGCCGCCGGATTTTAATATATCAATGGCGATTTGACTGGCCAGTGGATGACTGGTTGCCACCATAGCATGGGTACCAAGCACCGCGCTTCTAGTCGCCCATGGTTCACCGTATATCCGGTCCCCACCACCTTTATTAAGGTGTTCAGCACTTTCCTGCGCGATTGAGGTCAGGCTTCCACCAATTAAAACTGTAAAAAATATAATAATGCTGCGAATTTTCATGTAATGCTCCCTAAGATAAGGCCAGTGTAGCCCAATAATATATTCTGATAAACACTTGTTTTTTATATCGCATATCTCAATAATTTCTCGTACTATGTTTGAAATTAATAGATTAAAAAATAAAGAAGGAATGGATGGCGGATCTTATAATTACTGGCGGGACGGTTATCACGATAGATAAAAGCCGGCAGATCATTAATGAGGGTGCGATTGTCATTGATAAAGACCGCATCATTTTTATTGGTCCCGCCAAAACCATCAGCGATAGCTACACTGCGCAGCGCGTTATTGACGCGACAGGTAAAGTCATTATTCCCGGACTTATTGATGTACACGCCCATGCCGGTCACGCCTTGGTTAAAACCATCGCCATGAATGGTGACTGGGAAGAATTTTGCGGCAAGGTATATACATCAGGATCAACACCTGAATATTGGTATGCGGAAGCAAGGCTAGCCGCACTGGAAAGGTTGCGGTTTGGCGTAACGTGCGGCGTGTCCTTACTGGGTGGCGGCGATACCATCATGCGAACCGATGATCCCGTTTACGCAGATGCGCACTGCCAAGGCGTACTAGAGGTTGGTACCCGCTCCATAGTTGCCGTTGGCCCTACCCGCGCGCCGCACCCCTTAACATATGCCAAGTGGGACGGTGATCAATGCACCAAGTATCCAGTTGATTTCGAGAGGCAAATAGCCACATGCGAAAATGTTTTGTCGCGCTGGCATAAAGCGGGAAATGACTGTATCAATATTGCGATGATTTATCCCGTTCTTCGCAATGAACATCAAGAAAAAATGACCGATACCAACTATGAAGAAGTAAAACGCCAAGCCCAGCATGTCCGCGCCATATCCAAAGAGGCGAGCGTGTTATTCACTCAGGATGGACATACAGGTGGTTCCGTAAAACGGGCCCATGATCTAGGGCTTTTAGGGCCGGATGCTTTGTTATCACATGCAACAAACTTGTCAGATGAAGAAATTGCCATTTGCGCCGAAACAAATACCCGTATCGCCCATAATCCATCGGCTGTTGCGTCCATTTATGGATATTGTCCCGTAATCGACTTAATTGATGCTGGTGTTACTGTTGGGCTTGGCTCCGATGCGACGGCACCTGACCGTTCATCCGATATGTTTCGCCACATTCAACAATTAATGCATTACCACCGCACCCATTACGGGGACGCGTCATATATGCCGCCCGGTAAAGCGCTTGAAATGGCGACTATTGACGGGGCAAACGCCCTTGGCTTAGGTGATGAAATTGGGTCTTTAGAAGTCGGCAAGCGCGCTGATATAACCATAGTAGATATGCAATCCGCTCATATGTATCCAGTTCATATGGAAGCTTTCCGCCTAGCATGCTATGCCAATGGCAATGACGTTGATACGGTGATTGTTGGCGGGGAAATAATGATGGAAGATAAAATACCGACCCGGGTCAATAAGGATGATATTTTAAAAGAAGCCGGGCGCGAAACAGACGCAATGATTGAACGAATGGATGCGAAAGAGTTTCTTGAATTACCGGACGGCTTTTGGGGCCAGACACGGTATTCATGATGGGAAGCAGATGAAAGTATTTATACACAGCTTAATTTTTTGCGTTTCAATGTTTTGCACGAGTTTATCAAATGCACAAACCATCGTATCGCCCGGTACTGATAAATCCACACTTGGTAATGTCCTACTTCATGTGGGACTAGTTATCACCACACCACCACGCTCATATTACACCAATTCCGATCCATCACAGCCTTTGATAGGATACGAGCCTGACATTTTAAATGAAGTGGCGAAAAGACTTAACAAAGAAATTGTCTATTATGATGTAGCGTGGGCCGGTCTTTTTACAGGACTTCTTTCACAAAAATGGGATGTGGCAGCGTCAAATATCTTTATCAATGAAGAACGCCAAGCCATGATGGATTTCTCGGAACCGCATTTTGATACCGGCATGGGTATGTTGGTTGGCATTAATTCTGATATTTCGTCGCTTAAAGATATCAAAGGTAAAATACTCGGGGTAGATATAGGTTCCGGTGCTGAAGTTTGGCTGCGTGAAAATATGGACCGCTACGGCCCTTACACAATTCAATCCTATAATGGTACGCCCGATGTTTTTCTGGATGTTCAGACAGGGCGCTTGGACGGCGGGGTTTCTGATCTTAGTATTATCGACTGGTATATCGCTAGCCATAAATCACGTTTAAGACGAGGAACAACGCTTGGTGAGGCTTATAATGTTGGTTTTGCCTTTAGGAATAATTCACCGCTTATCAAAGACTTCAACAAAGCAATTCGCGAAATGAAAAAAGACGGAACAATCGGCGAAATTTACAAAAAATATCACGGCGTCTATCCCGATAAAAACACTTCCGCTTATGTGCTTTATGATGAAGGGGAGAATTAAGATTATCTCTTCAAAAAACTATAAAGATATAGCCTATGGTGGGAGCATAGCTGCATTTCTGGCCTTGGTAATATATGTGATGTTTTTCTCAGGCGCTGATTGGTCACTATTTAAGGAGCAGTTTTTAAATTTTGAAAAAATGGAAGGCCGTTACCATATTTTTGTCTCCCCGCTGCTGCTCGTTTTAAAAATATCCTTTTATAGCTGCTTTTGGGCCACCGCCATCGGGCTAAGCATGGCCATTATCAGAAATTATAACAACATGTTTTTAAACGGTATAATTACGGCTTACATTGTATTATTTCGTTCCATTCCTGCGATGGTGCTTGTTGTTCTGGTATATTTTACTTTGCCTTATGTGGGCTTAAATCTGGTTTCAACAAACTCGGTGATAGCCTCTCTTTCGCTGCTCTTTAGTGCCTACACAACTGAAATTTTTCGCTCAGGAATAAATTCGGTTGACCGCGCACAAGTTGATGCCGCCAAATCACTCGGTATAGGAAGTTTACAGTCAATGAGGTGGGTTATCCTGCCGCAAGCCTTAAGAGTTATCATTCCTCCGCTAACTTCCGTTCTTATTGATATATTAAAAACCACCTCTATTGCCTATGTGGTCGGGGTGCCTGAATTGATCGCTAGAGCGCGTCAAATGGAAGGGGTAATTGGATCGGTAACACCCTTGATATTTGTTTCTTTTCTGTATTTTCTAATTATTTTACCCGTTGTAATATTTTCAAGTCGACTTGAAAAGCGCAGTCGCCGTTGGAGTAAAAGTTAGATGGACGGAGCTTTCGACATAGATGAAATAAGATATATTTTTTTCAATATGCAGGTAATGGAAGGCCAGTGGGGACTGCTTTTTTCCGGATTATGGATGACCGTTAAAATTGCTGTTGTTGCTATAATAGCGTCTACGGCACTCGGACTTCTCGTCTCGATTTTAAGGTTAAAGGGTAATGCTTTTACCAATGCACTTTTAATTGGCTACCTGGAATTTTGCCGTGCAACACCGATCGTCGTCGCATTGATTGTGGTCTATTTCGGGCTGCCTTTTTTGAACATCACATTTTCACCCTTTCAATCGGCGGTGATCGTTATTGTCTTTGTACACGCCGCTTATATTGGCGAAGCTTTTAGATCAGGGATATTAGCCATTAACATCGCACAGTCGGAAGCCGCACAGTCGCTAGGTCTGACCCAACTGCAAACCTATCGATATATTCTGGTGCCGCAAGCTTTTCGCATTGTGCTGCCAACCCTTTCCAATCAATGGACGGGGATTATAAAAGACACGTCAATTTGTACTATTTTAGCCATTACCGAACTTTTAAAAGCCGCGCAAATTGTTGCCGCATGGAAAGCAAACCCAACCCCGCTTGTTATGAGCACATTACTCTATCTTCTGATCCTTATTCCACTGACCATATTCACCATGAAACTTGAAAGAAAAGCGGGTTTAAAAAAATGACCAACGAACCTCAAGAAAAACCAATTCTTCATATTGAAGGTCTAAATAAATATTTTGATGATTTGCATATTTTAAAATCATTAACGACCACCATTCATAAAGGTGAAGTTGTTGCAATAATGGGCCCTTCCGGCAGCGGAAAAAGCACCTTTATCAGATGCATCAACCGAATAGAAGAACCGACATCCGGGCAAATATTCTTTGGTGATATTGAGGTTACGGGCCCGGACAACAACATCAGCAATATTAGGCGTGATATTGGGATGGTGTTTCAGAACTTTGCGTTATTCCCTCATTTAACGGCGCTGGAAAATATCATGCTAGCGCCGACAAAAGTGAAAAAAAAATCCAAAGCAGATGCAAAAGAAACAGCCTTAGCCCTCCTAAAACGCGTGGGACTTGAAGATAAAGCGAGCAGTTATCCTGAACAGCTTTCCGGCGGACAGCAGCAGCGCGTCGCCATTGCAAGATCACTTGCTATGGATCCCAAGATACTTCTTTTTGATGAACCGACATCAGCCCTTGACCCTGAAATGGTTCGCGAAGTGCTTGATGTTATGGTCTCGCTTGCAAAGGACGGTATGACCATGATAGTCGTTAGCCATGAAATTAATTTTATAAAAGAAGCATCATCACGGGTATTGGTGCTGGTTGACGGTGAAATAATTGAAGACGGCCCGTCAAATCAAGTAATTGAAAATCCAAGCCACCAAAGAACTAAAGAGTTTTTAGGGAAAATATTATAATTATCATATTAAAATTATCAAAGGTAAAATTTAAGGAAAAACAATAATGTCCACGATGAATGACATTTCTTTATCAACTAATGAGAAAAATATCCTCAACGAGAAAATAGAGAAAAAATTGAGCAATGAAGGCTATGACGGCATTCTCGTTTTTGGCAGTAGCAACTTAAGCTATTTATCTTGCGGTATTATTTTTCCCTATATGGATCAAAAGCTTGTCCAGCCCGTAGCGCTTTATATTTGTTTTAAAACAGGAAAGCGTCTTATCGCATGCACCAATGATCTTGCTGATATTCCCCTTCAATTAAACTGGGACGGCGATGTGGTCATCTATGAACTTAACCAGCATTCCCCGGAAAGCTCAATCGCAGCCTCCCTTAAAAACCATGTCACGGGAAAAGTAGCCATTGACGAAAACTATATGTCCGCGGCGCAGCTAAGGGAATTAGAGACGAGTATTGATGGTTTAATTTCGCTCAGTGGTGATCAAGCGTTTGCGGATTTAAAGATGATTAAAACAGAAGCCGAAATAAGATTGCTTGAGATTTCTTGTCGCATGGGGGACCGTGGTTTTGTCAGTGCGTTAAATCACAGTGAAGGGGCGGCCTTAGACACCCTTAGTTATCCACTCTGGGAATATGCAGAACGGTTTCGCGTTCATGTGGGAGAATATGGCGGATCCGGCGTCGGTAATATGGTCGTTGCACAAGGCGACGATTGTAAAGATTTATACGCAAGATGCGAACCACGCGCCGTTTTAAATGAGCAAGGCTTTGTCCGGCTGGAATATTCACTTCATAATTCAGGCTATTGGATCACCGGCTCAAGAACCGTGTATTTAGGAGAGAGCAATCAGCAAGCCGAAATTGCATGGTCAAATAATCAAACCTTAAAAAATATAGCCCTTAAAAAACTGCGCACTGGCGTAAAGGCTAATGAAGTCTATTCAGCAGTTTTAAAAGCAAGCGAAGAGAGCAATATTCCATTTTGGCAAGGTGCCGATTTAGGGCACGGTGTCGGAACAAGTGAACGAGAACTCCCCTATCTTGCCCCTTATGACGACACTGAATTAAAGGCCGGCATGGTGATTGCCTTAGGGATTTATACCTACGGGCCAAAAGAAGAATTAATCTGCAATAAAGATGTCTATTTGATTACGGACGGTGAGCCGAAGTTGCTTAATTGGTATAAAAATTGGGAAGATCTTTACGTTCTTTACGGCACATCAGCGCGTCACGGTTAATGAAGGAAATTTAAAAACATGAAAAACCTTGCTCAAGAAGTAACAAACAAAATTAATCAAATCATTGAAGATCAAAATCTTGATGGGCTGATTATTTCCGACATTTACAACATCCAATATGCTACCGGGGTAAAAATACCCTGCGCCCATGCCCAAACTGATTTAAGAATATTTGCCTATATTGAAAGAAATTCAGCGCCAATTGTCATAGTGCCGAAGTGCTGGGAAAATGCCGCAAGTCAATATAACTACAATGCCAAGATCATTTCTTATTCATTAGAAAATGATCAAACCATCAGCGGCATTGAAGAATTATTAAAGCAATGCGCTTCTGCGAAACGGCTAGGCAGTGATGATGACATTTCACCCATTAAAATAGCACGGTTAATCAGAAATGC
>ENA-OREN01004035-OREN01004035.1-marine-metagenome-genome-assembly--contig:-NODE-4035-length-13102-cov-78.018119_pt1 | contig 13102 bp, 8 predicted proteins | sample MGYA00248624_ERZ508555 | MGnify/ENA primary metagenome ERZ508555 (study PRJEB26222, sample SAMN06267773) | marine metagenome | isolation source: Saanich Inlet, British Columbia, Canada | place...
TATGTATCAGTTTTAGATGTATCATCTAAGAGTAATGCATCACATCTTACAGTAGATTTTACACCAGTAGCACCTTTAGCTACATGTAACATTCCTCTGTAAGTAGAACGCCCATCAAGTCTGCTTACTGACTTTGATGTGACTTTAGAAGTAGTATTTGGTGCAAGATGGACCATTTTTGCTCCTGTATCTTGGTGTTGTCCCTTACCAGCAAATGCAATGGACAATGTTTCACCATGTGCCCTCTCACCCATAAGATAGATTCCAGGATATTTCATTGTTAGTTTACTACCAATATTTCCATCAATCCATTCTACTAGTGCACCTTCATGTGCATAAGCACGTTTTGTTACAAGATTGTAAACATCAGAACTCCAATTTTGAATTGTAGTGTATCTTAATTTTGCATCTTTGAGTGCAACTAATTCTACAACTGCAGAGTGTAGTGATTCTGAAGAATAGACAGGTGCAGTACATCCTTCAATGTAATGAACTTCTGCACCTTCATCTACAATGATCAATGTTCTTTCAAACTGACCAATGTTTTCTGCGTTAATTCTAAAGTATGCTTGTAGAGGCATGTCAATATGAACACCTGGTGGAACATAGATGAAAGAGCCGCCACTCCAAACTGCACTGTTTAATGCTGCAAATTTGTTATCCTCTGGAGGAATAATTTTACCAAAGTATTTTTTGAATAACTCGGGATGTTCAATAAGAGCTGCATCAGTATCTAAAAAGAGAACGCCTTGTTTTGCCAAGTCTTCCCTTAGACTATGATATACAACTTCAGATTCGTATTGTGCACCAACACCGGCTAAGAATTTCTTTTCAGCTTCTGGAATTCCAAGTTTATCAAATGTAGCTTTGACATTGTCTGGAACGTCATCCCAGTTCTTTTCTACTTTCTCAGATGCTTTTGCATAATAGTAAATATTTTGGAAATCAATTACAGTAAGATCTCCACCCCAAGTTGGCATTGGTTTTTGCATAAAAATTTCATAAGAACGTAATCTAAAATCAAGCATCCATTGTGGCTCTTTTTTCATTTTACTGATTTCTATTACAGTATCCTTAGACAGACCTTTCTTGCTAAGGTGGACATACATTTCTGTAGAATCTTTAAAATCATATTCTGAATAATCCATATCTAGATTTTCAGTCGTCATATCGGGCATAACCCCGTTATATTATAAATAGATGGGGAAAAGTAGGCATAGCTAAATAGCTTTAGCTAAACTTTAGGCATAAGATATACAGATCTTGTGAGCCTTTATTATTCTCCAAATATACCAAATATGCATTGGTAGACATTACAACTATCAGAATTACAAAAGATACCAATAAAGAAACAAAAAATTTGCAATTATGGAACAGAACGTCGCTGTCCTATACATGACAAACAATTTGAAAAATTTAGCTAATGCTAAAGAGCTAAGATTCACATCCTATTCCATCATAATCAGCATCAAATCCGTGTGAGTCTGGCTGGTACACCCTAAAGTCAGTGTATGGAATTTCATCGCAATCCAAATCTGCAGAATCAGGATCTATGCAAAAGTCCGGATATGATGGGTCACATTGAGGGCCATCATCAACGGGTTCAGGTACAGTGTAACACAATCCATCTGACCAAAGATACGGATAATCATCAGGACAACTCTTCTCATAATAGTCGGATTCATTCAAATCTCTATCTGTAATATCAACACAGTTTCCATCAGACAAGAGATAGGGATAATATCTGGGGCATCCATTCTCTAAATACTCTGTTTTATCATAACAGAATCCATCTAGCCAGAGATATGGATGGGTTCTAGGGCAATCACTTCCTACATCAGTTGAGCATCCGTGTTTTTGAGCCCAATCTTCATTTACAAATTCACTAGAATTACAATAGTCAGTAATCAAATAACCATGACGAAAATCTAGTAAATCAGAATTTAGATTAAATCCATTACAATATACAACTCCTAAAATTCTGCCATAACTTCCTTGAGTTTGTAAATCATCTTCATCTACTGTCGCAATAGAACCAACTGAACAAATTGTTTCAATGAATTCTTTAGATTCTATTCCACCTCGTTCATATAGTTCAGGAGATGATGCTATTGCAAATCTAACTGATTGTCCATCAATTTTGATTGTATCACCATCAATAACTTGTGTAACTGTACCCGTAAAGCACCTAGCATCACCTGAACACAACCAAGTCTCTTGCGTTATTTCATCATCACTCGGACCTGCATCTAATTCTAATGACGGAGGATCAATTTGTGATTGCTCAGGTATTGTAACTGAAATGATTCCACTGTTTACCAAAAATTCAATTCCTTTAACAAAATCAGAATCAGATATCATTCCATCTGCCCACCATTCAGCATTAGTTCTAACCCATGAAGGAATTTCATCAGTTGTAGGTACATTCTTTCGATTAATTGGAATATTAATTGTTCCCTCTGAAATTAAATATTCAATTCCAGATACAAATGAATCATCATCAATGAAACCTGCAGTCCACCACTTTACATTATTTTTAATCCAATCAGGAATTTGGGGTTCTGCAGAAATACTTGTAATTGATACTGAAACGATAGATATTGCAAGAATTGCAAAAAGAATCTCTTTTCTCACAATCGATATAATTCACACTTTATGATTTAAGGAATCTCTTGATTTTCATCAAAATCGTGCCTAAAATCCAGAGTTTAGCAATTGTTTAGAGGTCTAATTTAGGATATATGTGAAATCCCAATGATTAATCATCATCATCTATTGCCTTGATTGCATGCTTCCAGGCTTTTTCATAATGTTTGATGGCTTTATCGAACTTTTCTTTACCTAGTTCTTTTTCTGCTTTAATAATTTCTTTTTCAGCTTTTTCTATTTCCTTGTCTGTCTTTTTATCTCCAGCAAATGCTTGTGCATCATCTAAAGCTATTGTTGCTAATTTTGCATCAGCATCAACTAAAGCAAGCATTACTGCAGATACTTCTGAGATAAATTCAGAAGTCTCTTTATCTTTCTTTACTATTTTTTCAAGTTCTTTGACTGTTTTTTTCTCTTCAGAGAACACTTTCTTTCCATCTTTGGATTTCAAATGGGAATCATCAATCCAGGATTTATCATCTAAACTCTTTTGGAGTGATTTGATTGCTTTTTTGAGATCTTTTTCTGTTTTCTTATCAATATCTTGTTCTAATAATCCTTCAAGATCAGTTAGTGAACTTTCTTTGATTAGTCTAGGAGGTTGTTCCAAAATTCCTTGAATTGAAAAAGGTGAATCTGAAATATCTTCACTGGTGTTTATTCCATCAGTTACTACAACTTTAACACGCATTGTATCAGACACAATATCATCTGTAGCTAAAAATGAAAATTGAGTTTCAGTTTCATCAATAGATAATGGAACCCATGTTATTCCATTATCTTCACTAAGTAAAATCACATAGTTCAGAGGATCATCATCAAGATCTGATGCTTGCCATGAAATATGGATTGTATCACCATGGGTGAAAATTTCACCTCCATTAGGAGAAGTTATAGTTATTTGTGGAGGATTAACAGATACGGGGTGTTCATGTATTACTTCACTACTACGCTCTATCATGAGTTTTTTAGTTCCAACAACATCAGGTACTTTAAGCGAGAAAGCCCCAAAGTCATTTTCTTCCTGTCCAGATATTGTTTTAACAACATCAAATCCAGTCTCTGCTAAAACAACATCATTTTCATCCAAATACAATAAAGTGAATTCACCTGGATTATTCAGAGGAATATCAAAAACGCCATCCATTCTATAAAATGACTCTATGAGGGAGGTGTCATCATCAAAAATAATTCCACCAATTAAGATGAGAGGAGGATCCAAAGGATTTTCTAGGAAAATACCTCGAATATGTTCAAAAGTCAGTTGACTTATCCAAGCTTGATCAAGAGGGATAGCAGTTGGAAGCATTAAATCCGTTTGATCATGTCTAACTTCTCTTTCAGCCACCCAATATCCTGAAGCTGGTCTGTCAAAATGAGCACCGACTCCAGAGTCCCTATTTAGACGATCAACCCAACTAAATGTATGAACTGCTTCATGAGCAGCCGTAACTATTTCATCATCTCCAACTTCAACTAATGCTCCGTTGTAAAAATCAAAAGGAGATACAAATGCAACTCCTAAAGTTGTAGAATAATCCGTAGGGAAATTATCTCTAAACCAATCTTCAGGAACAGTGCCAATTACTGTTTTAACATTTGGAGTAAATTCTGCAACACGATCCAAAGTCAACAACATGCGTGTTATTTCCAAACGATCACTAGGATTGAAAACTTTTGTACTACTAATTATTGATTTTTGGACTTTTGTAGTGAATTCATTTTCAGCAATTGGGAACATTCCCTTCATGTATGAAGAAGCACCTTCTGCTAAATCTCGTGTTTCAAAAATAGTAGGTCCTGGAACAAACACATTATTTGTACTGCCTCGATTATCAAAGAAACTTACGCCTCCAAATAACACGCCATATTCATTTGTGTCCTTGGTAAGAATTGAAAAACTATCATGATTATTACTTTCATCAGTTTCATCTATGAGATTATTTGGATCAATTACAACTGATGCATCAAACATGAAATCAGTACAAATATTTCCACTTGTACATGGAAGTATGAATTCATTTGAAGGCAAATATTTAGAGAATGGGAGACCCACAGGTGCAAGTGTAACTTGTTCTGTTATAGTTACAGGAAATCCAAAACCAGGAGGTTGATAGGTTAATGCAACCTCGACAATTTGAAATGTGCTAAATGTATTTTTAAGATCAACTTTAAGCAAAGTCTGTTTGTCTCGAATAATTGACTCATCTTCATTGTTTGGATCATCTATTGGAATAACTTGAATCGGTGAAAATCCAACCAATTCTATGTCACCAATTCCTGGAGGCACCACATCAGGACAACCATCCTCATCTTCAAATCCATTAAATGTTTCAGGATCGTTTATGCATTGATCATCAATATCTGGAATGCCATCAGAATCAGCATCAGAGCCAGAATCTATAATTACAGGATTTCTTGTGACATATTGCATCGGATATTCTGGTGCTTCAAATGGAAGGTTGTCATCAAAAGTCCACGCAATAATTGAATTCTGATCATCGTCATCAACTAACAAGTTTGTATTGCTAAACAAGCTGTCTTCTTCATTATTACTTGTTCGTGGGAACTCACCAGTTTTAATTAATTCTCTATCCCATGTTGCACCATTGTCAACACTGTAAATTAATTCGGCATCACCAAAACGACTTTCAACATGATCATAAGCGATGTATACAGATTCACCATTTGTAATTATTTGTAATCCTTGAACTTGATCAGATCTATACTTCATATCAAATTCATCAATTTCAATAGGAGTTGTCCATGAAAAACCCATGTCTATTGTTTTTGAATAAAATACTTTTTTCTCATTTGGTTCATCATCTACAAAGTCACCTTGACATATTGAATGAATTACATCTCCTTGTTGTGTCCAACGTGTTGAAATTCCTGCTGGAGAATCTTGACAAGAAGCAGGATCACCAAATTCAGTCGTCCATACTTGAATTTTTGCCCCCCATGTTAAACCACCATCAGTGGATCTAATTGAATTTGCAATATCATCACTTATGTTTTCAGTAAATATTATTGTGATAACATCACTGTCAGTTCCACCGAAAATATTAATTCCATCTCCTGTGTTAACATCATCACCACTGTAAACAACTAAAGGATCAGTCCAACTTGCACCATTGTCAGTTGATGTAACTATAAAAACTGCATTTTCATCATCAACTACACTGTAACCCGTATATGCCATGTGAATGTCTCCATTAACTGCATACAACATTTCTGGATCAAATGCTTCTTCACTAATTGTGTCATCATAATCCGTCATGTTAACAGGAGACAACCAAGAACTTCCACCATTTTCAGATCTTATCATTTTGAATTCTCTATCTGCGTCACTGATTGTGTTAACCATGTAGAGATTATCGCCATCAACGTGCCACATTCCTTCAGTGTGATCGTATTCGTTTATTCCGTCTAATTGCTGTGCTGTGCTGAAAGAAACACCATCATTTGTACTTCTTGTATGATACCAAACATATTCAACATCGCCTTCAAGTGAATAGAATATGTCAATAGTTCCATCATCAACATGGATTGAATGGTCTTGATAATCAGGATTAGTTTCGTCTGCAACTAATACTGGACTGTTAATTGTTGTTCCTTTAATTCCAGTTACTGCAACCCAAAGTGCTTCGGATATTGCAGAAGATTGTTCTTCATATAGGAAATATATCTTCTCGTTATCAATAGCAACATTATCTCTTACTCTTGGTTCACAACCATTTGTTTGACAATAACTGTGTGTTATTGTTGCGTTTATGTTTGGAAAAGTCCAATTATCACCAGTTAGAGGTTCTTCTGTTGGAATTCCTTCTGAAAATACTATATTGTTAGATAAATCAAGGTTTGCAATATAGAATAAGTTTGCTCGTCTATCATTCAATCCTGTTACAAGTCCCCCATTACCTAATCCTTGTCCTTCTAGAATATCATCGCCAACCTCTACTGCCGAACTGAATGTTTCTCCATCGTCAATGGATTCAATAAAGAATACTTCGTTGTTATTTCCTGCAAGTGTGTAAGTAATGTATACTCTATGATCTACTAAAGAAACTGAGATATTTTCCATAGTCGAAGCACCGGTATTATGAATTTCTTTTAGCAATCCCCATGAGTAACCATGATTGTATGTGGTTTTCATCTTAAGTGATGAAGCACCATCAGTACAAACTATGGAAATTTTATCATAGACATTACTTTCAAAAACGAAATTATCATCAATGTCACCAACGTTACAGTCAGAGCCATTTATTAGTACTTCAGGGGTTGAAAACGGAGTCGGATACGCATAAGGAGTAGTTGTTACACCTCTGCTTTCGTAAATACCACCTGTTTGTGAAACCCAAATTGCAAGGAATGTATCTTTACTATCATTTAGTTCAGTGTTAGGATCACTAATGTATGGATTCATCTGAGTTCCAACTGTACTGTCACTAATTTTTTGTGCTGTTTGCCAACTACGAGTATAATGTGCAAAGTAAAGATGATCTTCTCCACTTGAAATCTCCTCTGCAACAAATCCATGATTTAATCCATCATCGGAACTAATTCCATACATAACATCACCTATTGTTACATCAGATACATCACTTTGAGTTTCCCCTGATCCAAAAGTTGCACTTAGTCTAGTTGGATTAGATCCAGATAAACGATATTGATAAAATTCTCCATCATCCTTGTCTACAAACCAAATATCTGCACTACCAGATTCTCTCTGTGTAAGTTGAACTGTTGAAGGAATTACATCATGGGTTGTAAGATCTTGAATACATAGAGGGTTAGAAATTCCTAATCCACCACAATTGTATGAAGCACGATTTGAGGCACTTGTAATTTCATAAGCATCAGTTGCAATACTTACTATTTTAATAAAATTGTCCGTTCCATTATTTTCTACAAGAACCACTAATCCATCAATTGAACTAAAATTAGAATCAAATCTATCAGTGAATTTATGTCCAGAAAATGATCCATCATTTGTTGTTGGAGTTCCAACTAGTATTGGAGTTTGAAGAGTTCCATTATATTTTTGGAGATAGACATTTCCTTCGCCTGTTGAATTAGTTTCTTGAAAAGTTACATAGAATTCATTTACTCCAACATGAGTTAATGATTCTGGACATTCTACTGGATCTTCACAGTATTCTAAATCAAAGTCAGTGTATGCACCATAAGGAAATTTGAAATCACTTAATGTTCTACTTGTTAGATCTGAAAGAACGTCATCTGTGGAAGTAAAGTCAGCAGAAGGATTCCAAGATATTGCTTCACTAGTTTGTACTTCCACAGAAAAAGCAATCCCTAATAAAAGGATGAATAGTCCCAGGGAAAATAAAAACCTCATATATCAAAATATGAAATTCACAAAGTAGTTAAAGATGATCAGTTGTAATAAACAGAAATTACAAATCACTTATGATAATTTGATAAGATTCATAATTTATCTGAAATATGTTTCAAACCTCAAGCTAAAACAACATAAATCAGACCAATATAATTCAGTAATGAAAGAATCTAATCTGCTCAAAAAAGAAGGGCTATCAAAATTTGCAAAAAAGAAATTCAAGTAAAAAGTTTAGACATAAAATAATCAAATAAGACTAGTTTTCATCATATCAAATGCACCTACAACAGTATGTATATCAGATACAACAAAAGGAACATCAAATTTCTTTAATTCTTCAGATGTAAAAGGTCCAATACATACTAGAGATAATTTTGATAGATGGTTAATCAAATCATCTTTATCGTAATCCTTGTGCATTATCTCAAAGAATCCACGAACAGATGAGGCACTGGTAAACACAACTCCATCTATTTTATCCTGTGAGAATAATTCACGGAATCCATTCCATTGAGTAGTATCTCTAAACGCACATACATCATACAGGTGAAGCTCTACAACATTAATTCCAATTTTATTTAGCAAGTCTTTAAGAAAAGAATTAGATGCACCACTTCTAGGGATAATTACTTTTTTTCCAACTGCATGGATTTGAGAAAATTCCTCACCAACCCCAACTGAAGAATTATTTTTTGGTTCGTGATTTACTTTGACACCATATGTATTCAAGGTTGCCGTAGTTTTAGGACCAACTGACATCACGATACTATTTGCAACTGCTAATTGCAGTTTCTCAAAGTTTCCAACATTTTTTGCAGTGTCAAAAAGAATCTTTACAGCCTTTGAGCTTAGAAAGACAGAGTAATCAGGATGTTCTGATTCTATTAAATTCAAAAACTCATCAACAATTTTTTCACCTTTACTTACTAGTTCTATTGTAGGTAATGGAATTGGAGTTACATTGTTTTCTTCAGCAAGTGAAATAAATTCTGATGCATCATCTTTTGAGCGTGTGATTGCAATAGTCTTTCCATCAAGCATTATTTCCAACCTATAGCATCAGACAAATCAACAACATTGCCAATTATAATATTTGTAGGAGGAGTGATTTTATTTTCTTTAACTTTTTTTGCGATATTAGTTACAGTTCCTTTGATCATTTTTTGTTTAGGAGTGGTACCATTTTGAATTACAGCTACAGGTGTTGTTTTATCCATTCCTCCAGCAATTAGTTGCTTACAGATTACATCAATTCTAGATAATCCCATCATAATTACTATAGTGTCAACTGATTTTGCAAGATTTTTCCACTTAACAATTTCTTTTTTCTTTTCTGGATCTTCATGTCCTGTAACAAAGACTACGGATGATGCATATTTTCTATGAGTTAGCGGAATACCAGCATATGTTGCGGAACCAATTCCAGAAGTAATACCTGGAACAATTTCATATTTTATTTTATTTTCTTTGAGAAATTCTGCTTCTTCACCACCACGTCCAAAGATAATCGGGTCACCGCCCTTTAGTCGGACTATATTTTTATGAGATTTTGCATATTGTACCATTAAATCATTAGTTGTATTTTGATGTGTTGTATCATCACCTACTGCACGTCCGACATAGACTTTTTCGGCTTTTTTTGGAATCATAGAAATTATTTTTTTGCTAACTAATCTATCATACAAAACGACATCTGCTTTTTCAAGCAATTCAACAGCACGTAATGTAATTAATTTGCTATCTCCAGGCCCTGCTCCAACAAGATATACTTTTCCAGTCATGATTTATTCCATTCCTCTACTTTTTCTCTCCAATTTAATGCAAGATCATTTACTCCTTTAGCACGCAGTTCTTCTCCAACATTTTTTCCCAAAGATTTAGGATCATCTTTCTTTCCAGTTTTATCAACCTGAAGGGATTGTTTTCCATCTACTGAAAATGCAGATACGCTCAAAGACATTTCTAAACCGTTTGATTTTGCATATGCCCCTAGAGGAAATCTACATCCAGAGTCAACATAGTCAGAAAGGGAGCGCTCAGCCTCTATTTCTAAACGAGAATCAGAATCTTCAATTTTTTTCAGCATTGAAATTGTTTCAGTGTCATCTGCTCTTGCAACTATAGCTATAGCACCTTGACCTGGAGATGGAGAAAAATCATCAATGGATAATAGAGTATATTTCACATCAACTCCAAGTCTTGAGATTCCAGCTTGAGCAAGGACTATTGCATCATAGTTTTCACCAGACACTTTTTTAATTCTAGTTTCAATGTTTCCACGGATTGGTTTTACAATTACATCAGGTCTTTTTCTTGAAACTTGAACTGCACGTCGTAATGAACTAGTTCCAATCACTGAACCCTCTTTGATGTCATCCAATGTCGAACCATCTGAAGAAATAAACACATCATTTACTGCTTCACGTTTTGGAATGGATGCCAGTGTTAGATTCTCATCAAGTTCTGATGGAACATCCTTCAAACTATGTACTGCAAAATCTACTTCCTTTTGAGCAACAGCCCTATCAATTTCTTTTTCAAAAATTCCTTTTTGATCTATTACAAATAATGGTCTTGTATCAGTATCACCTTTAGTAGTGATGGGTTTGATTTCATAATCACAATCAGAATTTGCTTTTTTTAATTCAGAAATTACCCAATTTGTCTGTGCAACAGATAACTGGCTACCTCTAGCTCCAACTATGTACTTCAATTTTTCACCGATTTTAATGCCAAATGGTATGCATCAAGTGTTTTGTTAAGATCAGTTTGAGTGTGTGCATCAGAGAGAAAAACTACTTCAAACTGAGATGGTGCAATAAAAATTCCATTTTTCAATAAAGTCTGAAATAATTTTTGGAATTTCTTGGCATTTGCATTCTTTGATGTTTGATAGTCTACAACAGGCTTGTTAGTAAAGAAAATCTGGAACATTGAGGCTGTGAAATTGATTTGGTGAGGGATTTTCATGTCAGTAGCCATGTCATCTAATGCAGTAGAAAATAATAGATTGAATCTCTCAAGTTTTGAATATAGTTTGTTTTTGATTTTGTTTATCGTCTTAATTGAACTGATTGCAGCACTAACTGAAATAGGATTACCTGCAAATGTACTTGCCTGGTAGACCTTACCACCGGGAGAAAGCAAATCCATAATTTCTTTTTTGCCACCAACAGCTGAGATTGTAAATCCATTGCTTAGTGCTTTTGCCATTGTAGTAATATCAGGTTTTATTCCAAAATGTTCTTGTGCCCCACCTGGTGCTACTCTAAAACCAGTTACAACCTCATCAAAGATTAACGGAATGTTATTTTCTTTAGTGATTTTTCTTAAATCAGAAAGGAAATTCTTTTCAGGTAAAATTAAACCCATGTTTGCAAGGATTGGCTCTACAATAACCCCTGCAATATCTTTATTTTTTCTAATTGTTTTTTGTAAATCTTCAATATTGTTATACTCTACAACTAGAGTATTTTTTGATACCTCATCTAATCCACCATCAGAAACAGAAATTCCATTATGTGCAGAACCAGAACCAGCTTTTACCAAAACAGAATCATGTGCACCATGATAACACCCCTCAAATTTTATTATTTTCTTCTTTTTTGTGAATCCACGTGCCAGTCTGATTGCAGTCATTGTTGCCTCACCACCAGTATTCATCAGTCTTACTTTGTCAATAGATGGGAAATTTCCAATTATTAATTTTGAAAGTTCAATTTCAGATTCAGTAGGAGTACAATATAGAGTACCTTTAGAGAGTTGAGCAGATACAGATTTGATAATCTCTTTTCGTCTGTGTCCTAAGAGCAATGCCCCATATCCATTGCAAAAATCAATGTAGCGATTGTTATCAGCATCCCAAATGTATGCCCCATTTGCTTTTTTTGTAAAGAATGGATATGGCTCAAAATATCTAACAGGACTATTAACACCTGAGGGAATTACTTTTTTTGCAATATTGAATAATTTCTTGGATTCAGACACCATTGAAAGGGTATTTTGGGTCATTATTATTCGTAATTTGTTGCTCTTTGTGCTTGGAATTTCTTTCTGAACAGAAATGCAGCAATCATAGTCCCAACATAGGGGGCAGTCCAATAAAGCCAAAGATTCTCAAACATTCCAGACAATAATGCTGGTGCCAATGCTCTTGCAGGATTCATTGAGGCCCCAGAAATAAAAGCCAAGAATAGAATATCCAATCCAACTATCCCCCCAATTGCAACACCGCTAAATCCTCTAAGACCTTTTGTGTATACAACATAAAAAATGACTCCCATTAGCATTGCAGAAGCCAAAACTTCAACTGGGAAAATTACAAATATTGAAAAATCAAGATTGGGGGTATTCACTCCAAGATTCGCTTTTTCTCCAATGAAAGATAAAACAAAAAGAGTGCCCAATATTGCACCAATTATTTCTGCTGCAAAATAATACACAACTTGAATTTTTGATATATGTCCTGTAATGTAATAGCCAATAGTTACTGCAGGATTAAAATGTGCAAGAGATATTTTTCCAAAAGAGTAGACACCAATTAGTAGTGCAATAAATGGGGCTACAGCTGCAAATGGAATTCCTAATTGACCATCAAAAACTTCAGCATCATAAACTATTGAACCAGTTGCAAAGACTACAAGAATAAATGTTCCAACTAGTTCAACTGTAAAAATTTGCAAGTTAGAATATACCATTAGATTTATTCCTCAAGAGATTTGATAAAAATCAGCACTTCAAATTTTATTTTATCACGGATTATTCTTACACCATCAAGTGATTTTTCTTTAGGATCAGAAATATTCCAATCAATAACATCCTTAACAAACAAAGAAGGACATGATTCTTTATCCATACACCCCATGTCTACAGTTTTGAAAGAATCATCAATCATAGAATTAGATAATAGTTTGGGTTGTTGATTTGCCATATCAATACCAATTTCTTTCATTACCTGAATGACAATTGAATTGAGTTGAGAGGACGGTGTCGTACCAGCACTAGAAACGTTGAAATGATTTGGAGCAAATTTTCTAAAAAAAGCCTCAGCCATTTGGCTTCTACCTGCATTTTCTACGCACACAAAGAGGATAT
>ENA-OREN01004038-OREN01004038.1-marine-metagenome-genome-assembly--contig:-NODE-4038-length-13098-cov-5.211274_pt1 | contig 13098 bp, 12 predicted proteins | sample MGYA00248624_ERZ508555 | MGnify/ENA primary metagenome ERZ508555 (study PRJEB26222, sample SAMN06267773) | marine metagenome | isolation source: Saanich Inlet, British Columbia, Canada | place...
TCTTATTGTTACCAGGTAAACTAATAGATTAGCTTGGCCATTTAGCCCCTGCTGCATGGCAGTAACTTCTATTTTTTCAGAAACTGTTACGGAAATATTAATACAGGAATAAAGAAATCATAATAGTATAAGGTTAAAAAGTAAAATCAAGAGGAAAACCCCTCAATAAATTTAAGAAGACATCTCCTTCCCCGGACAGAAGGCGCCGAGGGCTTTGATTGCCTCTGTGCGAAGGCAATGTGGTTGAGCCGAATATGATTAAGTTGACAGGATTGAGTATTATAAGTAGAATCATCCGTTCTTAGTTTTGATCTTAGACAATTAAAAGAATATGGTTACAGGTAATTCCATTCTGAATGTAATGGATGGGATTTAAAAGGGAATCCCTGGTAGAACAGGGAACGGACCCGCCGCTGTAGTCGATGACGAAAATTGCAAGACCACTGTTCGCCACAGGCGTATGGGAAGGTGCAATTAGTAGGACGATTCGATAGTCAGAAGACCTGCCTGTAACTGCTTCACATGAACTTCGATGGTAAAGAAGGTGAAGGTTTATATGGTAATTAAGCAGCAAGTTAACTTGTCTGCAGATTTACTGATAGCCCGTACCTTTTTACTATGAAAAGATACGGGTTTTTTTGTGACTATATAACTATTGAAATGAAAAAGATATTAATAGGTGTATCTGTTGTCATTGCACTTTTGCTGTTGCCACATGTCGCATATGCAATGCATATTACTGAAGGTATATTGCCTCCAAAATGGGTTATATTCTGGTTCATTCTAATTATACCCTTCGTTGTCATTGGTACACTCAGTCTGAAGAAAAAGAAAAGAGAGGTACCGGGATTCCTGCCGTTAGTTGGATTGGTCGGAGCCGCCGTGTTCGTTTTTTCCTGTTTTCCAATTCCTGTGGTAGGTTTGAATGGAATGGCAACCGCACATCCGGCGGGAACAGGAATGAGTGCGATCTTGCTAGGGCCATTTGTGAGCGTTGTTATTGCAGGAATTGCGCTTTTTATACAGGCACTTTTTCTTGCTCATGGAGGGCTTACAACCCTGGGTGTTAATATCTTTTCAATGGGAGTGCTCGGTTCCTTTTCAGGGTATTTTGCATTCAGGCTGGCGCAGAGGATGGGCCTTAAGTTGTTCTGGTGTGGTTTCCTGGCCGGAGTAGTTTCTGACTTGTGCACTTATATGGGGACATCTATAGGATTAGGACTTCTGGTATTTGAAGGGGACGAGTCGTTCTCTGTTGCCATGATGCACAGTGCGAAGGCAATGTTAGAGATTTTCGTTGTGTTCATGGCTACTTCTCAAGGGCCACTATGTATTGCTGAAGGTATTGTCGTTGGCTTTGCGCTGTCCTACGTATATAAAGTCCGTCCGAGTATTTTATATAATCTTAGAGTTATAAAAGAACAATAATTTAGGGATTGAGAAATTTTGGAACTCGCAAGGAACACTTTTGATCCCTCAATTCCATACTGATTCAATCATGTTGATTGAATCTAAACGTTTGGATTCAGACTACAAGTCTGAACCAACCTGTGAACTCAATTCTTAAATTTGTTTTATTATGTTAAAGTATTTCACTATTTTCGCATTCTTATTATGTTTCACTCAATCACATGTTTTGTATGCTGTAGGGTCAGACATACCTGATCCTACAGAAGGTATTGAAGCGGAGGAGACGGTAGCATCTGAAGAAGAGGGGAAATGGACAGGAATTGATGTAAGTATTGTAGGGAAATATGCCGAGAAATATGGCCATCCACCAAGAGATCCTTATATCAACACAGACCAGGGAGATCTCCTGCTTTTTGTTTTTACCTTTTTTGGCCTGGTCGGCGGTATTGTCATTGGTTACAACTTCAGAAAATTATTTATTGAGGGGAAAGACAAGGGGATTTCACCGCTCCCCGGACAAAATGCACCGAGGACAAGAAGACGCTAGGATCGCAAAGTTGGAATTAAGCGTAAAATAAAGAATTTAGAATAACTGATAAACAGAAATCAACTATCTGGTTAATCCTGTTATCCTGTCTAAAAACAGAAAACTATGGAAATATTAAAGCATGTTGTCATGGATCATTTTGCGCAAAGGCGCAATTGGCTTACAAATATAGAGGTAAGGGTTAAGTTGTTTTATATTGGTATAGGTTTGATCCTTAATATTTTATCTAATGACATTACGCTTCCGTTACTATTTTTTGTTATATCCTTAATATTGTTAATGACAATAAAGGTTTCATTTATAACATTAGGTCTTCGAATGATGATGCCGTTTTTGTTCGGGATATTTATCCTGATTATAATGGGGTTGCACAGGGGCGAGACAGTAATCTTTTCAGGTACACTTTTAGGCTATGAACTCGCTTTTAAAAAAGAGGGATTGCAGGTTGGCCTGTTATTATTTACAAAGGTGGCGGGGGGGGTAATGCTCATGCTTTTATTATCTTTTACCACAACAATTACAAAAATATGTATGGCCGCCCGATGGATGAAAATACCGGAGACTCTGATAGAAGTTTTGTCATTTGTATATAGATACCTGTTTTTGTTGATTGAAGAGACGGAAACGATGATGTCTTCACAAAGAAGCAGACTGGGCTATGTTACATGGTTCAAAACAATAAAATCATTTGGGAGTCTTGGTGGTACACTGATTATCAGATCAATTATCAGGGCGGAAAATGCCCATATCGCAATGGTCTCCAGGGGCTACGATGGAGGAAGGGTGCTTACCGTTCAGCTTACTCCATTAGCAGGAAGAGATTACGCCCTGTTTTTGTCATGTGGGTTATTACTGACAGCTTTATCCTATTTGGGATTTTTCTGGTAAGACATTAAAAAAGTTTTTAACTGCGAGTATCTATGAGAATCTGTGTTCTATTTAAATTATTATGTTCAAAATAAAAGTTGATGATTTAATTCATAAGTACCCTGATGGTACGCAAGCTCTGAGTGGTGCTAATATTGATGTTAAGGAAGGTGAATTCCTTGCCATACTTGGTGCAAACGGTTCAGGGAAGACGACATTACTGAAACATTTTAATGGTCTGTTAAAGCCTGCTTCAGGTTCTGTGACCCTGGATAATAAAGCATTAAGCGCGTTTAAATCAGGCGAGGTTTTCAGAAAGGTTGGAATGGTTTTTCAAGATCCCAGTGACCAGCTCATTGCGCCTACGGTTGAGGAGGATGTTGCCTTTGGCCCGACGAATTTGGGCCTAAACTATGATGAAACTATGAGCAGAGTTAATACTGCACTTGAACTGGTTAAAATGAAAGAGTTTGCCAAAAAGGCAATCCATGCACTTAGCTACGGTCAGAGCAAGCGAATATGTATAGCCGGAATTCTTGCCATGGAGCCGGAAGTACTCATATTAGATGAACCAACCAGTGGACTTGACCCTGATGGCGTAAAAACCGTAATGAAAATCCTGAATGATCTGAATAAAAAACAGGGTATTACTATAATACTCGCCACAAACTCTGTTGATCTTGTGCCTGTACATATGGATAGGGTTGCCATTATGGATAAGGGTGTTGTTCTACAGGAAGGTACTCCGGAAGGAATCTTTACTGACTCAGAAAAACTTAACAGCCTTAAGCTGGAGCTGCCACAGATAGCACAATTAATGGAAGTATTGCGTGACAAAGAAAAACTGCCGATAAATCCACTCCCTCTGACAATTGGTCAGGCGAGACAGGAACTTGCACATCTATTCAGTAGAGAGGGCGATGTTCGACATGCCGATTCAATTTTACCTGCCTGAGCTAAGTTGCCTACATTGATTTGTATGAGCGCTCCGGAATTATATTGAAGGGGAGTGCAGTCTCATATCAAATAAAAAAAGGCTCTCACAGTGCCGTGCAGTAACTTCAACCTACCAATTTATTTAATTTAAATGATATTTGATTAGGTTGCGAAGTAATACGATACACGAACCTGCAAAAGCCTTTTCTTCTTGTAAAAAAGACCCTTTCAACGTGCTGTGCAATAGCTTCAACCTAACAATTTATTTAATATAGGTTATATGTGTTTTAGGTTGCGAAGCAATTTGTTACACGAACTTGTAAAAGCCTTTCTTAAATTTTCTATTCCTATTATCGACACAAACAGGAAAGTCTTTAGTGGAAAAATTTATTTTCTGATTTAGTAGTATCGCAATCAACATGCCAGTTCAGCTATACAATCTTGCTGTCTATTGTGTTCAGTGAATCGTAAATCATAAGTCATACTTTTACAAAAAGTTAGTTATATTGTATTCTTGTTGGCTCAGATAAAATAAGATATATTTTAATATCACCCAAATATAAAGTTGCCTCTTCCTGATTGATTATTCGACATAAATGTTTAAAATGTACATCATCTTTCCTCTTGATTTTGGTAGTTACTTGAGTATTATAAACCACTGAATTGACACAATATTCAAGTTTTCATACCATACAGAAGCGCATTATCAGGTGATAGATATGCTGTTCTTAAATTAGTAATCTGGTTTTCTGGATATATTTACAATGAAACGCAGCGTTTTGATATTACTGGTTTTTTCCGCCATAAGCCTTGTTGCTACGCTTTTGCCTAGATATCTTGAGCGAAACAGATCATTACAAGAATTAATGAGCAATCGTTCGGAGCAAAAGCAGGAAGCGAAACAAGGCATAGGCGATCCCAGCAACAGAGATGATTCAATGCTTCTGTTTATGAGAAGACAGGCCGAAGAGATTGAGAGGCTTAAGAATAGTTCGGGAAGTGAATCAGCAGTAGTTCTGGATTCTATATCAGAAATTGTTAAAGAGATGATATCGGTTTATTCTGAGTACGAGAGTTTTATGATCAAGGTTTTTGCAGCATTAGAGTTCAGTGCTATGAACTCCCATGAAGATATTGGCAAGTCTATAGAGATGGCGAAGAAGGCCGAGATAGCAGCCAAGAGAATGGTGTGGCTCAACAGTGAGATGGGGGCAAAACTCAAAGAGTCTCTTACCGGAGGCCAGGAGCCACCTTCAGATACTGATTCAACCATGCAAGGTTTTTATCAAACTGCAGATATAGGGAGAAGAGGTAAGCTATATAGATTGAGTGCTGAGATAATGAAAGACGCGCAGTCGGCTCTGCATGTCATGGAAAAAGAGTGGGGTGCGTGGGAATACAACGTGGATGGTGGTGGTGTACTTTTCGAATCCGAGAGTGCAGTTATAGAATTCAATGACACCATGGCGCAAATTGGTATTCTCGTACAGAAGGCTGAAGAGTTGCAGCTTACTATTCTAAAGACTAAAGCAGGTTATAGTGGTTAGCAGATGTTCTCGCGTGAAGGAGTTTCTTCTAAGGAAGAAACTCCTGACTAGTTCAACGGTTAGATTGTATAACAGCATCTAACAAGACGCTAACGCTAAAATTAAGGGGAATCTTCTATCTACTACTTAATATTTGTTTTCTTTACACATGCTTCGCAAGTTGTTCCTTTGTCAAAACAATCTTTGCATGTGGTTTTAGACTTATCTGTATAGCCGGCTTTACAGGAGTCACACCAGATTGTTTCACCGGATTGTCCCTTTTTACACGCTGCACATTCCTGCTTATGAGTTTCACTGCTTTCCACTTTTTGCTGTGCCCTGAGTGATTGTATAAGACCCATATTATTCTCAAGTGTATTCAATCTCCTCAGAGTTGCGGCCTCACTCTGCATGTCTATGTACTTCTTTATCATGCTGGACCATGAGATATAGGTAAACGCATTTGGATTGGTATGGGCCATACCCTTACGAATAAGAAATGCGTCGTTCTCCCACATATAAAGAAAATCCTTTTCAATTCTGCTAGGGTTCCCATCCTTTGCCCAGAACTCACCATAAAATCCACCCAGAGTATCAGGCCATTTTTGTCCTACTGGGGCAGGTGCATGAGGGCGGTTCTCCGGCATTGGATAAAGGGCTTTCTCACTGTACAGCGACTTTAACAGTCCAAAAGACTCCTGTATGTATGCAAAGACTGCATCCGATGCCAGATCCATTGATGTGAGGTAATCTTTTGCAAAGATCTTTGAATGGCACTTTCTGCACGTTGAGATCCATGCCTTTCGTCTCGAAACCAGTTCAGGATTCTTGTTTATATATTCGCTGGGTTTGACAGGCGGGTCTTCAAAGAGATTGTTATAGAATAGCACATCTCCCTCTCCCATAATTGCCTTCTGTACCATATTGTGAGAAAACTTTCCTTTATACTGCATGTGACAGAATGCACATGTCGGGGCAGGTGCGGAGTACTCCTTGAGCGGTTTGTTCCAATCCCACTGATATCCCTCTATTTTGTATATTGTACCGTGTTTTGAATTTATATAGTCTTCAATGTCCGGGTGATCCGGCCCATTGTGACAGGTGGCACACGCCTCTGGTCTGCGGGCCTCTGAGGCCTTAAACTCGTGTCTCGTATGACAGCTGTCACATTTGTGTTGTATGTTGTGGCACATGTCACATCCTTGAACAATATTTTTGTCCATAGCCGCCCAGATGTCGGTATCAAGCGCCGCATCATAGGCTTTTGCGTGACTTTCCCTGCCTTCAGGCCAGCCCGGAATGCCAACTTTTTTTTCTGATTCAAATTCATCAAATTCCTTCTTATGACATTTTCCGCACAGTTCTGCTGTTGGCATTATCAGGTCTTTAGCATGATCAATCTTTTCTGCCCCGACTCCACCATGACAATCAATGCAGCTTACTTCGGTTATCTCCTTGCCAAGATTTTCATTAATATTTTTGAGATATTCCTGCTGGTAAGGAAGGAGTTTGCTGAAATCCGCATGACGGCTCCTTTCCCATGCTTTTACAAGAAGGGGGTTGATTGATTTGTGACAGAGCACGCAGTCATTTCTGCCATATTCACCCTGCGGGTTAGCTGGCGGGGTGTAATAGTAACTCGGAGCCCAGTACCTGTGCATCGGTATAGGTTCCCAGTGTTCAGCATACGGTCCTACACCCTTACCCTTGTCCGGCTTGTCATCCGCTTCCAGATTTATGGTAGTAATAAAGGAAATGGCCAGCAATGTGATCATTAAACAAAGCAATCTGCTCTTATTCATTATCTGTTTTTCTCCTTGGTAGAAAATGTTAATAAAATATGATTAGAAGAATTATGGAAAAGCGACGGTAACACGCCTGGTTCTGCTAAGCGTGTTAACCGGACATTACCGATAAGTATTTTATACTATTATTCTGTCATATGAAGTTAAAAGTTACTACATGTCTCCGATTTTGCAGCAATATATAATAACGTGTTATAAATCTCAACTTAATTAGGGTGGTTTCTATGGAGAAGTCTGAACGGGATGGTTAAGCAAAGGATTGCAAATAGTGTTGCCACTATGCATGGGGATGTCGGAAGATCAAAGTAGAATGAAATGTAAAATCCTGTCAAAGCGGAAATTACACCTGTAGATACCGCTATGACAAATACATTTTTCATCCTGTTTGCCAGAAGCAATCCATTTACGGCAGGCATTATCAGGAATGTAGTTATAAGGAGGTTACCGGAGGTCCTTATGCCTATTGATATGGCCGCCCCTATAGTCAGATAAAGCATGAGTTCCCAGAACCTTGCCCTGATACCGGATGTCCTCGCCATCTCAAAGTCAAGAGTAACTGCGGTGAATTCCTTATAAAAGAGAAAATGCGCAATAAAAATACATGTAATAATACCGATCATCAGGTATATCTGGAATGGAGTTGCTGCTAGAATGTTTCCGTAGAGAAGGTCATCGATTTCATGTATTCCCTGTGCACTTTTTGATACCAGGAGGATTGATGCCGCACTCGCAACAACAAACCCTACTCCGATTCTGCTTTCATTCGACAATCTCCTTTCTGAGAACCTGATGGAGAAGATGGCAACTCCAAGAAAGGTAAAAAACAGGGAAATGGGTGTTGGGTCCAGCCCGGTTATTAAAGCTATGGCGATACCAACTGATGAGACCTGTGTGACCGCCACGCTGACAAAAACTATTCTTTTGAGAACAATGTAGACGCTTAGAAAAGAGCATACCAGAGCGATAAGCACTGAGCATGCAATGGAGTATTTAAAAAATTCCAGATTGGTAAGAAATTCACTCATTTAATTATTTAATTTAGAAATTATTGCCTTTTGACCGGAAACATTGACAATCTTAACATCTGCTCCGTAAACTTTGGTCATTGTTTCTTCGTTAAACATTGAATCAATCGGTCCAAACTTCAAGGTGTTGTTATGAATAATAGACAGTGTTTTTACATAATTGGCAATGATATTGAGGTCGTGACAGACCAATATTACCGTGAGTGCGTATTCAGTCTGAAGAGTCTTGATGAGCTCCATTATGGCTATCTCTCCCTGGATATCCATTCCCTCTACCGGTTCATCAAGTATCAGGATATTCGGTTCACCCACCATTGCCCTTGCTATTAAAGTACGCTGTTTCTGTCCACCGGATAGTTCCCTGTAATTTCTTTTTGCAAGGTTCTCCATACCGACATTCTTCAGCATTTTTTCTGCAATCGCGTAGTCCATATTTTTCGGTCGTTTAAAGATGCCCATCTTTGCATACCTTCCCATAAGTACCATCTCAAGTGTTGTAATCGGGAAGATTTCGTCGACAGAAGCATGCTGAGGTACATATCCGGTACTTTTTTTACGTCCTCTTCCATTTTTGAGAAAGGTGATCTCTCCTTTTATCGGTTTTAAGAGACCTAAAATAGCCTTCAGGAGTGTTGTTTTTCCTGCGCCATTGGGACCAACAATTCCGAAGAAATCACCTTTTTGTATTTCAAAGTTAAGGGCCGTAAGCACAGGCTTACGGCCATAACCAAGTTGTACATTACTGAACTTAATCATTTGGAGTTATCCCCTGCTTTTTGAACGTACTTACCAGATTATCAATAATATAATCAAACAGTCCAAAATAATCTTTGACTTCGTTTAGCCCTTCTACTGAAACGGGCAAAGTCAAAACACTTGCATCCGTTTTTGATGAAATAAATTTCGGGATTTTAGTTTCGTAGCACGGTTCTTCAATTAATACTCTTATGTCTTCCGATTTCATCCTCTTGATAAGGGTTGCAATGTGGGCAGGAGAGGGTGCGATTCCGGGTCTCAGTTCCACATAGCCCACTACATTGATCCCGAATCTTTTTGAAAAGTTTGGCCATGATCTGTGATAGGCGATCACGTTTGTCCCTGAATAAGGTTTCATTCTCTTCATCCACTTGATCAGGCGCGTGTCAATTTCCTTGTCGAAGAGCCTTTTGTTTTCTTCAAAATATTTGGCATTTTCCGGTGAATTTCTCTTCAATCCTTCAAGGATGTTTTGGGCCATTATTTTGCCGTTGAGAGGATCCAGCCAGAAATGGGGATTTCCATAGATATGGACATCTCCCAGTGACCTGTCAATCATCGCACCTCCGCGTACCGCCAGGCCTTGCAGATCAACGCCTACAGAAGCAATAACATGCCCAGGTGCACCAAAGCGTATATGTGGATTTCTGGCACCGTCTATTAACAGTTGTGCCCACTGTTCCAGGTCCAGACCGATTCTTATAAAAACGTCTGCTTTACGAAGTTTTACCATGAAGCTTGGTTTTGCGTCGACTTCGTGGGGATTTGCATACCCCTTAGTAAGACTCTCTACATTAACTTTATCTCCACCAATATATTCTGCAATGGATTTCAGGTCTGTTGATGTTGTTATGACCTTCAATTTTTTTGCGTACGCATTGCCAGCATTAAGGCTGACAAAGAAAATGAATATCGAGAAGCTTAATATAGTTACAGATTTTGACATTTTGTTTTTTAACATTTTTTTCCTCCATGAAAACAATTAGAACGGATGAGGTCTGTGAGAACCAAGCGAGAACGTTGCCTGTAATGTGAGTGAGTTATCTCCCTCTTCAACCGGCGATGTAACAGAATTTCTTTCCTTATGGCTGTACTCAAGCCTGAGGCGTGTAAATTCACTCTGCCAGAAGGTCATATAAGGAGTAATTGCCCACTCACTGTCCTTGTCATTTGTTGGAAACTGTGAGTAGTCAAATCTCACTCCGGCAAACAGTCTACGGGTCAGTTGGGCTTCACCAAATGTATAGAAACCAAGACTGTTAATGTCTTTAACGTCTTCTGTAAAACCGCCATTATCAAAACTGCCGACTTCTCGCTGGCTTGCAAAGGCTTCTGTCTGCCAGGTAAATGACTTATAGAGCCTCTGCCCTGCGGGCCTCCAGATGTATGTCAGATCAATACCTTCCATTGTTTGTCTGAAATTTCTCTTTGTTAGTGTTGCATCACTCGTATCACTTATATCACGTGTCTGAAAGCTGAAACCCAGTTCAAGAGAGGAGTTGTTTGTAATCGAGAAGAAATTCTTCAAGTGCGCCAGATATATCTGATCCTTACCTTTCACTCCTTCGTCAGAAGGCGTAAGGATCTCTCCGGTAAATTCAGAGTAGATATCCCAGGGATTCGGTATCAATCCACTTATAGAGATTCCAGGTTCCTTTTGACCCTCCGTGCCCAGGAAATTCTTTATAGGGCTGGGATAATCTACCTGTGATATTTCCGGTCTGTGGGTTTTGTTCATCCTTCCAAAACTGGTCCTGAAGATACCCGTTTTGGCCTGTAAGCCAAACGGAAGATAGAGCCATGTTACAAACCCTTCTTCTATAGAGATGCTACCGCCGTCTTCGGATGTAAGGTAGAAATCTGCGCGTGCAAAAGGGTCCAGTACTCCCTGCAAGCCAAGCTCCATCTCTCTCAGGCTGATTCTGTCCGCAAATTCATTCTCGGCAAATGTGCCGTCTCCCCGGCCTTCTTCAATACTTCTTTCAGGCCAGGTAACATTTGCTACAGAATCTCCAATGGCGCTTACGTTCATCATGAGGTTCTGGAACATCTGCCCTCCTGTGAAACCCCCGGGTGCAGTTTGTATACTCGGTACAGAAAATATAGTTTGTTCATCTTTTTCATTTAACAGTAATTCCAGTTCCTTCTCTATCTCAGTGTCTGCTTCCTCTATGAATTTCTGTTCACTCAATTTTGAGATCATACCCTGCATTTCATTCATCCTGGCTTCGTAGCCATCTCTCATTTCCATAATCAAGACTTTTAGTTCCTGAACTTCCAGGTTCAGATTATCCTGGTTAGGTGTATCATTACTTGCCAGAACAATCTCTGGCATAAGGATCAGGAATGATATACAGTACAGGTAAACAAATGCTCTTCTCATATTAACCTCCATATTACATATCAGGAATTGGCTGGTCTGGTTTAACCAGCGAACATTAACCCCAAAAGGTCTGAGCAGACTGGTTAACTATTAACCAACAATCCTGTTAATTTAGTGTTTCAGCAGTTAAAATAGTAAAATATTTACATGCTGAATCTGATGTTAAATGTTGATAGTTAAGGATTATCTAAATGAATTGAACTATGAAATGATTGATGGAGGCGCGCGTGAGTGGTATTTCCCGTTATTGAGGGAAAAATACTCGTCCTGTTCGTTTATGCGTAAAGCGGATGCGATTGGTATAAATGTGGAAGTGTCCTGTGATAAATGGACCTTCTTAGGAGTGTTCTTGAGCCATTTACAGACAATACAGTTGTCTTCGCTATGGTCGTTGTAGCAGAAGATAGGTGCGCTGTTACCAGGCAGTTCGTTGTTCGAGACATTACTCACCGTTTGATTGTCGCCTGCATGTCCATGATACGCCTTGTGATCAAATGCATGGAAACCACCTGCTGTTATGCATAAGATGAAATATGGGATCAGTATGAGTATGGACAGCTTTCTGAATCTGTGTTTTGACTTTAAAGGATACATAACTTTATCTACAATTCCTGAATTAATTAAGGTAAGCCTTGTTTCAGCGCACTTCGAGCCTAACGTCTTTATAAAGTATATATTTTAAAATGGAACTGCAAGAAAAAAATTAGAATTTTAGTTAAAGCCGGGACAGGTGATAATTAAATAAGTCAATATTGTCTCATTTGAATGAAGTATTTTGATAGCATCTTTAAGTTCGGTGCTACTTTCGCGGACCCTTAAACATGCAGAACAGAACATAACTACTCATTAGCGGACGGTAGAAATAAGTATTGGTGTGATATAAGCTTGCTTATACGCAGCAATTTTTCTCTAAGAAACAGTGGTGGATTATCATGATTCAGTCACCTCATACCCATGCTTTTATGACACAAAATAAAGACTTGTGGCAATAATTTAGCATTAGAGGTGAAGGAATATTCAGAAAAGCAATAATCTTCCCCACTTCTAAGGTCAGTGTCACATCCTGTTATGAGGCTCTGATTTACAAAAAATATGCTACTGATAAAAAGTAAAGGTAATACCCATTTAATAGAACACGATTGGCTTCTTTTATTGTATCAGTACGCTAGTTAAAACTATGCACTTTCAGTGCAAGGCTTTTAGCTATTTTCTTTAAAGAAGTTGAGCGCTTACGAAAAACAGACACAGAAGCCACATATTTTTCGTTTTTACCTTACAGCGCATAAAGTTCTTAGTAATTAAAAATGTTGATAATTTCATGTTTGAATAGAGGACTTTCAGTCCAGAGTGGTTTAGTTCATTCATTTCATTCATAATTACCTTTTAAACTCAAGATAGTATTGATACGGAAGTAACTCTTCATTTTGCTTTAAATTTATAAATCCAGCATCTGTTGTTATCGAAATCATCTTTTCTAAGGGTATTTTTATATCTTCCGGTGGTCCTTCTGGCAACTTGCCTTCCTTAAACTCTATTAGAACCAGCTTTGAATTATTTTTCATCTGAGAAAAGAGAGCTTTCAACCAATCTCCTTTGTTTTTTACATGATGGAGAACATCGCAGATAAATACTAAATCGGCATCTTCAGGGATATTTGGGTTATCTGGAGTTGAAAAGATCACTTCAACATTTTGGATTTTTTTCAAAACAGTTTTATGATGTATATAACGTATCATCTCTGGTTCAATATCAATTGCGTAACCTTCCCTTTAGGCAACTCCTTAGAGAGTCGAAATGTGAAATACCCGGAACCGGCGCCAACATCCGCTATCTTCTCCGTACC
>ENA-OREN01004039-OREN01004039.1-marine-metagenome-genome-assembly--contig:-NODE-4039-length-13096-cov-4.681312_pt1 | contig 13096 bp, 15 predicted proteins | sample MGYA00248624_ERZ508555 | MGnify/ENA primary metagenome ERZ508555 (study PRJEB26222, sample SAMN06267773) | marine metagenome | isolation source: Saanich Inlet, British Columbia, Canada | place...
GCTGGTTCAACTTCTTCGCCTTGACCGATATCAGCCGTAAAGGTAACGACCTCACAACTATATGTATCTTGGAGCCACTTAGCAATGATGCTAGTGTCTAAACCGCCTGAATATGCCAATACAACTTTTTTCATTATTTATTTATGTAGTTAAATTCTTTTTGATAAAGTACTTCACCATCCGCACTGAGCACTTCAACGCTCCATACTCCAATCCAAGTTGGCCACAAATTTTTAGAAGACCAGACTCTCCATCTCGGTCCGCCAACATCAAAAACAACATCTGCCATTACTTTGTTTTTGTATATCCAACGATGCGTAACTCGCTGACCTTGAAGGTTACGGATATTTGTAAAAAAATAGATTTTACCCAAAGAATTGTCAAGCTCTTCAATAATATTGATAGGAGCCCTATCTTTAATGTCTAAAGCAAAGACTGCTTTTGAAATGTTTTGATGTGGCCAATCGTTAGCCAAAACATTGAAAGTGATGAGCAAGCTGAATATTAATGTGATTAATTTTTTCATCTATTCCACCCATTTAATAACATGTTCGAATAATTGATCTTCGTTAATTTCGTTATCCCTATAAGTTCTGCCTCTGACTGAAATTCCCGCTAAATGAACGCTATTTTTGTCTCCACTGATAAGTGGGTGCCACTCATGAAGGTCTTTTCCTTCATATAGTAACCGATATGCGCAGGTAGTTGGCAGCCAATTGAACTTTTCACCCCAACCTGGATTAATAGTTAAGCAATCTGGGACATACTTTTGACGATCTAAATAGTGTGGACAAGAGCAGCTCTCTTCATCAAGATAATGGCATGCAACATCTGTAAAGTAAACCTTCCCCGAACTATCATCTTCTAGCTTATGTAGACAGCATCGCCCACATCCATCGCAGAGTGACTCCCACTCCTCAGCGCTCATTTCTTGAAGCGACTTAGTCTGCCAAAAAGGTGCGTTTGAATTTTCCAAAGTTATTTAAAGGCCCTCTTTAATGTTTATAGTTCACTTTCAATTATAGACTCAATAATGAATATAGTCTCTCAATCCCAATGGCTACTCCAGAGCACTTAGGGATGCCTTTTTCAAGGTCCTTTAAGAAGCCGTGATCAAGGAGCTCAAAAGGCTTAGATAAGGCCTTCCTTTTATTGAGTTCAGTATTAAAGCGGTCTCGGTAATCATTCGCAGACTGTATTTCTTGGTAGCCATTGGCAATCTCAGTGCCATTCATGTACATTTCAAATCGATGTGCTGTAGGGCCATGAATTTCGGCAAGGGCAGCCTGCTGTTTCGGAAAATCATAGATTAAGCATATGGGGATCTCTTTGAGCTTTGGTTCAATTAAATGAACAAAAAGCAGCATTTGGATATCTTCAATCCACTCGTAATCAGAATTTAAACCCAATGAATTCGTTATCTCTTTGAGATCATGAATGTCACTATTAAGTATATCGATATCTGAATACTCAAAAAATACTTGGGCATATGACAGCTTCTTTGTGGGTGCACTTGAACCTAGAGCAGCCAATAGCTCTATGATTTCATCCATCAGTTGATGTATGTTAAATTCAATACGGTAAAACTCAAGCATTGTGAACTCGTTAGAGTTAATTCGTCCATGCTCGTTGTCTCTAAAAACCTGGCAAATTTGAAAAATATCACCACTCCCTTTAGATAACAGTCGCTTCATTTCAAGTTCTGGTGAAGTGTGCAGGTAAAGCTTGGATGATTTTGCGAGGGCCTGATTAACCAAGACTTCAATGCTATCAATGTAAACGTCGGTTGATGGCGCTTCCAATAGAGAAGGGGTTACTACCTCAATGACTTGACGTGAATAAAAGAAATCTCGAATTGTTCGAGTAAAGTCTTGATACTCCCTGAGATTTTTTTTAACTTTAGACATGAAGACGTCAATTAAGCACGCCCTGAGTATTCATTCGTTCTTGTATCAACTTTAACTTTATCGCCTATACTTACAAATAAAGGAACTTGAACAACAACACCTGTATTTAATGTGGCTGGCTTTCCACCAGTACCTGCTGTATCACCCTTGAGTCCAGGATCTGTATCAGTAACTTCCAAAATAACATGATTAGGTGGGTTGACTGATATTGGATTATTATTCCAAAGCGTTACAATACAAGTGTCTTGCTCTACAAGATAGTTTAAGGCGCTACCCATTGACTCCTGACTTAAATCAAATTGTTCAAATGATGCAGGATCCATAAAATGCCACTTTTCTCCATCACTATACAAATACTGCATTTCCAATTCCATGACATCTGCGGCCTCAAGTGACTCACCTGATTTAAAAGTTTTCTCTAAGGTTTTTCCAGTAATTAAGTCTTTAAATTTAACTCGATTAAAAGCTTGTCCCTTTCCAGGCTTTACAATTTCGTTATTAACAATTGAACATGGGTTGCCTTCAAGCATTAATTTCATACCATTTTTAAACTGGCTGGTGTTGTAGTTCATAATTTATTGATCCTAAAATTTTTTGAAATAGTATGTGGTGTAATTTAAATTGATATTTTAATAAGATAGATTAGAGAGGTTTTCATAATTCGAATAAATAGCCTAATAAAATATAGTCGGCAATCGAAGAATGATAAAATACTCTCCCTGATATTTTAACCCTAATTCTTTTAATTATATGCATATACATGAACACCAGGCTAAAGACTTATTTAAGAAAAATGGTATTAAAGTGCCAAACTTTATCGTCGTTTCAAATGCGACAGATACTGAATCTGCTTGTATAAAACTAGGTGGCTCCATATGGGTTGTAAAAGCCCAAGTTCATGCTGGTGGTAGAGGCAAGGGTGGTGGCGTCATTGTGTGCAAAAATATCAAAGATGCGATTGAAGCGAGTGAGAGTCTTCTGGGAACTAATCTGATAACTCCACAGACTGATGCAAATGGACAACCTGTTAATGAAGTCATCATTGAAGCTGGCCAAGATATTGCTAAAGAATTATATTTAGGTCTACTAGTTGATCGGGCCTCAGAAAGAATTACTGTTTTAGCCTCTACAGAAGGAGGAATGGACATTGAAAAGGTTGCCTCTGATACTCCTGATAAGATTATCAAGATGAAAACCAATCCACTCAGCAAACTATCTTTAGATGAGTGCAGCGAAGTTTCAGTGAAGCTGGGCTTGGACGAATCACTTCATGAAGAGTTCTCTCAAACTCTTATGGGGCTATATGAAATTTTTACAACGCATGATGCTAATCTAATTGAAATTAACCCACTCATTATTACCGGTGATAATCAAATTATGGCACTCGATGGCAAAATTGACTTTGATGATAATGCTCTCTATAGAAATGAATCAATTTTGGCTCTAAGAGATGTTGCTCAAGAGGATGAGAAAGAGAGAAGTGCGAGTGAATATGAGTTAAATTATATTTCACTAGATGGAACAGTAGGATGTATGGTCAATGGTGCTGGACTGGCAATGGCGACCATGGATTTAATTGAATACCATGGTGGTTCACCTGCTAATTTCTTAGATGTTGGCGGCGGCACTACATCTGAAAGAGTTGCGAAGGCTTTTGAAATTATCCAAAGTGGGGAAAATGTAAAGGCAATTTTAGTCAATATTTTTGGAGGTATTGTTCGTTGTGACCTCATTGCTAACGGCATACTTCAAGCAATAGAAAAAGTAGGTCTAGCACTTCCAATTGTGGTTCGACTTGAGGGAACAAATGCTAAAGAGGGATTAGACATTTTAAATGCTAGTAACTTTAACATTATTACTGAGGCTGACTTAACTCAAGCCGCTAAACAAGTTGTGGAGATGGCCAAATGAGCGTATTAATCAATAAACAAACAAAAGTAATTTGCCAGGGCTTTACTGGAAAGCAGGGTACTTTTCACTCTGGACAGTCTATTGCCTATGGAACTGACTTTGTAGGTGGGGTTACTCCAGGAAAAGGAGGCCAAACTCACCTAGAGAAACCGGTATTTAACTCTGTCAAAGATGCAATGAGTGAGACCGGTGCTAGCGCCACTATGATTTATGTTCCACCTCGATTTGCATATGCCTCCATAGTTGAGGCAATTGAGGCTGAAATGCCTGTAATTGCCTGCATTACTGAAGGCATACCTGTTCAAGATATGATTAAGGTTAAAGCGATTATTGCTGACAGTAAATCAAGACTTATTGGTCCCAACTGCCCTGGTGTGATAACTCCAGATGAATGCAAACTTGGTATAATGCCTGGCAACATTCATAAGAGTGGTACTGTAGGTATTGTGTCTAGATCTGGAACCTTAACCTATGAAGCGGTCCACCAAACAACACTCGCCGGACTCGGTCAAAGTACATGCATCGGTATCGGTGGTGATCCAGTTCAAGGAATGAACTTTATCGATTGCCTCAAATTATTTGAAGCGGATGAAGATACCCATTCAATTGTAATGGTTGGAGAGATTGGTGGGAGCGCTGAAGAAGAGGCAGCTGAATACATTAAATCCAATATTACAAAACCTGTCATTTCTTACATTGCTGGACTCACAGCGCCAAAAGGAAAAAGAATGGGGCATGCAGGCGCAGTTATCAGTGGCGGCTCGGGAGATGCAAAAAGTAAAATTCAAGCGCTCAATAATGCGGGTGTAAGCGTTTCACCAACCCCAGCTTTAATGGGGCAAACATTGCTTGAAGCTTTATAATAGTGATTCAATCTATTAAATAAAGTTGCATGAAATTCGTTAGAAATAGCAGATTTGCAGTTTCAGTAATTTTTGCGATCAATGGAGTTGTCTTTGGTACATGGGCATCTCGCATTCCTGAAATCTCAGATCTCCATAACTTATCACCAGGCGCGCTGGGCTTATTAATCTTTCTTCTTGGCTTTTCCGCTGTGATAGCGTTTTCAGTTTTTGGAAGGGCTGCAGATCGTTATGGAGCCTCAACGGTTACCAAGAGGACCACCTGCATCTTTATTCCTCTAACTCTGATATTTATAGCTCTTGCTAATTCAATATGGGCTCTAGCTGCCGCTATCATTTTCTTTGGTGTCATTCATGGCGGTGATGACGTCGCGATGAATGCTTGGGCTGCAGAAGTCGAGCGAAAGGATGAGCGTCCACTCATGTCCTCTTTTCATGCAATGTGGAGCCTTGGAGCAGGGATTGGTGCTGGGACAGGTGTCATCACCTCTTTCTATAAAGTTGCTATGCCAATGCACTTTACCATTACCTCCATTGTCATTTTTTTGGCCATGCTTCCCATTATTACTATCCCTTTCAAATCAGAGAAGAAACAAAACAGCAATAAAGAGCCATTTATTTCATTCCCAAAAGGAGCATTGCTTCCCGTTGCTTTAATCACATTTTTTGCATCACTCGGAGAGGGCATCGTTGCAGATTGGAGCGCCATTTTTCTGAGAAGTGTTGCAGAACTCAATAATAGCAGTGCAGCCCTTGGGTTCACCGTTTTTTCTGTTTGTATGTTTACCATGAGGCTCATGGGTGACAAGATAGCACTCAAGTTTGGCGCTCATATGACAGCGCGTTACTCTGGATTAATTGCCTTGCTGGGCTCTATCATCGTATTAACATTTAATTCTCTTGTGCCATTGGTTATCGGTTTTGGTTTTATAGGCATTGGCATTGCTGTCATAATTCCGCTAGCCTTTTCGCGTGCAGGTAAAGACAAAGAAATTTCCCAAGGGTCGGCTATTGCGAGCATTGCAACCCTTGGATATGGCGGCATGCTGCTTGGCCCCCTATTTATAGGCCTTATTGCTGAATTCACTTCAATTAAAACGAGCTTTTTGCTTTTACCAATATTAGCCTTCCTAATTTTTCTGCTTTCAAAGCACCTTTCAACAAACCCAAGAGTCTAGCTTTTTTCTAAAAGCATAGCATCGCCGTAACTAAAGAAACGGTACTCTTTACTGATAGCATGCTGATACGTTTGATGCATCTCTTCAAAACCTATAAAGGCGCTAACCAGCATCAGTAATGATGATTTTGGTAAATGGAAGTTTGTGATCATTGCGTCAACCACTTGAAACTTAAAGCCTGGATAAATAAATATCTCGGTATCACTTTTTTGGCTTCTAAGGTTGCCGCCCAAAGATGCAGATTCTAGTGTTCTTACCGCAGTTGTACCAACTGCTATTACACGTCCTCCCTCTGCCTTGGCTCTCTCTATCTTGTCTACGGTGTCCTGATTAATTTCGTACTGCTCACTATGCATTTTATGGGCTTTAATATTTTCAACTTTGACAGGCTGAAAAGTTCCAGCTCCAACATGAAGGGTTACGAAAGCATGATCAATGCCTTGCTTCTTCAGATTAGCTAATAGTTCATCATCAAAGTGAAGTCCTGCCGTAGGTGCTGCAACAGCGCCATCATTTTTTGCATAGACTGTCTGATACCTTTTGGCGTCCTCTTTTGAGTCATCTCTAACAATATAAGGTGGCAATGGCATATGTCCAATTTCATTGAGCGTTTCAAGGATAGAGCCTGTATCAAAGTAGATGTTATATATTCCATCATTCTTTGAAGTCACCTGAAACTGGCAGTCATTTTCTAGAATGATGTAACTTCCCAACTTAGGAGACCTGCTTGATTTAATCATCACCCTGGCTTCCCTTTCATTAATTAATCTTTCTATTAACACCTCAACTTTTCCGCCTGACTCTTTATGGCCAAATAATCTTGCTGGAATAACTCTTGTATCATTAAGAATAAGCAAATCTTTTGGTTTAAGAAATAAGCCTAAGTCAGCGAAATGACTGTCAACAAAATCATGGCCCCTCACCAGAAGGCGTGAGTCAGTTCTTTTGTGGCTTGGGTGTTGGGCAATTAATGATTCAGGCAACTCAAAATCAAAGTCACTTAGTTTCATTTTTTTCCTTTGCATTTTTGATTCGCTGCATTGCTGCATTGATTTTTTCTTTTTGGGCTTTATCTTTTGCCATTTTTTCTTTTAAGGCAATCATTTTTGATTTTAATAGCTCATCTCTTTCGCGCTTATTTCTCTCTATACGAGATTGATGAAACTCAAATCTGTTTCTCCAATTGTCTCGGATTGCCCTCTCTTGATCTTGCCTAATGTTTAAAGTTTCATTCTGCAGGATGTTATTTCCTCGTTCAATTGGGTTAGACTCAATCATATCTATACAGTCAACTGGGCAAACGGGCAAGCATAAATCGCAGCCAGTACATTCTTCTGCAATCACCTGCGTCATAACCTTTGACGAACCTACAAAAGCATCTACTGGACAAGCCTGTATGCAGAGAGTACATCCTATACAAACTTTTTCATCGACAATAGCTATTCGCCTCGGTTTGGTTTCTCCATGAGCTTCATTTAAAGGCAGCGTTTCTCGTCCTAGAAGTTCTGCAAGAGCGTTAACTCCATCCTGGCCCCCGGGTGGACACTGATTTATTTTAGCCTCTCCCGCTGCAATTGCTTCAGCATACGGCTTACATCCATCAAAGTCACACTGGGTACATTGCGTCTGGGGTAAGACTGCATCTATTTGCCCTACTAAAGATTTTCCTTCAGCTTTTGCGGTATTTCCTAAGCCTAAAAGGACTAAAAAATTCTCATTCATATATTTAGTAATTTTAAACTAAATATAGTTAACTTTTTTCTTTCACTATGAATGAAAAGCCACAACTGGCTTTGCCATAAGAGACATTTAGTAATTGCGAGTGAAAAAGACTGAAAGACTAATTAAAATCTAGGATTCTACAAAAGCACGCTCAATAACAAAGTGCCCTGGATTGATATTGCGCGCCTCAATAAAACCCTTGGACTCTAAAATGGCAACTAAATCTTTAAGCATACTTGGACTACCACACATCATAAAGCGATCATCTTCCAATGTAGGATGGGGCTGATCCAAATCTAAAAATAATTTGCCGCACTCCATAAGCGTTGTCAGACGTCCATTATTCTTGAAAGGCTCACGCGTTACAGTTGGATAATAAACGAGTTTTTCACGAACCATTTCTCCCAAGTATTCGTCATTTGGAAGAACATTTTCAATGTAGTCAGAGTAAGCTAGCTCTGAAACCTCACGAACACCATGAGCCAAAATAATTCGTTCAAATTGATCATAAATTTCTGGGTCCTTTATGATGCTCATAAAGGGAGCCAGTCCAGTGCCAGTAGCTAACAAATAGAGGTAGCGCCCAGGCAGCATATTATCGGGAACCAATGTTCCTGTTGAGCGTTTTCCAACTAGAACCTCATCACCTACCTGAAGATTTTGTAGCTTTGAGGTGAGTGCTCCATCCTGAACTTTAATACTGAAGAATTCCAGTTCTTCCTCATGATTAGAGCTTGTAATGCTATAAGCTCTCATTAAAGGGCGATCATCCGATGGAAGACCAATCATTGTGAAATGACCGTTTTTAAATCTATAGCCTGGATCTCTTGTAGTTCGAAAACTAAATAAGTTATCATTCCAGTGGTGTACATGTGTTACTTTTTCGGTCATTACTGACATAAACTCTTTCCTTAATTTGTCAACATTTTCTGTTAAAAAAACGGTGTTATTATACTCTTAAATTGTTATCTTAAATTAGTCTGCATTGATACATTAATTTCTACCAAATGCTAATCCATTCCAAGCTCTTTCATGAAAGTAATACAGGATCATTTTAGTCAAAACCTCTATAGATCCTATTGATGCAGCAATAGCAAAGCTTCCTGTAATTAGATATGAGATTAAAACTGTATCACATGATGCCAGAATCCTCCAAGAGATTGATTTCCCTATAGATCTAGATTTCTTATCCTTCATAGTTAGTACTTTAAATTGAGGCCATTGTTGTTTGCTGCAGCCTGGTAGCAAATACTGAATCCGTTAGAGTAATCTTCCTCATTAAAACCTTTATAGGACTCGAGAAGCTGGTAACTTGTAATGCCTGACCTGATCATAAACTGAAGTTGATCAAGGTGGGCATTGATGCCAACAATCTCACCTTTAAACTTCCACCTTTTGCTCAAAAAGTAAGCTTGAGAGTAGCCTCTTCCATCATCAAAGTTTCTAAAATCTAAAGCAATTAATTCAATAGAGTCAAGGCTTTCTTTTATTAATCCAACATCATTCGAAGGATCTAATATTAGGCCAACACCAAGCCTGGATAATTTGTCGCTATCTTCGAGCCACTCTTCAAATGTAACAAGGTTTATCGTTTCATAATCTTTATTAATGAGACTGATAGGATTTTTTATTTCATCCATAGACCTTCTCCTTAAAGGGTGTTATACCAATGCGCTTAAAAACATCAGTAAATTTTTCTTCCTGCTGACGGTTGTCTATGTATACATTGACGATGTCTTCAACGGCATCAACAATTGTTTCTCCGCTTACAGATGGGCCTAACTTTTTACCAATATTAGTCTCATGAAGCGTCTCTCCTGCCAAAGTAATTTGATAGTACTCTTCACCATTCTTTTGCATACCTAAAAGTCCAATATCAGCGATATGGTGATGCGCACATGAATTCTCACAGCCAGAAATATTGATCTTTAAATCTCCAATATCAAGTAACCTATTCATATCATTGAAGCGCTCTTGAACACTTGTAGCTATTGGGATAGAGACCGCCTTTGCTAAATCACAGTAATCTCTTCCTGGGCAAGCAACAATCTGAGCCAGTGTCCCTTGGTGAGGACTTGAGAGGTCATACTGCTCTAATGATTTCCATAGGTGGAATATTTGATCTTTTCGAACAAAAGGAAACACAATGGTTTGCCTTTTGGTTGTTCTAATCTCTCCCGAACTAAACTCATCAGCGAGTTTTGCAAGAATTCTCATCTGCTCTGATGTTGCATCTCCCGGGGCAGTTCCCAGCTTGGTAAGAGAGATATTGACGATGCTATGGCCAGAAACTTTGTGGCTTCGGACATTGTTTTTCTTCCAAATACCGTAATTGAAGTCGACTTTGTCCTTAAAGCCATCAAGATCAATAGGCTTAATTGGTAAAGCGAAATCTTTCTTTAAGCTTTCTAATTCGTTTAGATTTAATTTCAGTTCAGGATCATCTTTGGTTTGTTGCCAGTCTTCATCAACCAATCTTGAAAACTCAGTTGCGCCTAATTCTCGAACAAGAAACTTAATACGAAGTTTCTTTTGATGGTCTCTGCGGCCCTTTAGATTGTATATTCTTAGTGATGATTCTAAGTAACTTAATATGTCAACTACTGGAACAAAAGATGCTGTTTCAGCAGCGATCATAGCTGCCGCCCCTAAACCACCTCCAACAAAAACGCTAAAGCCTAGCTCTCCCTTTTCATTTCGAACTAGTCTTAATCCCAGGTCATGAATTCTTAATGCAGTTTCATCAAGCTTAGCGCCATTAATGGCAATTTTAAATTTACCAGGCAGCCATGAAAATTCAGGATGCAGGTTAAACCATCGCCTAATCAGCTCACAATATGGCCTCGCATCTTCAATCTCACCTTCAGTTAAACCTGATAAAGGATCAGCAGTGATATTTCTTGTCGCTTTACCGCTGGTTTGGATTGCATGAAGTCCGGCATCTGTTAAATCACGAAGCAAATTGGCAATCTCAGGGAGCTGTATCCAATTAAACTGGATATTTTGACGCGTTGTAAAGTGACCAAAACCACGGTCATACTTATCAGCAACGTCAGCAAGTGCTCTGAGCTGATCCGAACTCAAGATACCATAGGGTATAGCAATTCTTAGCATGTGCGCGTGGAGTTCCATGTAGAGACCGTTCCTAAGCCTTAAGCTTCTGAATTTAGCTTCATCTAGATCACCAGACAAGTGCCGCTTTAATTGCTTTTCAAATTGGTCGACCCGCTCAACTAAAAACTGCTTATCCTGTTCGCTGTATTGATACATCTTTTTAAAACTAAATATAATATGTCAAATTATAGTAAAATATTCTATTTTTAATAATTAAAAGAATTAAAAAAGAATTTTTTTCTTTCTAAAATAATTTATAAAGAAAAATATTTTATTTTGTACCTTTTTTAGATAACATTATGGACGCAATCGATATTAAACTATTAAAACTACTTCAGCATAATGCTGAACTAACAATCCAAGAGCTATCCTCTGAGGTGCATTTATCAACGACGCCCTGCTGGAAGAGAATCAACCAACTTAAAAGTAATGGCTATATAAACAAGACGGTTGCTTTGGTTGACCGAAGAAGGGTCGGCTCAAATGTGACTGCGATGGTTGGGGTCACTGTAACAAACCATAATCAAGAAAGAATCAGTATTTTTGCTGACACCATTAGAGAAATTCCTGAGGTCATTGAGTGTTATCGTATGAGTGGTGAAACTGATTACCTTCTTAAAGTCGTTGTGAGTGACATAGAGAGCTATGACAATTTTTATAAAAACTTAATTGAAAAAGTTAAGTATCTTAAGGTGACTTCCAACTTTGCAATTGAAGAAATTAAAAGTACAACTGAGATACCATTAAACAAACTTGAGCAGCTCGTTCGGAGCTAACTTATTAAAAGAGGGCTTTAGACAAGCCTGCTATACATATAACAATTAGCACACTCCCCATCCATTTTTTGAACTGAGTGTCATTCTCAATGATTCGGTCATGTACCTTTAGTCCTACAAAGTGACCCAGTCCAGCGACAGGTATTAACATCAAAGAAAACTGCCAGTTAATGTATACATCAACCATCAAAAACGCCCCCATCTTTATTGTAACTAATAAAAACCATAGAACAAACAAAGTATTTCTAAGCCTTTTGACATCAACATTTTGCATATAGACAGCGACTAATAATGGCGCACCATTGAGTGATGTTCCAGAAATGTAACCACCGAGTATAAGCAGTAATCGACTTCCCCAACCCCTATGAGAAGCAATTTGAAAGTTCATAATCCATGTCAATGCATAAAAAGATGTTATCGAATAAACAATGACTGTCATTACGGTTGGTGGAAGGCTGATTAGACCTATAACACCAATAATTTTTGCAGGCAGAATCCATGGCAGTGACTGCCTTAAATAACCCCAATCGACCTTTTTTAGTGATCTTGCAAGTGCAATTCCTGAAAAAAATAGTAAATGTATTCCAATAATGGGTAGCCAATCGATTGGAGACCCTCCAACCAACATCAACAGGGGCAGTCCCAGAACCGCGCCGCCGAAACCAAGGCCAGTCCTTACAAAGCCAATCCAGATAAATATGAACGAAATGATGACTATGTCAACTGGAGTGAAAACCATAATCTTAAATTATGCTAAATAGGATATAGTAATTACTTTGTAATTACATTGACTGAATTGCTTCTGATATTTGTTTTGCAGATTCAGTAGCCAGGGCATTATCCGCACACTCAACCATTACGCGAACTAGAGGCTCAGTTCCAGATTTTCTAACTAAGACACGCCCCTTATGATTGAGCTTTGACTCAACAGTACCAATTAATTCTAAAAGTTTTGAGTCATTGAGATTAACCTTATTCTCAGTTTTAATATTAATAAGAACTTGAGGGTATTTAGTCATTTCGCTTTTGAGATCGAAAAGAGATTGCCCAGATTTTGCAACAATCTCCAAAACCTGAAGGGCTGCTATGATAGCGTCTCCAGAGTTAGACTTATTTAAGCAGATAATATGTCCAGAGCCTTCCCCGCCCAAAATAGCTTTGTTTTTAATTAAGTGATTCATGACATGTCTGTCTCCGACATCAGCCTCAATAAACTTCATTCCATTGTCTGTTAATGCGTTGCGAATTCCTAAATTTGTCATCTTAGTGCCGACAACGGTGTTGGATTTTAATTCACCTCTTTTTTGCCAGGCATTCGCAATAATAAAGACTAACTCATCACCATCTACTTTTTCACCTTTATGATCAACCATAATGAGCCTATCACCATCACCATCGAAAGCGATTCCCAGATCAGCACTATTTTCTATCACCTCGTGCTGGAGATGAAGCGTATCAGTTGCGCCGCACTCGCGGTTTATATTGTAACCGTCTGGCGTATTATTTATCATTGTGACTGAGGCGCCGAGCTCAGTAAATACGTCTTCAGCAATATGGTAAGTTGCGCCATTGGCACAATCAATTACAATCTTTAAGTTGGATAAGTCGCATGATTTATCAAATGT
>ENA-OREN01004041-OREN01004041.1-marine-metagenome-genome-assembly--contig:-NODE-4041-length-13096-cov-3.278823_pt1 | contig 13096 bp, 16 predicted proteins | sample MGYA00248624_ERZ508555 | MGnify/ENA primary metagenome ERZ508555 (study PRJEB26222, sample SAMN06267773) | marine metagenome | isolation source: Saanich Inlet, British Columbia, Canada | place...
GATCCGCCAAATCAGTCCTGTGAAAAATGCTCAAAAGAGATGAGCTACGACGGCGATCCAGTAACATATTTTCTTTGGCTGTCAGAAGACTAGTAATTATCTGGATGGATCCGAAATACTACTTGATTCCGTTACGAATCATTTCTCGTTTTGTCGCTTTGTGTTCTTTTACAAAATCTTTCTTAACTTGAGTACGTAACCCCATAAGAGTTTTGTATGGCCATTTTTTCTGTAGTAAGTTAACTAACCAGCTTGGAAGCCAGCCCTTTGGGTCAACATGTACTTCAACAGTAACGTGAGTCTGCTTTCCATTAGGCACGAGGCTATAGCGACTCTTATGCAAATGACCGCGAACTCCAACCGTTTCCGGGGCGTTATCGGCTACAGTTGACGTAATATCCAAAACCACTGCATTATTTTTTTTATCAAAAGTATAAGGGTAAGGATTTATCCCATTCTCTCTAAGGTCTTCTAATTTCTTTTTCCTTTCATTCATTATCCTATCTTCTGACATATTGAATCAATTTATTCATGTATATTTAAAACTTTTCTATTTCTTGATGGCGTAAAATTTACTAAGTTGTTTAAAAAAAAGAAAATAAAATTAAAGGTTTTAACTAAGTATACTATATATTTTCTTGTATACTACAACAAATGCAGCTGTGCTCAAGAACACTTTAAATGCATCGAAGAAAGTACCTACAAGTACTCCAACATAATATCCACTACTTAATATTGGTGTAAATTGAGATAATAGTATAAATATCAATGCTAACCATAGCAATGGCATTACATCTTTTGCTTTATACATCCATCCGACAACTATACCGAGTAATACTAAGATAAATAACCAGTAATTTCCAGTCAAATTTAACTTAAATGTTGCTGCTATTGCCAAAATTAATGAAACTACCCATGCTGCTGTAAATGCCCATTTATCCCACATCGATTTTTTCTTAGCCATGTAATCAACCTCCCTTTCAATTTTTTGAACTTAAATACACTCTAATTTTGATTTTTTGTTATTTAAACGTTTTGAGACTATAATATAGTAGTGATTTCGCTATAATTAGAGTTGATTTGCTAGATATATGTTATTTTTGTTTTGTACTATTTTAACCTTTGCTGTTGATCCGATTGGTTTGTTACATTTATTGATTGTCACACATCGTTGGTTTGCAACGCCGATCATTTGACCTTTTATCCAACCCGGTGCCTTTATTTCTGCATAAACTTTTTGGTTCACATCCATTGTTTTTGGAAATCTTGTCATTTTTTCAAATTTAAAGATTTTAGGATCTAGTTTTAGTTGAGTATTATGTTCTTTTTCCCATTCTTCAAGTTTTTTATAGAATTTCCAGAATGTGATATTTTTCGCTTTTTTCATCTTTCTTGAATACTTGTAGATCTCGTATTTTTGGATTCCAATTAAACATTTGAGTTCTTTTGCTAATTCAACTATGTTCCCTATTCCTTTATCATTTAGTCCTGGTAACCATACAGGTGCTAAAAGTAGTTCAATATTTTTTTTAGAATTAATGTATTTTGCTAATTCAACTATTTGTGTTATTTCATAATTTTCATTCCCTGCTAGTTCTTTTGCTTCCTCTTTATCTGTTGAATGTATTGATAGATTAATTCGTATAGGTATTCCTATTGAATCTAGTTCATCTATCTGTTCTTTTTTTACAAGTGTTCCGTTTGATTGCATAGATATCTTATAGATCCCTTCTATATCTGCCACTTTTTTTGCTAGCTCTATGAAATCTTTATGTACGAATGGTTCTCCAACTGAATCTAGATTTGCTTCAATATTTTTCCCACCCTTATATTTTACAACTTCTTTTACCCAATCTATTAGGTAGTCTATATCTACAGAATAAGTTGTTTTATGAGTTTTTGAATTTGGCCCTGCATCTGTTGAGCAGAATGGGCAATTTAGATTACATATTGTTGTTGCTCTGATTTGTAATAAGTTTGTTCCTCTATCTATTATTCCAAATTGAATTGCTCCCATTAATGGAATTCCTGATTCTCTAGTTATTTTTATTGTTTCCATCATATTCAAATTCCATTTTTGGATATATTCCTCTTTTCATAAAAACTTTTTTAGTTTTTATTGCTGTTCCCATATCTTTTTCTGTCATCTCTTCTGAACTTAAGTATGCTTCACCAAGTGCTACAAGTTCTCCTTTCAATGTTAGTATTGCAACAGGATCTTTTCTTTTTATTCCAGAATGGAATTTAGAAATCCCTGGAATGTTTAATTCTGCACCATGGCTTATTGAGTCAACTGTTGTATCCATTATCCAGACTTTTGGTAAATGTGATGTTGCATCTTCTATTGGCTTGATTATTTTTTTTAATTCTGAATCATTGCCTTCTTTATAGAATTCATATGCATCTATTAATTCTTGAAGAGAATACCACTCTGTGTCATTGAAAGGTCCAGCTTTGGTTCTGACTAATTGATCCATATGTGCACCAGTTTCTAGTTTTTCTCCAATATCGTGGCAGAGTTTTCTCATGTATGTTCCTGCCTGGCATCCAACTTTCAATAATACTTCTTTTCCTTTTATCTCTAATATGTCTATATAGTATATTGTTCTTTCTCTTTCTCTTCTTTTTACTGCAGATCTTATTGGTGGAATTTGTTTTATTTTTCCAATAAATGAATTTACTGCTTCTCTTATTTCTTCTTCTGGTTTATCTTTATGAATTTTCATCAAACAGATATATTCTTTTCCAGTTGTTAGAATTGTTTGAACTATCCTTGTTGCATCTTCTACTGCAATTAGTAAGACTCCAGTTACTTTCGGATCTAGTGTTCCTGAATGTCCAGCCTTTTCAATTTTCAGAATGTCTTTAACGTATGATGTAACTTGATGTGATGTTGGTCCTTCTGGTTTGTTTATATTTACTACTCCATATTTGATTAGTTCTTCAGTAGTTCGTTCTTTCGGAGATTTACCGTAATCTTTGTTAGAAATAGATTCTTTTTTTACTATGATTTCTCTTTTTGTTTTCTCAAATGGTAGAAGGCACATTATTTCTTTTCTTTTAACTCTGAAGCCGTTGGAACTTTTTTTGTTTCTTTCTTTTTAGCTTCTGTTTTTTTCTCTTTTAGTTCGGAAGCTTTTGGTACTTTTTTAGTTTCAATTTTACCAGGCTTTTTCGTTTCTTTATCGTCTTTCTTTTCAGTAGTTTTTTCTTCTGTTTTTTTCTTAGCAGGTTTCTTTTCTACTATTTTTTCTTCAGGAGCACCTATTAATTCTACGTTTGCTAATTTATCTTCTTTTACTACTTTAACATTTACTTTGGATGGAGGATTTTTTGGTCCATTTTTCCAAACATTTTCATTTAGGTATTTACCGATTAGAACATTATCTACCTTCATATGTTTTTTTATGAATTCTTTTATTGCTCTAATTGATTTTGCAGATCTCTTATATTTAGGAGCCTTTAGAAATTCTCTTCTTAATGGTATTATGTAAATTCTTTCCTTTTTATCTGCCATTTTATGCTTTAGTTTTAGTTCTTCTCCAACTTCTTTTAATTTTTGTAAATACAGAAGGATGAATTTTTTTCCCTGTTCCAGCTATTTTTGGTACAACCCAAAATGGTGCCCATCTTGTTTGTCTACCTTTCTTAGCTAATCTTGCTTTTTTTGCTGGAGTTATGTGTCTTGCCATTTTATTTAAATTTTATTTTTGTTTGTCTTTTTTGATTTTGAATTTCTCTTAACAGAGTTTTTAATTGTTCGTCTGTAATTTTTTCTCTCAATTGATTTTTTTCAATTGATTGTGTTATCAAGAGGATCAGCTGAATCGAAAGTTCTTGATGGGCTATTTTTATATTCCCATACCTTTCAATTGCTTCTCTTGTCATATGTTGTTTAGCTAGTCTTTCTAGATGATCTAGCTGTTGTTGTAATTTTTTTAATTCTTCTTGATTATTCTGATTTTTTTGCATCTTTTGCTACTTTATTCAAAAAGGATTGACCTTTTGGAGTTAACACTCTTCCGTGATGTACTCCTTTTTTAGTTTGTGTGATTAGTTCTGCTTTTTCTAATTGTTGTAATATTGTTCTAATTATGTTTCCAGAACCTTTTTTAAACTTTTCAGGTCTACTTCCTCTAGATTGTTTTCCACCATATTTAACTCTTAATTTTGCTGTTCCTATTGGTCCAAGTGTATATACTTTTCTTAATATTGCTGCAGCTCTAGTAAACCACCAATCTCTCTCTACAGGTGGTCTTTCTTTATGTGCTCCAGTTTTTGCAAATTTAGCCCACTCTGGAGCTTTGATTACATCTATTTTTTTCAATTCTTGAGCTGATTTTTTTATCAGGTCATTTGCTTTTATATCGTCAATTGCCATATTATATCCTTGAAAGGCTTAGCTTTTGTTTAAAAATGTTTCTATTTGATTCTTTTTATTTGCAAACCTTCTTTTGAGTCTTCAATGAGGTATCCTATTTTTTTAATTTCATCTCTTAATCTATCTGCTTCTTTCCAATCTTTTTCAGTTCTTGCAGTTTCTCTTTTTAGTAATAGTTTTTTTATTTCTTCTGGAGTCACTTCTTTTTTTATTTTGTTAAGATTTAGTCCGAGAGTTTTATCAAATTCGATTATTAGATCATATGCATTTTTTCCATTTTCTAATTTATTAGCTTCTCTAACAAATTGAAAAATTGTTGCTAATGCCTTCGGAGTATCGAAGTCATTGTCCATTGCATCTATAAATTCTTTTTTCGTTTTCTGTATTAGTTTTTCATCTAGTTTATTTTTTGATTTTTTTGCACTACTCACGAATTCTTGTATTCTATTTAATGAGTTTTTTGCTTGTTCTAGATTTTGTTTCGAAAAATCTATTGGTGCCCTATAGTGTGCAGAGATTATCATATATCTAACAACCATTGGATCATATTCTTTGAATGCATCTTTTAGTGTAAAGAAATTTCCCAAGGATTTTGACATTTTTTCTTTATTTACTTGTATAAACCCATTATGTAACCAATAATTTGCAAAAGGTTTTTTGTTTGCTGCCTCTGATTGAGCTATTTCGTTTTCATGGTGTGGAAATATTAAGTCTTGCCCTCCTCCATGTATATCAAAAGTTTTTCCTAAATATGTTTTTGACATTGCAGAACATTCTATGTGCCATCCAGGTCTTCCTTCTCCCCATGGGCTTTTCCAAGCGGGTTCTCCCTTTTTTGCTAATTTCCAGATTACAAAATCTCTATAGTTTTTTTTATTTTCATCTTTTTTTATTCTTTTTCCTGCTTGGAGTTGTTCAATATCTTGATGAGATAATTTTCCATAACCTTTGAATTTTGATGTGTCAAAATATAATCCGCCTTCTAGTTGATATGTAAATCCATTTTTTTCAAGATCTTTTATTATTTCTATTATCTCTTTAATGTGCTTTGTAGGTTTTGGGTTTTTTGTAGGTTTCAAAACATTCAATTCGTTATAATCTTCATTGTATATTTTTGTGAATTTTTTTGTTAAATCTGAAATTGAAATATTGTCCTTGTTTGCCCTTTCTATTATTTTATCATCTATGTCTGTATAATTAAAAATAAAATTTACTTTATATCCCTTAAATTTTAGATATCTTCTTATCACATCAAAATTTACTGCAGATCGTCCGTGCCCTAAATGTCCATAATCATAAATCGTTGGACCACAAACATACATCCCTACCTCTTTCTTTTTCAAAGGTTTGAATTTCTCTTTCTTTTTTGATAGTGTGTTATAGAGTTGCATGAAAAATAAAAGAAAAAAGAAGTATATAAAGTTTGTTTATTCGCTCACTAGATTAACAATTATTGTTTTATATCCATAAACTTGTGAAGGGTTTGCCGAAGTTGCCGTTATTGTATAAAAACAAGTTGGTCCAACTGGTGTACCTCTTGGAACAAGTATCTGAAATGGAACTGATGTTAAATCTCCAGGGTTTGTATTTAGTGTGCTATCTGGAAGTAAAATCCAATCTGTACTACATTCTCCTCCAGTTACTTCTGGTGTCAATATGAGTGTTGTCCAGTTGTTGTAATCTCTTACTCCTACTCCTGCAGTTAATCTTTCACCAGGTCTAGCATCAAATGTAATCCCTGATATATAGAATTCTTCATCACTTCCCATCATATCTCTAATCATTCTATCTGCTTCAGTGAAAGCTTCATCGCTTATTCCTTCTGCTCCACCCATGATGTTTTTTACAAAAGTTAATCCTAGTGTTAATAATGTTACTCCAATGACTACTACTATTATTGTTGTCATTGATAGTTCTATCGCTCCTCTTTTATTAGAATGAGTTTTCATTGATTAATCACCTGTACCTTTTCTTTTTTCAATCTTTATAAAATTTTGCTATTCAATATTGACATATATCCAATCTGAAAATGTAACGTTCACAAGATCAAAACCGTTTGGATAAACTCTTATTGTATCATCATATACTCTCATTCTCATTCTCCATTCACCAGGTCCTGGTCCATGCCATCCTCCTCCCTCTGGTATGGTTTGTTGATGAATCGATAAATCTTCTTGATTAGTTGGCCATTCCTGGTAGTGGATATAGTTGAATTCATCAAGTCTGTCATATATCCATCTTAATCCATAATCATGAAGTTCTGTTTCACCCCTACAAGATACAGTTTTATCTAAACTTCCACATTCATAAGTTCCACTATCTCTAACTATTGCTTCTAGAATTAGCTTACCCTCTTCATTAAAATGGTGAGTCATTTCTACTTCTGGAGCATTACTTTCAACTAATATATTTGTTATAAGTGAGTATGAGTCTCCAAATTTAGAGTAACTATCCCAATTGCTTGAGAGTACCATCTCTCCAAAATTTTCATATCCTTCCTCTATTGCTCCGAGATTCTGAAAGAAATTTACTAGTTCTGATATCACTCCTCCAGCAGGTACAAAATAAGTTATTAAGGCATCCATCACTATATCTCCATGATATAATTCTTCTCCTCTAACTGATCCAATATAATTTGAACAATCTGTAGTCCTTTGCTGATTATCTTGCACATCCATATATTCCTTCATAAATTTCATAAATGGTTCTCTTTCGTTTTCTGAAAGTTGCCTAATTGGATATTCTTGATTCTCCGATCTTTGTAGAGGGATTGTCTCGTTTTCAAAATCGGATAAGTATCTTCTTGTTGGTAGATAAGTTTGAGTTTCATCTGTAATTGTTAGGACCCTATATTCTTCTGAATCATCTGTGTAATAATCTATTATTATATCCTCTAGAGGTTCTTGGGTTTCTTGATCTATAATCTGTAATGTTTCTCCAGTCTCAAATGTTACTTGACCTTCCTGATTTGTTTCTTCGTTTTGATGTTCTATATAGGGTATGTTTTCTTCTTCTGGTGTTGTAACTCCGCTTCCACATCCTCCAAAAGAGATAGCTTGTGCTGCGATTAGTGAACCTATCATAAAGTTTCTACCTTTTTTTACTATTTTTTCTAGTTCCATTTTTTAAGAATTCACCTAATTTTATGGGACGAGGGGGATTTGAACCCCCGACATCTAGATCTTCAGTCTAGCGCTCTCCCAGACTGAGCTACCGTCCCGTATGCTTTTTGTATTTCTAATTTGCTATTTAAATCTTTCTAAGTATGCAAGATTCCTTAGTTAATTTACATATATCTCATATATCTTTAAAAGTGATTTGAGGTTATCTAATCTTGAGTATGCCTTTAAATGAAATAGTGTTTCTTGGAACGGGAGGTGGTAGGTTTTCTGTCGGAAGACAATTAAGAGCTTCTGGAGGAATCATTCTAAGAATTAGTGGTATTCAGTTTCATTTGGACCCTGGTCCTGGTGCACTTGTTAGGGCAAGAGAGTATAATATAAACCCTAGAGAGACTAGTGTATTGTTGGCTAGTAATTCTATGTTGGATCATTGTAATGATATTAATATTATGATTGAAGCAATGACTCATTCAGGTCTGGATAAGTCTGGTATATTGCTTGCTAGTAGGTCAGTAGTTTATGGTAATGATAACAGGCGACCGTACTTAACTAAAGATCATAGAAATCAGATTGAAAAATATCTTGCATTGGATGCAGGACATAAAGTGAGATTTAATAGTAATATTAATATTACTGCATTAAAAACCAAACATACAGATCCTCATGGTATTGGTTTTAAGTTTAGTAATGGTAGGTTTACTTTAGGTTACAGTTCCGATACAGAATATTCTCCCGAAGTAGTTGAAGACTTAAAAGGGTGCAATATTTTGATACTTAATAATCTCAGTCCGTTTGGATATAAAGATAAAAATAATCTTTCTTCTGAAGACTCTGTAAAAATAATTAAAGAGATTAATCCTAAATTAGTAATTATTACTCATTTTGGTCAAAAGATGATTGAGAAGGATCCTATTTATCAAGCAAGACAAATCCAAATCCAATCAAAAGTACAGACTATTGCTGCGAGAGATGGTATGTCTATTGATCCTATTACTCATGTTGCAACACATAATAGGAAAACTATGAATTTTTAGTTCTGTAGGTTATATATTAGAAAGTTTTAAATAAAAACTTTGAGATTTGATTAATAGTATGAAGTTACCTAAAAAATATGATTTTAAAGTTTCTGAAAAGAAATGGGATGAATTTTGGAAGGAAGAAGGAATCTATAAATTTGATCCAAAGAGCAAAAAGGAAATTTATTCTGTAGATACTCCTCCTCCGACTGTTTCTGGAGATATGCACATTGGACATGCATTTTCATATTCCCAACAAGATTTTCTTGTTAGATACCATCGGATGAATGGTAAGAATGTTTTCTTTCCTTTTGGTACTGATGATAATGGCTTACCTACCGAAAAATTAATTGAAAGATTAAAGGGAGTTAGGCATAACTCTATGACTAAATCTGAGTTTGTTAAACTGTGTCAAAAAACTGTTAAGGAAGTTAAACCTGATTTTATTCAAGATTGGAAGAATATAGGTATGAGTTGTGATTTCGATACAACTTATTCCACAATTGATGATCACTCTATGAAAACTTCACAAAAATCTTTCATTGATCTGTATAAGAAAAAATTAGTCAAATTAAAAACTGCACCAACTATGTGGTGTGTTAATTGTAAAACTGCTATTGCTCAAGCTGAGTTAGAAGATAAGAATTTTAAATCAAGTTTTAATGATATTGTTTTCAAAGTTGATGGGAAAGATTTGGTAGTTTCTACTACTCGTCCAGAATTAATTCCTGCATGTGTTTGTATCTATGTAAATCCTGAAGATAAAAAATATAAAAAGATTATAGGTAAGAGTGCAAAAGTGCCATTATTTGATTATGAAGTTCCTATCTTTGCTGATGAATCTGCTGATCCTGAAAAGGGTACAGGTGTTTTGATGATTTGTAGCTATGGTGATAAGTATGATGTGGAAGCAATTACTAAAAGAGATTTAGATCCACGTATTGTCTTAACTAAAGAAGGTAAAATGAATGATCTTGCTAATCCTTATTCTGGTTTAAAATTAAAAGAAGCTAGGATGAAGATTTTAGAAGATTTAGAAAAAGAAAAATTATTGGTTGATAAAAAATCTATTGAGCATGCTGTTAATGTACATGATAAGTGTGGAACTGAGATAGAGTTTCTAGCTTCAAAACAGTGGTTCATTGAAGTTCTTAAGAATAAAACTAAATTAATTAAGGCTGCTGATAAAATAAATTGGTATCCAGGATTTATGAAAACAAGATATGTTAATTGGGTAAAAAACTTAAGTTGGGATTGGGGGATTTCTAGACAGAGATTTTATGGTATTCCTTTCCCTCTCTGGTATTGTGAGGATTGTGGTTCCGAGATTATTGCCGATGAAAAACAATTACCTGTAGATCCGTTTAAAGATAAACCTTTGAAGAAATGTTCTTGTGGTTCTGATAATTTTGTTCCTGAACCTGACGTTATGGATACTTGGGCAACTTCTTCTTTAACTCCTCAGATTGTTTTAAATTGGGCAGAAAATGAAAGTGAAGATTATAAAGATGTTAAATTTGAAAAAATGTATCCTATGTCTTTGAGGCCACAAGCACATGATATAATTAGAACCTGGGCATTTTATACTATTGTAAAAGGAATATATAATTGTGGCGAGATCCCTTGGAAAGATGTTGCTATCTCTGGATTTGTTCTTGATCCAAATAAAGAGAAAATGTCAAAATCAAAAGGTAATGTGGTTAATCCTCGAGAGATATTAGATAAGTATGGTGCGGATGCTATGAGGTTTTGGGCATCAGGTTCATCTTTAGGGAAAGATTATTCTTATCTTGAAGATGATGTTATGACTGGAGTAAAGATGATCAATAAATTGTGGAACGCTTCTAAATTTTCTATTATGCATCTTGAAGATTTTGATAATAAACCTGTGAAATTGGATTCTATTGATAAAGGAATTTTATCTAAGTTTAATAATATGGTAAAAGAAGTGCATGAGTTTTTTGAAAACTATGAATATTCTAAAGCAAAATCTCTTGCTGAGTCTTTTTTTTGGAATCAGATTTGTGATAATTATTTGGAGATTGCCAAGGATAGATTATACAATCCTGATAGTCGTGGCGATAGTTCAAGAAGAAGTGCACAGTATACCTTGAGGTATTTAATTTTGAATAGCTTGAAATTATTTGCTCCAATTATGCCATATATTACTGAGGAGATTTATCACTTATATAAATTTGAAGATTTTGAAAGTATCCATGTTTCCGAGTTTAGTAAATATGATAAAAACTTGAAAGATGAACATAATGAAGGTGTGTGGGACAGATTTGTTGAGATAATCACCGAGATTAGACAGACTAAGGCGAAACATAACAAATCTTTAAAAGCAGAGATTTCTTTAACTCTTTGTGCAGATGATGAAAGTCTGTTGAGAGATAGTTTAGGTGACTTAAAATCGGTTAGTTGCGCTAAAGATATTGAAATAGGAAGTAAATTAAGAGTGTTATTTTAAGATGGATACAAAAGAAAAATTAAAGTTGAAAAAATTTGTTAATGAATTAGATTCAACTAAGGGTAGACATACCGAGTTGGTTACTTATTATATCCCTACAGGTTATTCTCTTCATAAAATTATTGAACATCTTTTTCAAGAGCAACACACTGCTACGAATATTAAAGATGCTAGAACTCGGAAAAATGTTATAGATAGTATTGAGAAAGTTATTCGTCATCTTAGATTATACAAAAAAACTCCAGAAAATGGTCTTGCTGTATTCGCAGGAAATGTTTCAAAAAATGAGAGTCAAATTAAGATAGAGGTTTTTCATGTTGAACCTCCACAACCTTTACAGACTAGATTGTATAGGTGTGATCAAAAATTCGTTACTAATATTCTTAAAGATATGATGGAGCATAAAGAATCTTATGGTCTGCTTGTTGTTGATAGGCGTGAAGGTAATATTGGTATGTTGAAGGGAACTGCAATTGTCGAGCTGGCTAGTTTTACTTCAAATGTTCCTGGAAAAACAACAAAAGGTGGTCAGAGTCAACAGAGATATGCAAGATTAAGAGAAGAAGCAATGCATGAATTCTTTAAGAGAATTGGTGATGCTGTAAATAAAGAGTTTTTAGAGCTGAAAGATATGAAGGGACTTTTGGTTGGTGGACCTGGTCCAACTAAAGAGTATTTCATAGATGGATATTATATGGATACTAGGATTAAGGCTAAAATAAAGAGTGTTCAGGATCTTAGTTATACTGGAGAGTTCGGGTTGAATGAACTTGTTGATAAGAGTAGTGAGGCTCTTGCTGAAGAGAGTATAATTGAAGAGAAACAGATTATGGAAGATTTTTTTTCTGAGCTTGCAAAGGGTTCAAAGAAAGTCCGTTATGGTGAAAAAGATGTTATTGACGCTTTAGATAAAGCTGCAGTTAAAAAAATTCTTGTTTCTGAGAAAACAGATCAAGACTTAATTGATAAACTTGAACAAAAAGCTGTAGATACTGGTGCTGAGATTATGATGATTTCTGTTGATACTCGTGAGGGTGAACAATTAAGAAACATTGGGAAGGTTGCAGCATTCTTAAGGTATGAACTTCAGTAAATTATTTAAATACCTTCTTGCTATTTCTGAATTATGTCTAATGACAAAAATAAAATAGAGGCTGTACTTTTTACGACTGGTAGATTCTTGAAATTGGAAGAGCTTAGTACCTTGTGTGGTATTGGCAGTGCAGGATATCTGAGAACTTTGATTAAAGAAGTTCAAAAAGATTATGATGAGAGGGAATCTTCTTTGGAAATAATTGAAGATGCAGGTAAATGGAAATTAAACATAAAGAAAAGTTACCTATATTTAACTGAAAAATTATTGGATAATGCTGAACTTGATATGCCTACTCAAAAAACTTTGGCAGTGGTTGCATATAAACAGCCTGCAATCCAGTGTGATGTTGTTTCTGTTCGCGGAAATAAATGTTATGATCACATTAGGAAATTAAAAGAAGAAGGATTTGTTACTTCTGAAAAATTTGGGAGAACAAAACTTTTAAAATTAACTCAGAAATTCTATGATTATTTTGACGTAGTACAAGAAGAATTAAAATCAAAGTTTGGAGATATTTCGGAGTGATTCGATGGTTAAGTTAAAGAGATTTTTTATTGAAAATAAATTCATATTTTTCATCCTCATATCCACTCTTATTCTTAGATTAGTTTTTTTTAATAGATTCAATGGTATCTGGTGGGATTCTGCAGTGTATATCGGGATGGCTAAAAGTATGTTTGGAACTTTCGGGTTCTGGGAATTTTTAAGACCTATAGGTTTACCATTTATTTTTGGTATTTTCTGGAAACTTGGATTAGATGTGGTTTTTGTTGGCAAGATCTTTGAGGTCTTGCCACCTAATATGTACCTACCAATCTCTGGTCCAATCGAACCAAGGATCAAGGTAAGTCTGCCGCTTTATTCCGTAAAGCATTCCCACAGGTGATCAACACCGGGAAGATGCTTCGGGTCTTCGTGCAGGTTCTTCGTAGTGGCACCGTTGGTGGTCGCTGCTTTAACCTCAGTGCGAACACTATTGTCAAGAAGTGCATCAACGACTTGCTGAACTCA
>ENA-OREN01004047-OREN01004047.1-marine-metagenome-genome-assembly--contig:-NODE-4047-length-13085-cov-3.697263_pt1 | contig 13085 bp, 12 predicted proteins | sample MGYA00248624_ERZ508555 | MGnify/ENA primary metagenome ERZ508555 (study PRJEB26222, sample SAMN06267773) | marine metagenome | isolation source: Saanich Inlet, British Columbia, Canada | place...
GATAATGAGAGTAGAACGCATCGAGCTTGTAGAGCCGAAGGAGGAAGACGTTGATGAGCAAGAGGATGAGGAATCTGACGACGTTACAGAAGAGGAAGAGTTAACAGTACCAGTTGAAGAGGAGCTCCCTGTCAATACAGGTGATGAGCCAGTTGAAGAAGAAGTCCAACTCGAACCAGGAGACGAAGAATCTGCAGACCCGGACGTCGTATTAGAACTTCCGGACGTAGAAGCTGAGGAGCCTACAGAAGAACCAGATGAAGAAGAGGAAGCTGCTATTGAAGAAGTACCTGAGGTTGTCTCTGCAGAATTCACAGAACGAGTGGAGGTAATGTCCCGCCAAGACTACACGCCAGCAAACTGGACACAGCAGTACTGTAGCTCTCACATTGGGTTCTGTAACCCTGTTCACCGGAACTGGTGGTTCAAGTCATTTGGTACAACAAATAATAAGTTGTGGCATGTAGAGCTCTCATCTGCACCAATTGATGCTATGGGACAAGGTCCAATTAGTGTCGACCTTCTTGCAGGAGATATTCCAGTTGCAAACGGTACAATTGACGACTCTAACGGTACAGTTGTCGGTTACACAGAATGGACATTTGGTCGCCACTTTGTGATCTCTGCTGATAGTAGTCTCAAGGAAGCTGTACAGTACATTACGAAAAACATTACTGAATATGTTCAGTAGAGATGACTCACTTTACCTACACTGCAAAAGGCTCTAACGGGGCAGAGAAATCTGGCTCCGTAGAAGCAATGAGTCTTCAAGCTGCACGAGAGCAGGTAGTTGCCATGGGTCTCGACCCTATTGAAATCTACGAAACACCTGCAGACTCAGCCAAGACAGCTCAACCTACACCGAAGAAGGCTAAACCTCCTCGCGATACTGCGTATCTTCCCATGTTTGAAACGCTAAGACTGTATGCAGGATGGCTTCTTGCCTGGTATGCACTGGTCTATATTATTGGCGCATATCAATTTTCAAAAGCTCTTCCATTTAGGATTCCATATGCGGAAAGCTTATTCTTGTCTCCTCTTGTTCTCAGTTTTACTTTTGCAGCATTTCTCTTCTTGTTGCTCTCTTCTGTGTACAAGCATTTCGGACGCAAAAAAATATTCGGCATTATACTGACATTCATTGGAATAGCTGTATTCCTTTTGTACAGAATGAACGTTCAATAAGAACTATAGACCAAGCTGCTTACGGATGTCGTCTGCTTGCTGCTCTTCTTCCTGCTTTGCACCTTCTTGAATGGTTATAGACTGCAAGTCCTTCCAATCTTCTGCATGCTTTTGCTCAAGCTTTTGAAGTTGCAATAAGTGCTTTGGTGACAGTTGAGAGAACTTCTTCTTTTCTTCATCGAGGATTTTTTGCAGTTCGTCGATTTGGAATTGAGAAAGCTTTGGAATAGCCTGAATAATTCTCCACTTCTCGTCTCGTGTTAGAGAAATACTTCCACGGAGTAGTGTGAGGAATAGCTGCTCATCAAAGTTTGTTTCAGGATGACCTGGAACAACAATACTGTCGTTTGTTACACCTGTGCCAACAGTAGAGAACCGGTAATCACCTACTTCTTTTAGAACTCGGATATCTTCGTCATCATAACCAGCTGCTTTTAGCTGCTCATCACCTGGTAAAGGCCCTGGTGGCGGTGGTGGTGGCCCTACATCTTTCTGTTGAGCCTGCGCTCCGCCTGCGCCCTGGTCGCCAGCTTGTGGTGGTGGCGGTGGAGGTGGAGGTGCAGAAGCAAAAACTTGAGTCGGATCTAACCCGCCGTCAGGAACACTCTGACCAGGCCGTGGAGGCGGTGGCCCTTGTTGGTCCTGTGGCTGTGCTCCGCCAGCTGGTGGTGGAGGTGGAGGTGGTGGAGGAGGAGTTCCTCCAGCAGGTGGGTTTGGATCAGTCATACTCAAAATTGGTAAGTTATTAAAGTTTAGCAGTGGAATTGCCCAATACAAACGAATTTTTATAGAATCTACTTATGAACTCGTCCCTATAAACCGCTCAGCAGCCTTTCTCGCACGAACAACGAGCTCTGGGTTCATTAGAGAAAGAGTAGATACCTCTGGGATTCCGCTCTGCCTACGGCCAAATAGTTCCCCTGGACCACGCAGCTTAAGGTCAATTTCGGCTAATTGGAACCCAGAATTGTGTTTTTCCATCGCTTTGAGCCTAGGACTTCTGGACTGCTCTGGGTTGGTAGTGAACAAGAAACAGTAACTCTTGATGTCACTTCTCCCGACGCGTCCTCTGAACTGATGAAGCTGAGAGAGTCCAAATCGTTCACTACCCTCTATGACAATAATAGTTGAGTTGGGTATATCGATTCCAACTTCAATAACAGAAGTAGATACTAGAATGTCATACTTATTCTTTTTGAAATCCTGCATGACGTTTTCTTTTTCCTGAGGAGTCATTTTTCCGTGCAATGATGTGATGCGCCTATGAGAGAACCCCTCTTGTAGCCTTTTAAACTCTGCCTCTACACTTTTGATCTCGGTCATATCCTCTTTGGTAGATTCAGAAATCAGTGGGCAGATAACAAAGACTTGCCGGCCTTCTCCAATTTGATTGTCGATAAAGAGTTCCACAGTCTTTCTATCCGCCGGAGAAATAACCTTTGTGTCTATTGGAGACCTGTTCCCTGGCTTTTCTGTGAGAACAGATAAATCGTGATGACCATATGCTGTGAGCGCAAGCGTACGCGGAATAGGGGTTGCAGTCATCGATAAGAAATGAGGACTTCCCTTGCTTGTAAGCCTATTTCTTTGGACAACACCAAATCGGTGCTGCTCATCGACAATGACAAGTTTTAAATCATTAAACTGCACAGAGTCTTCGATGAGTGAGTGTGTTCCGATAACAAGGTCTATATTTCCAGCTTGAATACTTTCCTTGATTTCTCTAGCCTGCCCTTTTGGAACAGATCCTGAGAGTAGTGCAATTCGAGGACATTGAATATCAAGCCCCTTCTTTTGGCAGTAGTTATAAAACCCAACAAGGACTTTCCCTATTGATTCGACGTGTTGTTTGGCTAGTACTTCGGTTGGAACCATAAGAGCAGTTTGACCACCATGCGAAATGGTGTGGGCAATCACTGCAGTTGCAACAAGGGTTTTCCCTGAGCCTACATCCCCCTCGAGAAGCCTCGACATAGGTTTGGATTTTTCCATATCTTGCAGTATTTCAAATATTGTCACTTTTTGGCCATCTGTAGGTGTAAACTTTAGTGATGAAAAGAAGTCGCGTATAAGCTGAGCATCCATCGGTATTTTTAATCTGTCCTGGGTATTTCCTTGCCATTCCTTTTTTCGTTCTAGAGCTTCTATCTGCATTGCATACAAAGATTCATAAGCAAACCTGTTCCTTGCTGCTTCAACCTCCTCTGCATTCTCTGGAAAGTGCAAAGCGCGTATGGATTCTGACCTACTCAGAAAGCCCTCTTCTGTAATCACGTCTTTAGGAAGTGTTTCTGGAATAGTGTCGATGACGTCTTTGACTAAGTGAATTTTCTCTCGGAGCCATTTGGTATTAATAATGTCATGCTGAGGGTAGACCGCTACAAGCTTTCCGGAATGTATTTGGTCTCCAGTAACGGATTCCTTTTCTATCACAGGGCTTTGCAACTGCAGTTTATATCCGTTCTCTACAAGCTTTCCAGTTAGGACGACATGGTCACCGTCTTGCAATAGCCTTTTGATGTGTGGCTGGTTAAACCAGATCACTTCACAGCTTTCTCCGTCCCCATCAATAAAGGTTGCAGTCACTAGTTTCTTCTTTGAGCGTGTGTAGACCAGTTTTATTTTTTCAATTGTCCCAGATACAATGATTTTCTCGTTAAGCTTTGCCGTAGCGATAGTATGCATAACAGATAGGTCTTCGTGTGTACGTGGAATATAGAGCAGTAAGTCTTCTACTGTTTTTAAGCCCATGTCATCCAAGGCACTAATGTGATCTTTGGTTGTACGTAATACCTTTGATAGATGGCTTTGCAAATTCATATTTGTAGTATACGATAATCTCCTTCTATGAAAAGACTCCTTGCCATTTCTCTTCTCGGTTTCGGACTACTCCCAAGTATTCCTGTATTTGTAACGAGCGCAGCTATCCCTTCACAAACAGCACTGACGCGTCATTGCCGTGCTGTTATTGGATATGGCCCAACAGATCCCTTAGTAGGGTCTGCCGTGTTTGAATTACGACGATGTATCAATCTTACCAAGAAAAAGTTTGAGCAATTCGAAGATGTTGATCGCATTCAGCAACGAGCAGATCAGCAATTCTGGAGGCGATACGAATATGGTCAAAATATACTGAGAGAGTCACAACGGAGCCTAGATAAGCGCATGGAAAACCAGGAGCAGATCCGTACGACCTACTACAAAAATACTCCAGTTCAAAAGCGTGAGGAAGACCTCAGTACTCATCGTCGTAGTCGGAGAACAATTGTCCGCGAAAGAGAACAGCAACTCCTTCGTGAGAGACGTTCAGAACGCGACAAATGGACCAAGGCAATTCGGTCTTGTACATACTATCCAAGCGCAGAGCGTGAGAGTTGTGTGCAGTACATGCTTACGCAGTAAGCTACTAACGTCGTCCCCATCTCCACTTAAGAGGTTCTTTCATTTTCTTTTCAAATAAATATGTTGCAATAGATGCGAAGATGAATATATCTAACACAAATCGGACTAATTGCTTATGTGATGGTTCTGATTCTGAAAATATATCGCCCGAGAAGCCTGAAAGTAAAATAATAATGACTAAACCAATAGTACAGAGCCATCCTTCTATGCTTATAGGAAAGAATCCGTACCCATAGCGCTTTGGTTTAAACCAATATTTACTCATAAGACTAGTATACAGAATAGCTATAAAATGTCTGTAGGATTATTTTGTCACTAGCAAATTGTTGCGAGAATTACCAAAACTGGTGACAATGTGTTTATGAAAAACTTAACTCTCCCACTATTTGCAATCTTATTCCTGATTCCTATGTCTGCATCTGCAATACTTTCTGAGTCTATTATCAATGATTGCAAGTCAGCATACACTCTCAATTCAGGCAATATTAACTTCGTTGAAGAGAAAACAGGTCATGACCCGCGTCAATTTCTGATTCGTCGTTGTATTAGTACTGCAAGAAAAGCCCTTGCAGCAGAAAATCGTGTAGAGCGTCAGCAAGTAAGAGATGCATCGCATTACGACAGAAGTGCTGCCAATGTTATGCAACTCCGTATAGAAAATGAAAATTATCTTCAGGACGCCATCCGCCGTCAGAATGTTAAGCGTGGACGCTTCAGGTCCAGGACAAACTTACTCAACACTCAGATCCTCTTTGAAGGACGCCAAAGTCGCCGCTCTATTATTAGAAATACAGAAGGTCTAGACCGCATTAATGCTATCCGTCGAAACCTTCGTCAGAACAATCTCCCAGATCCATGCACATCAGCCCGTGTTATCAGTAAGTTCAATAATCCCTGCAGGGATTATGGCTCTAGAGCTGGTTCAAGATAAATGTAATTTAGCAATCATGTAACAAAAAAGGTGTGTGAGCTCTAGCCATTCACCTAATTTTACCTTAATATCCTCGGCGTCGGGGTGTAGCTCAGTTGGCTAGAGTACGCGCTTTGGGAGCGTGGGGTCGGAGGTTCGAGTCCTCTCACCCCGACCATATACATACACAATGCTATTTTTTCCTCTATGATGTACATCCTCTATGGATTTACGAATTTTGACGTCGGCGAAGTCACCAGGAATATCTGGCGGCTTAACGTACGGATCGGAAAGAGACATTAAAGCAGGGTCTATCGTGACAGTTCCTCTTCGGAATAACAGTCTAGAAGGAATTGTACTTGGTATTGGGGAAGCCAATGCAAAGTTTAAAGTAAAAGCTATAGAGAATGAACTCTATCCAGAGCCTCTGCTAAGTCCCGAGCACATGAAAACAATGGAGTGGATGTCGTCTTACTACTGTTGTAGCTTGAGACAAGCTCTCAGGCCCTTTCTTCCCGGCAAGCCGTGGGCTGCCTTGTTGCCACAAGGAAAAGTGTATTACAGACTTTTAGATAGTTCTGAATGCAAAGGATCGAAGCAGCAACTTGTTATCGATAGCTTAACTGGTAAAGACAAAGTTTCATGGGATAGGCTGCGCTCTGAAACTGGAGCGACGAAGGCAACTATCAATGTTCTTCTGAAGCGTAATGTTATCGAAGAGATTGTCTCAAAAGAGTATTCAGCAATCGAACACACTTTACCATCACTTACAAGGCCAACGCTTTCTGCGCATCAGTCTGAAGCCTATAAACAGATCTCTAATTCTACTATCCCTTCACTGCTTTTTGGTGTGACTGGAAGTGGAAAGACCGAGGTCTATATGCAACTTATTGCAGACGCTATAGAAAATGGTAAGCAGGCAATAGTACTTGTTCCAGAGATCTTCCTGACAGAGCATTCCATTCCTCGTTACACAGGAATGATGGACGAGAAGTATATTGCCATTCTTCATAGCAGGCTTACCCCTGCTCAGAAGCGAGAAACCTGGAAGAAGATTCGCTTTGGAGATATCAAACTTATTATTGGCTCTCGCTCTGCGCTCTTTGCACCTGCACATGACTTGGGATTGGTTATTATCGATGAAGAACACGAGTGGACATATAAAAACGAGCAAAGCCCACGTTATCATGCCCGAGAGGTCGCAGAAGAACTCTGTAGAAACTTTGGTGCAAAGCTAGTCCTTGGAACTGCGACTCCGTCACTTGAAGCTTGGTATAAGGCAAAGACTGGTAAGCACACTCTTACCGTGCTCTCAGAGCGATATGGCAATGCTGTCATGCCAACCGTGAAAGTAGTAGATCTTGGAAACGTACACTTCGGGAATAACTATCCGTTTAGCAAAACTTTGTTCGATGCGATCGAGGATCGAATTCAAAAAAAAGAGCAGGTCGTACTCTTTCTAAATAGACGTGGAATGGCAACGTCCCTCATGTGTTTGGATTGCAAGAGACGAGTAATGTCTCCAGAGTCAAACCTTCCATTTACGGTGCACAAAACTCCTAGTAATCAATTCTATCTACAAGACCATACCAGTGGTGCGACAGCCCGCATTCCAGATGAATGTCCAGGATGTCAGAGCGCTAGGCTTCAGTCTGTTGGCGCTGGTACGCAAGGGATAGAAGCTATCCTTAAGAAGAAATTCCCAAGTGCAAGAATTCTTAGGGCTGATAGCGATACACTTACCAACCCTGAAGAAATGAGGTCTCTATTGTCGAAGATGGAAAATGGAGAAGCGGATATATTACTAGGCACGCAGTCTGTTGTAAAAGGACTAGACCTTCCTAAGGTCACACTTGCTGCAGTACTCATTGCTGATGTTGGAATGTCGCTTCCTCATTTCAGGGCGGGAGAGCGTACCTTCCAGTTATTAACACAGCTTACTGGTCGCTCTGGGCGGAAAGTACTTGGAGAAGTTATTGTCCAGACATTCAGGCCAGACTGCCCGGAGGTGAAGTTTTCAGCACTCCACAGGACTACTAAATACCTAGACTATGAACTCACTACAAGGGAACAGATGTCGTACCCACCCTACAGTTCTATGTTGAGACTCATTCTTCGTAATACTGACCAAAAGCATAGGGCAGAGAAAACAACCGAAGTCATTAGAGTAAAGTTCCCTACCCTGAAAGTTGGATGCTCTCCTACATTTTTTGGTGGTGGTACCAATTGGCACATCCTGGTACGAGGAGACAATCCCCAACAAATACTATCTACAATCGACTTAACAGACATAGTGGTCGATATAGACCCGCTAGATTGTGTATAATAGATCCACTTTCCCACTTTCCTTATGAAAACTTTTCTTTCTAGTTTTGCCCTTCTTACACTTTTTGTTGCCCCGTTTGCGAATGCCGCAGACTTTCAGGCAGCCGAAGAACTTACTATTTCAGAAAGGCTTTTAGAGGATAGTTATGTAGCCGGAGGAAAGGTGCGTATAGACAACTCGGTCCAGGGAGACTTGGTTGTTGTAGGAGGAGAAATCAAAGTTAATAGTACCGTCTCACAGGACCTTGCAATTGTTGGAGGGGAGATTGATGTTGCAGGAACGATAAGTGATGACCTGCGCATTGCTGGTGGACAGGTAACGATTGATAGCGTTGTGAATGGAGACCTGCTTGTTGCAGGAGGAGAGGTAACTATTGAACAAGGTGCACGAATTCGAGGGGATGTTATTGTGGCTGCTGGAGAGGTGACTATTTATGCTCCAATTGATGGAGATCTTCAGATTCATGCAGGATCTGCGAAACTATACAGTACTGTAGGAGGTAGCATTAAGGTGTATGCAGAGGAGGTGATGATCGACGGTAGCATCGCTGGAAGTGCAAAGATTGTCAGTGGTGAAATTTCGTATACGGAAGACTCTTCTATCAAGGGAGACCTTGAATACTGGCTTGGAGGTGGAGCCGAGGACTTTGAACCTCTAGTTTCTGGAACAGTAACGTTTAATGAGAGCCTTGGAATCACTGCAAGTGAAGCTGCTGTTGTTAGTGGTGGTATTGCAAGCATTGTTGTTGCACTACTTGCAGCGCTATCTATCTACAAACTACTTTCTGGATTGTTTATTATTGTATTGTTAGTTTTTGCAAAAAAAACATACTTCCCAAATGCTGCAAAGGAGTGCATGACAAGACCTTGGATGAACCTTCTTATTGGAGTCCTGTTCTTCATCGCTACTCCGTTTGTTGCTCTAATGTTTATGATTACCGTTATTGGTATTCCAATTGGCTTCAGTGTTGTTGCGATGTACATCGTCGCACTACTGTTTGCAAAGGCCCTTGCATCTGTGACTCTTGCCCAGTGGTATGCACTACATAAGAAAAAGAAGTGGAGCTCACTACGTCTTGTTGGAGCATCATTACTTGTTTATGCAGCTCTAACTCTTCTCGTGATTATTCCTATTATTGGATGGATTGCTGCAAAAGGGCTTATACTTCTTGGCTTTGGTGCATGTGTAAGTACTGAATACAAAATGTTTCTCAAGGTTCGCTAGTTAGACCTCATTTGGTGTAATGCAATTCCTGTTGCGACTGAAACATTCAGAGACTCTTTCTTTCCAAGCATTGGTATCATTACCGTTGCGTCACATGTATCTAGGATCTCCTTAGATACCCCTGTTACCTCATGACCAAGGACCAAGCACACTTTCTCTGGCGGTGAGTAATCACTCAGGACAATAGCGTCATCTGTCAGCTCTAAACCTACGATAGCCCAGCCGTCTTTTTTGAGGTCTGCAATAACCTCTAACGGGTTTTCTGTGTATTCCCAGTCAATCCATTCTTCAGCCCCAATAGCGGTCTTAGAGATCTCTCTACGAGGAGGAGTTGCGGTGTACCCTGTTAGGTGTAGCTTCTCTACATCGAATGCATCTGCTGTACGAAAAAACGATCCCACATTCCAAAGTGACCTTATGTTGTGTGCCAATACTCTGATTTGAATGTCGCTCATACTACACAAGTAATTCCAGAGTTGATGCATGAGGGTTTCCAAAAATGCTCATGACATCTGTTTTTTGGACTTCATCATTTGTTGCGCCAGTACAGACATAACAAATACCTGTCTGGGTCCCCTTCCCGATTTCTGCAGCACCGGTATCTGGATCATCCCTACGAAGAATGGCAATGCCATCGAGTACAGAACCGTGCTCATCTTCTGTTTTTGTATCTGCATTCCATTTGGTAAACACAGAACCCCTACGGATGTATGCAGTTTCCTTATTAGGATTAAAAATAGATATTTTTCCTAAGACAGAATCAAGACTTGCTCCAGAAAGTTTTATATATCGTAGCTGCTTTACGGTGATGTCTGATACTAATGCTTTTGCTGCCTGCTCAACAGTGCGTTCTTCATTATTTACAATAACAGTATCAATGAACAATTCTTCTCCTTCAGCTTTCCTTTCGGGTAGCGTTATACTCTGACTGTTGTTATTTTTTACAACACCAGATTCCTTTGTAGCAGGGTGAGACTCTATCCAGTTTTTAACAGATTTGAAGTATGCATCACCAAGCGGTGTTCTTTCTGGATGCGGCATTAGGGCAACGACATTTCCTTCTGGGTTACAGATTCCTGCAATTGCTAGAGTAGATCCATTTGGCGTCACTGAAGAATCTTCTGAGACAAAGCCTAGCTCGTCGCAGTACTGAAATGCTATTTGATTATTTGATTGAAGTTTTTCCATGAGCGAAGGATCTTTCGTAGTAAACCGTCCTTCTCCATGGGCGATCGGCATATGCATTGCACCTTCCCAGTTCGACGTACAGCATCGGTCCTGAGCGCAACTTGGTGTAATCCATACCCATTCATTAATAAAACCTGTTGCCTCTCCGTCAGACACATTATGTGCCAAGCTCATTTCCAGTTCATCTGCATGTGGGATAAGGCCGCTTTCTATAAGGATCTGTGCACCATTGCAGTTTCCGATAACTACTTTTCCTCTTCCTGCCTCTGCCTTTATATGCGTAAGTAAAGGGTCACGGGCTGCAACCATTCCGGCCCTGCCTCGGTCTTCGTAGCTAAACCCTCCTGGAATGAAATACCCGTCAATATCTGCTAGTTTTGCAATGTCATCATTCCATCGAAAGAATATCGGCTCCATGTCCGCATTCTTTATTGCACGAATAGACTCTACTTCGCAGTTATTCCCTGGGAAGGAGACAATGGCAATTTTAGGCTTACTCATGCAGGTATGATACAACTGACCTCCTGCTTGCTACAAGTTAAACCTTCATCACTTCTTCGTCTTTCTCTTTCTTGCTCACTTCGATCTTCTCGTTTGCTTCTTTTACTGCCTTTTCGAGCTCTTCGAGGAGTGTGTAGCGACGGTCTTCGTCTTTCTCTTCGTCTTTGATACTATCGTGCGCATTTTGGCGTGCCTGACGAATAGAGATTCGAGCATCTTCTGCGAGTGAGTGGACAACCTTTGTCAGCTGTGTTCGACGCTCTTCTGTCATTGGTGGCAAATTTAGTCTCACAACTGTTCCGTCGTTTACTGGCGATACTCCAAGGTCTGCCTTTGTAAGAGCAGACTCGATGTCTCCGATAACAGATGCATCCCATGGCTGCACAACGATAGTACGAGCATCTTGAATACTTACACCCGCTACTGCTTTGAGTGGCTGACTTTGTCCATATGCTTCGACGTTAACGCTTTCCACAAGAGCTGCGCTTGCACGTCCTGTCTGCAAACGTGAGTATTCGTTATGTAAAAACGTAAATACTTTTTCAACTTCCTGTTTAAAAGATTCGATGCGGACATCTGACATAAGTTTTTGGGGTATTAATTGTGAACTACTGTTCCGATTTTCTCACCATTTGCTGCTTTTAGCAAGGATCCTGTTGTGTCGAATTTGAAGACACAGATCGGGAGGTTTTGATCCATGCAGAGACTAAATGCTGCTTGGTCCATGACATTTAAATGTTGCGAGATACAGTCTTGATACGAGATCTCTTCATACTTTACTGCGTCGTCGTGCTTGTTTGGGTCTTTGTCGTAGACACCGTCTACATTTGTCGCTTTAAGAAGAACATCACACTGAAGTTCTGATGCCCTGAGTGCAGCTGCTGAGTCTGTGGTGAAGTATGGGTTTCCTGTTCCTCCTGCACAGATAATAACTCTCCCCTTCTCCAAGTGCCTCATTGCACGACGTCTAATGTATGGCTCTGCAAGCTGTGGAACATTGATTGCGCTACATACTCGTGTGTCTTGGCCGATTGATTCTAGTGCTGACTGTAACCCAACTGCATTCATGATTGTTGCAAGCATTCCGATAGCATCGCTCGACGTTCGTTCTATTCCGCTGTCTTGGGTGTCTCTGAACCGCCAGATGTTTCCTCCTCCAACAACGACAACCACCTCTGCACCTGTATCTGCAACTTCTTTGATGCTTTTTGCAACTTCTGTAAGGCTATCGTGATTTAAACCAAAGCCGCCTTCCCGAGCAAAGAGCTCTCCTGAAAGCTTCAACATGAATCTTTTATTTTTCATCCACGAAATTGTACCGTATTTTGCCATTTACGCAAGGGTTCGTTTGGTACTAGAATTGTGTTATAATAAGGGAAATATACAAATATCCAGAATGCCCTGATAGCTCAGCTGGATAGAGCAACAGCCTTCTAAGCTGTAGGTCGCTGGTTCGAGTCCAGCTCAGGGTACCACTTTCATTACTTATTTAATAAGTACATATAGATAGCAATCGCAACTTCTGAACGGGTCAAAGTGTCTGCTGGAGTCAGGTAGTCATATCTGTCTGGAAAGAGTCCACGGCTATAAGCCACACCTGCATATCGTGCAAACCAATCATCAGCTTTGACGTCTCTATAGGGATAGTCTGTGTTTTCCTGCGCACCAAAAGTTCTAGAGATCATCTTTAGAAATTCTGCTGTGTTTATAGTATTACCTGGACGAAAGAAGCCATCTGGGTTTCCGTTTATAATACCGTTCTTGGCTGCTGTCATAACATATGGTCCAAACCAATGTTCACTTTTGACGTCTGGGAACTGTCCGTAATTTGGGCTCGATAGCTTGGTAATTTTACTCGCGATAATAAGCATTTTTGCTGCCTCTGCACGGTTCACAGACCTGGTTCCTTTAAACTCGCCATCAGGATATCCACTGATGATACCAAGTGTCTGCAATGCACTTGCGGCGTTTCCCTCTGCGCTACCCGGCTCAACATCTGGAAAAGAGGCTTTATCTGATAGATTATACGGTTGTGCATTAATAGATTTTGATGATGACGACTTTGCATAAGACGTTACTGCTTTTGTTCCTGGGATTATTTTTATGGTTAGCACATTCGACTTTTCATAGTTTACTTTGTTGATAGTAAAGTACGCACTACTAGGATCGTACCCTGTATTTTTCGCTGAGCAGTTCCATTCAACAACAGAGTCAAAGATTACTCTGTCTTCACAGCTTACCTGGTTTGGCTTTAGTCCATATATCTCTGCTGATGTAATTTTTCCATCATATGATGTTCCCGTTATGATGAATTCTGAGCCCGCTGAAATAGAGCTATAGGTTTGCTCC
>ENA-OREN01004049-OREN01004049.1-marine-metagenome-genome-assembly--contig:-NODE-4049-length-13083-cov-2.622174_pt1 | contig 13083 bp, 13 predicted proteins | sample MGYA00248624_ERZ508555 | MGnify/ENA primary metagenome ERZ508555 (study PRJEB26222, sample SAMN06267773) | marine metagenome | isolation source: Saanich Inlet, British Columbia, Canada | place...
GTGTTCCAGCGCAGTTCATCGCCCACGCCCCCTGATCGTCGCTCAGGATGAACAAAATATTGGGTCGGTGCGTATCGGTGCTGGCCACGAGAACTCCTAATCAGAATCGATCAAAACTAAAACGAAAGTCTACTGCCCAATGGCGTCAAGTAGGCTCTGACAGTCTTCGATTTTAATCTCGCACAGCAATATCAAATTGCCGACGATCGCATACGTCGAGTAGCTCGTTCGGGTCGAACTAATACCGCCCGAAGCAAACGGCGCTGGCTTACGTCGCCCGGTCGCAACGTCCGCTATTTCCTGACCCGAACTAATCGCTGAAGCTTGTGATTCGTACACGCGAACTTCGACATCGCGCTGGGCATAGAACCCGTACCAAACGCTCGTCACACCGGGCAAAGTCTCAGGCGAAAGTTCTTTCGACTTCTTCCATCCCACCGCAGCCACATCTTCAGCAGTGAATACGGCGTCTGGAAGCTTTATTTGAGCGGCATCAATATCAGGCTCATCGACCGACTCGGCAACCGATTCGACACTGCTTGACGATCCGCAGGCGGCGGCGAACAACGAAATCCCCGCAAGAACGACGATAAGTAAAAAATATCGAAATTTGCTCATGGCTCGGCAGTATAAGGCAAGCCACCCATGAAACTAGCTACGACCGATTTCGCACGTAGCCAGGAACTTCGCTCATCGACTTGATGACCGATCCTTCCCAATCAACCACCCCGACTCTAAGCACGCCAACCGCACCTTCGTCCTCGGTAATCAGATCATCGATCTGGACCGCATCGATTCCCACACGAACCGCACCGTTCAGTTCGTCTGAACCTCCATCGCCAACGAAAAGCGTTTCATCAGCCGAAACGTCCAACTCATCAATCACTACTTGGTACGCTCTTGCATCGGGTTTCCGAATGTGAGTCACACACGAATAATGAGAGGCGGCGAAGTAGAGAGCGAACTCCGTATCAAGCCATACGGCAGGAACGTCGTAAACGCAGTCGGTCACAAGCCCGATGTCACAGCCCATTGCGTTAAGTTCTTCGAGCATAGCGATCACGCCAGTTTTTGGAGTAAGAAATTTCCGGGTGATCGAACGTCGCAATTCCATGCACTGCGCCATCTGAGAATCAGAAACGTTTGCCCCTACCAATTCAGCGGCGGCAAGAATATCGCCTTCTGACGACCCGAAACTACCGTCCAGCCGACCATCGTTAATCGACATCCAAGGTGTTTGGAACGTCTCGGGTGTCTGTCCAAGCACCAATGCGATTTCAGCGACCATCTGGCGATACGCAGTCATCGATGGCGATTCGATCAGAGTTCCGAATAGGTCGAACAAAACGGCTTTGTACATATGGGATCCTTAGAGATTTGACTTGTTTTGTGTGCCGCACGACCGAAAACCGATCACATCACACTACTGCTCCCCAACGAGATCAAGCCCGTTAAATCGACCCATCTTGCGTCGCCACCCTGTAAATTAGCCGCCAAAGCAAGATCGCCTGAAGCATCAACGAGTCGTCAATCGCACAAGGAACCAGATATGAGTAATGAGAAAATCGGATTCGTAGGACTCGGAATGATGGGTCTGCCGATGGCACGCAATCTGGTCGAAGACGGCTATTCAGTCAACGTATTCGATCTAAACGACGCCACGGTGAACGCCGCAAAAGATTTCGGCGCATCATCATCCGATTCAGCCGCTGACACCGCCTCTTTGTCCGACATCGTAATCACTATGGTTCCCGATTCCGAACACGTCGAAGCTGTGATCGCCGGTGACAACGGCATTCTCGAAGGGCTGAAGCCCGGCTCGGTGGTCATCGACATGAGCACAATCGACCCCGAGATGGGCAAGAAGATGGCGAATCTCATCGAAGCCAAAGGATCGAACTTCGTCGATGCTCCCGTGACTGGCGGTGTCGGAGGCGCAGAAGCCGGAACCCTATCCATCCTTGTGGGCGGCAATGCCGAAGTATTCGAACGAGCACTACCCGTATTAAACGTTCTCGGCGGAGACGTTTCGCATATGGGACCCGTCGGTTCGGGTCACACGACCAAAATCGCAAACCAATTGATCGGAGTGGCGACTCTTGCTGGAATGGCGGAAGCCTTCGTTCTCGCGAAGAAGTCGGGACTCGATATGCAGGCATTCTTCGATGCAGTTAAAAACGGTGCAGGTAGATCATGGGCGCTCGAAACGCTCGGACCCAAAATCCTTGACGGGGATTTCGCACCGGGGTTCATGGTGAAGCACATGCAGAAAGATTTGCGACTCGCTGGTCAGCTTGCTGCCGACACCGGAACAGCATTACCGACGAGCACTCTCATCGCCCAGCTCTACCGATCAGTTCAAGCCGACGGACCCGATGCGGTCAACCAGGGTCACCAAGCTCTAGTTCAGGCAATCGAAAAAATGTCGAACGAAAAAGCTCGCAAGTAACTAGCACACGTTCTCGGTGCGCCGATCACAATCGGCTTTGCATCGCACTACAACGCGTCTACTCTCTTCGCCATCTCGAAGTCATTGGCGACTATACCGCCTAAATCATGGCTCCACCAAGTGAGAGTTACCCTCCCCCACTCGGTCACAATCCGAGGATGATGATTCGCCTCTTCAGCAAGATCCCCGACACGATTCGTGAACGCCAACGCCTCGGCAAAATCATCGAACGCGAATGCCTTCTGTAGACGCCCCATACCTTCTTCGACGACCACGCTCCATCCCGGTGCGGTCGGCAACAATTCCGCAATTTCCTGCTCGGTTAGCTTCGCCATATCCAGTCTCTTGTTTACTCGATTTATCAGCCCGTAATCTGCACGATCGGCAGCACAATGTGCGACGGATGAGAACTATCCGCATAAACCGTATTCGTCGCTTTTTGAGTCCGTGTGTGCCGACCGATAGCTTCGCCAGTGTTCGGATTAACGTCGAACCTCGGGAAGTTGCTCGATGATATATCGAGCCTAATTCTGTGACCTTTCACGAACCGATTCGACACCGGGGGAAGCACTATTTGCACTTCGTATATTTTTCCCGGATTCATCAACTCTTCGCCGTCGAATCCGTCTCGGAATCGAGTCCTGCGAATCGAATCTTCAAGCGGAAGATGAAACCCCTCTGGATACTCTTCGCTCGGCGGGTATACATCGATGAGCTTCGCTGTGAAATCGGTATCAATTGCGTCAGACGATATCCAAAGATTCACCAGCATCGACCCTGTAACTTCGACATCGGCTTCAAGCGGCTCCGTCTGAAAAACGTTCACGTCATCCCGATCTGCCAGTAACGCAGGCGTACCCGGCTCACGATCGGCAGGCACCACAGTCGACTCAATCTCTTTTTGATGAAGAGGACCATCGGGAATCAACGACCGCATCCGAGCCCGTTGTGGAACATAGGCACTGTCAAGATCGTCAGGCAAAACGATCCACTCATAGAACCCCGTTACATTCCCGCTGATGGAAGGGACAGGGTTCTCGGGATCATGAACCCATGACGTCTCACTCGATTCAGCGACAGGTGAACTTTCGCCTAAACCGCCGTCGGCTGACAAGTAGTACGCCGTTTCTACTGCACGAGCCACCGGCCATTCCTGTTCGACTCGCCATCCACCACCGTGCTGAATTCGCCCAGCAGCGTCGAATTCACCGTCTCCACCACCCATAACAAATATCCGAACGGGGTCATCGTCCTCGACCCCGGTTTCGATGCCCTTGAGCCAGCGATCGAACCACCTAAATCGTTCAGCGTTTAGGACTTCGTCACCCCAATTCGCTGTCGGACCAAAATCGACATCACCAACGAACGACGCACCCTTACCTCGCATCGAAACGTGATTCCATGGTCCTAATATCAATCGCTGTGGCGAAGTATTTTTCTTCGCCATATGTGCGAACTGCTCTGAAGTTTCAGCAGCGAACGGGTCATACCAGCCCGAGCTATACACCGCTGGAATATCGGCCATACGATCGTAATGCTGAGCGTGATCGAGCGATTCCTGCTTCCAGAAATCGGTGTACGAACCATCTCGGTAATAGTGCATAAGAACTTTTTCTAAGTTCGGCACTTCAGAAATTGGTGTACTGCCCTCGGTAAACGGCTGCTTCCAAATCTCCTCACGCAATCGTTCGGCACCGCGTTCTATTCGATCTATCGCTTCGGAATTCCCAGCGATCTCCTGCGAGTCGTATCCATGCAAATACAACGCACCGTACATGTGCAGCGCCATCGCCCCGCCCTGACGAACTTCCCAGCGGAACGCGTTCGTCGGTGCAACGTCTACCCACAATGCCGCAAGATGCGGCGGGAGATACAGCGAAGCCATGTTCTGAACGATGCCTCCGTGAGAAGCACCGACCATACCTACTTTGCCGTTCGACCATGGCTGACCAGCCGCCCATTCGATAGTGTCGTAGCCGTCTAGACCTTCCTTCTGATTCGCAGTGTGGAAGTAGTCGCCAGTTCCTTCAGAATCACCACGACCTCGTAGGTCTTGAAGCACCACAACGTACCCGCGTGGAACGAACGCATTCGCAACAGCTTCGATCCAAATGACCGGGTTAGATTTGTCGTAAGAAGTTCGGCCAACGATCACCGGAAACTGGCCATCGACGGCGTTCCCATTGTCATCAGCCGGACGGTAGACATCGGTCGCAAGCCGAACACCGTCTCTCATCGGGATCATTACATTGTGAGAAGAGACGATTCCAAAATTCGGTGAGTCAGTCATGGTTATGGCAGTTTGTTGGTACGAGACAATTGTGCGAATGGCAGAAAGACGAACAATATATATGCGGAATTCTCTGATTGCGCAATTAGTATCACGCCCTCGCCCATCAAACGATCAGATCGACCACAACCAAGTGGCGAGTGCGCGCCGCCGGTGATACACGCCTACAGAAATTCGCTTAGACCTCATGCTGATCCAAATCAGCCGACAGGAGGTTCGGTCTCCGAAACTCTGAATGCCCGAGCGACACGCACTCTATTGGTTAATACGCTCCTACAAAGATTTGGATTCTTGCCAGTTTCGTTTTCCAACTCCGCCAAATGATGATTCGCCATCCTCGTATGCACATCACCTAACCCGACACCCCAAGGCATATCGGCGTAACCTGTCGCATAAATGGGCGAGCATGCCGAACCAGATCACTGCAATAACAGGTGGAACCAAATGGCGTTGGACAAACAGCAACTAGTAGAAATGTATCGACGGATGTGCCGCATCCGATACTTCGAAGAGGCAGTGATCGAAATTCACTCGTCAGGCGAACTTATCGGACCCGCCCACCCGTACATCGGTGAAGAAGCCGTTGCCGTTGGAGCCTGTGCCGCATTACGTGACACCGACCGAATCGCCGGAAACCACAGGTCGCACGGGCACCCAATCGCCAAAGGTGGCGACGTCAATCGAGCGATGGCAGAAATCCTCGGAAAAGTCGACGGATTCTGCAAAGGCAAAGGTGGCTCAATGCACCTTGCCGACTTCTCAATCGGCATTCTTGGCGAATCAGGCATCGTTGCATCTTCTGTTCCAATCGCCACCGGGGCCGCACTTGCGGCGAAGCTCAGCAAACAAGATTTCGTATCGCTGGTTTTCTTTGGTGACGGAGCGTCAAACCAAGGCGCCTGCCACGAATCGATGAACATGGCAGCGCTCTGGGATTTGCCTGTGATATTCATGTGCGAAAACAACGGCTATGCAATCACCACTTCGTACAAAAACTCTGTCTCAGTCGACCACGTAAGCGATCGCGCCAGCGCATACGGTATGCCGGGTGTACTCGTTGATGGACAAGATGCAATCGCCGTTTGGGAAGCCACCAACGAAGCCGTTCGGCGCGCACGAGCCGGCGAAGGGCCAACGCTAATCGAAGCGATGACATACCGATACGAAGATCACTCGCTCGGTCTCGATAAAATCCGTAAATCTGAATACCGCTCGCAAGAAGAAGTCGACGAGGCGAGAACCCGCGACCCACTTCCAATTCACCGATCAGCGATGATCACTCACGGCTTTGCGACCGAAGCCGAATGTGACGAGATCGAAGCAACCGTTCAAACCGAAATAGATGGAGCGATTGAATTCGCTCGCAACAGTCCATTCCCGAAGCCAGAAGATCTCTACGACGATATGTGGGCAACTCCCGTTTAACCGTCAATTTATCTTCCAGATTCACCTAGAAATCCCCGAAAACATAAACAAATATGGCAACCAAAACCTACATCCAGGCAATCGCCGAAGCCACTATCGAAGAGATGGAACGCGATAAAGCGGTATTCACAATGGGTGAAGACCTTCGTCAATCCGTCTACGGAGCCACCGCCGGACTCGTCGAGCGATTCGGCGAAGATCGTGTCCTCGATACTCCCCTATCCGAAAATGGCTTCTTCGGAGCAGCACTAGGTGCTTCTCTGTGTGGAATGCGCCCGATCGTCGAAACCGTGACCAGTTTCCTATGGGTCGGCATGGACCAACTGATTTCGCAAGCCTCGAAGATGAGATACATGTTCGGTGGGCAAGCCGAACTACCCGTGACTTTCCGAGTTCGAATGTTCTACGCACGAGGAGCCGCGGCTCACCACTCTGATAGAAACTACCCGGTGTTTATGAACACACCAGGACTAAAAATCATCTGCCCGACCAACGCATATGACGCTAAGGGACTGATGAAAACGGCAGTGCGTGACAACGACGTGTGCTTGCTTTTTGAAGACGGAATCGCACTCAGTTCCCGAATGGAAGTACCCGACAATGACGACCTTCCAGACGGCGAACTCCTCGTACCATTCGGAGTCGCCAATATCGTGCAACCCGGTTCCGATGTCACAATCGTCGGCATCGCGGGAGGCGTGCAGCACGCGATCGACGCGGCCAAAGTTCTCGAAGCTGAAGGTGTATCCGCTGAGATTATCGACCCTCGCACGCTGGTTCCGCTCGATACCGACACCATCTTGAAGTCTGTCGCCAAGACAGGCCGATTAGTGGTGGTCGATCCAGCGCACAAAATGTGTTCGGCAGGATCCGAAATCGCAGCGATTGTTGCCCAAGAAGGATTCTGGGATCTTCAGGCCCCGATTCAGGTAGTGGCATCCGAGCAGATCAATGTCCCTTACTCACCTGCCCTTGAACCACTCATCTATCCAACGCCCGAAAAAGTTGTAGCCGCCATACGCACTGTGCTGGATTAGTACCCGCACCCTGTGCAATATCGGCCAATCGTGCGATGCTGACTAAATGGTCAGCACTTCGAGCACTCGACTATTAACGCTACTTATCGTGGCTTTAACGGTCGCGCTCGCCATCAGTGCCTGCGTCACCGAATCACCCGAATTAGCCAGCGCACCGGCAGAAACGACCAGCGACTTTCAGACGTCGAACCCAACCGTCGTTCCGGCAGCAGCCGTGATTCGAACACCAGATCCGACTCAAAAATCGTCTCCTCGCTCTGGCAATCCCGATAAAGCTTCTACTCATGTGCCAACTACCGCTCAACCACCTGCAATATCCACTGCCACACCAGCCGATCAAGCAATACCAACTGAAACAGTTAGCTTTCAACCGCCCGTCATAGAGGCAACCTCTTCCGTAGCACCAACAACCACGCCGACAGCCCAAAGCAACGCTCCCGCCTCAACGCCCCCTCCGTATCACTACAAAACTATCGAAGAAGCCAACACAGGCTCTGAGCAATTGGGCTGCTCTGGCTGGTCCGGCGTCACCGTCGACGGAGTTTCCTACATCCGTTCTTGCGGAAGTCATAGCGACTTCGAGCTGCTCTCTTCTGGAAGCGGAGTGACTCTCTCGGGCGAACCATGCACGATCGAATCCGATCCCACAGCACGATTCACCCATACACCGACCGAACTCGCACAAATCGCATCGATCGTCCCTGCGGGATCACCATCAGGCGGCGTAATCAAGCCGCACTCGTATCTTCACAACAAAAACAAAGCCGACGGTAAAAACATTCGCGTGCCGGTCTACGCCGTCGCCGACGCCGTACTTACATCGATTTCGTACTACAACACCACCGTCGATTCGGCTGAATACCTAATTTTCTTCGACGTAACCTGCGAGATAAGCTTCAAGTACGACCACCTATCCGAACTCGCCCCAAAGCTAGCTTCAGTCGCTCCCGAAACACCGGCTGACGACAGTCGAGGCAGCAAGATGCCGCCAATCGAACTCGAAGCAGGCGAACTCATCGGCTACTCAATCGGTGCAGGCGGTCAGGGGGCATGGGACTTCGGAGCCTACGATCTCACCCACACCAACCAGTTCGCCAATCAAGAACGGTATCGAACCGCGTCCCAGTCACTACATACCGTGTGCCCCTACGAATACTTCGTCGAGCCGCTACAAAGCGACCTATTCGCCCTATTTGGCACTCACGATCAGCGGTTGCTGCCAAACATAATCTGCACTACCACCGAGCGTGACGTTCTTGGTTCGGCGGCAGGTGCGTGGTTTGATTCGCCAGAACTAGATTTTTCCGGCTCGAAAGTTGCAATTGCCATAATCCCCGGCGACGCGGTTGCAATCACAGGTATCAACGGCGATGTGCGAATCGATAAAGGCCAGCCAACTTGGCTCGAACCTTCGCTGGTGACTTCCTCTCATTGCTACTCGGGAAGTGGACGCTGGTTTTTCATCGAAATCAGCAGCGACGGCATGCAAATGTCGATCGCCGATGGCAGAGGCGGCTGCCCCGTATCGATGCCAAGCGGCGCTACGACCTACTTTCGGTAGTCAGCTCGGTATTGGGCTTCTCGATCTTTGGTTTTTTCAGTGATCAAGTAAGCCACGTGCATGCAGTCGTCCGGAATTCCGCAAACAACTGCAGCATTCGCAAATATTTTGAGTCGGGCCTTCGGGTAACGAACATCTTCGGTTCTCAAGATTATCTGCTCCCGTGTCGCCAGATCCAGCATCACCTCACGACCCGAATAGGAACCAACGAATACCGCAACAAGGTTCCCATTGCGAGTACCACGAAACTCAGAATGAGTAACGTGATTCACCCGTTCTGTCCAACCGAACGATCCGTCCACATCGGATGTAACGACCGAATACGAAACCGGCGCCAGCAACAACCACCACAACCCAAACAGCAGCACAGCACCGAACGCCAAGCCCAATAATTTATCGCGCCGAGTGACACGGCGACCAAATCGACCGCCCTTTGGAACGTTCACACGACGAAGGCTGTAATCAGTGTTGGGGTTCATGTTTAGATACCACGCTCGAATCAACGTATCCGAGAATCAGGAACAAAATTTCTATCCGTCGTATCAAGAAGACCAAGACTCTGAACCTTATTAAGAAATCGTCGCTCATAGGATTGACAGTTTTGAGCAAACGCACAAAAGATGATCAGATTATGAAACTCGAATTTCGACCCATAAATCAATTCATTCGGAAACTCTTGAGCAAGCTCTTCGGTACCATCCGCCATCCGCTGCTCGATGCGATCAATCACTCCGGACAGTTCATCGTCACTTGCCTCGGTACGCATAATTATCGTCTGGGGAGCCTTGTCACCTCGTGAGTACTCCGTATATCCAGTTGCTATTTCCACGGAGTGAGGTTTGAACACACTCTCAACCTGCTCCGCAGTGAATACATACGATGTCGAGTCGTGAAATACCAACCACCAAAAACCGAACAGCAAAGCAATCATCACTGCCACACCGAACAAACGATCTCGCGAATTCACCCGCCGACCAAATCTTTTTGGCCCCGGGTGGTAGACCTCTAATAGCGGATCTTCTGTGTATTGATTCAATTCGGGCGCCCTCTCAGTTACACCAACCGCATTTCACGGATTACGACCCACTCGATAGCGAGCTGATGTTTCACCGCTCGTGATTTGATACAACTCGTCTGCCAATGTTTCACACCGTGACCGACCTTGGCACACGATCAATGCGTTTCTAACGACAAACCAGCTAACGGGGGCGCTGTTCACACTCCGTACGTTCAACCATTCACGTTCGATATCCAAATGATCCGAATTGGAAAGCATCTCCCCAGTTTGAGTCTCCGAGTAGATAATGCTGAGGTAAGGTCCTGGTGCTTCGGGATCGAATCGTCCACGAAAAATCTGAACACCCCTCGCTCAAAGTCTTCAATGACAAGCAGGCGTGAGTTCACGATATCGAACGAATCGATATTCCTCTCCAATTCGCCGGCATGGCTCAGTGCGTACCACGCGCCCCAAAGCGCAACGACCAACACGAATATCGTTAGCGCCACTTGCCATAATTTGCCACTAGCAAGACAGGTCCTTCGCCTCCGATTGGCCGTTTCATAATCCCAGTCGATCAATCTCTCATCTCAATTTTGGCTTGGACACCCAAGGTCATTCTCCCTGGCCACACGAACCCTAACATGAGCCATTCAACAGAACGACCACCCGTCATTACCAAACATAATAATAATTCAACATCTCATTGACGCCCGCCACATCCCGAGACGAGAGTCGTTCAATCTACGCCCGGCAAACCCGCACAAATCGCCCAAAAGTGTAAGATCGCAGTTCGAGCGCTAACCTGCTTGCGAATACCGACTCGCTTCCAACATGAACTTCCGACTGAAAACGCTGGTAATCATCCTCATCGTTGCATTTGCAACTATGGCCCCGGTTTGTGTTCTTTCCGGAGGCGAAAGCACCACGACTACATCGACGATCACACTCGCACCCGGTGCACTAATCGAGGTGATCGGCGAATATGCCGAAGTACGTGTTCACCGAGTAAGCTCCAACACCCTCGACCTCAAAGCGACTTTCCACAATGGGGAGTTCGTCGATTTCTACAGCCAGAACCTCACGCTCGAACCAAGCAATCATTTCGTAATCTCAGCCAAGACCGGTGGAAGTGGATCGAAGTCTGCCAACTCGATAATCGAGCTCGGGATCCCCGCTGGCATGCAGCTCTATGTGCGAACAACGAATCGCCCCATCAGCATCGACTCCGCATCGCTCACCACGGCATCGCTTACCACCACCGATGGCAAGATTTCAGTGACCAATTCGTCGGGTGATTACGATCTCAGCACGACGAATTCTGAAGTAATCGTGCAGTCGGTCGATGGCAACGTGAACATCACAACGACAAACGCTCACGTCTGGTTCGACGGCATGATCGACGCTGGAGGCAACTCTATTTCGACTACCAACGGCGACGTTGCGGTGCGTTTGCGAAATGGTTCAGACGTAACAGTGTCGGGCGAAACGCATAATGGCGAAGTTACGGTCAACGGAGGAAGCGACGGGGTTGCCAAAGATGGCGATACCGCAACTCTCGAACACCGCATAGAAAACGGTGCGGCTACACTCAACATCACAAACGGCCCAGGGGCGATCCATATCAACCCCGAGACTATCGCCGTGTTCGATGGGGACAGCTAAAATCGGATGCATGTCCGCATCATCACTGCCCGTCCAGCTCGAAAAAATCCTCTCCGACAGCTTCTACATCCGAACCACGCTCTCCCGAAAAAACGGCACGTCTCGAACCATCGAAACAACGTACGTTTGGATTCAAGAAAACGGTGTGAACAAGATCATTCTTTCGGGCTACCCCGGAAAGCGCGACTGGGTTGCCAGTATGGCTCGTAACGCGAAAGTGACTGTTCACTCAGTCGAGTTTGAACCGTGGTACGACATCCCGGCTGAAGCGCTTGTGATTCGTAATCTAAACGAAAAGCTGCCCAAGATATTCGCGTTCATCGAAAGATGGTCAGTTCGCCCCGGCTTCCCTCGCCTAAAGTTCAAAATTTTGCTCGGTGCAGTAAAAATAAACCGAGCACTACGACTCCCTTGGTGGGGGCCCTTCATCATCGCCAAACGTATCTTCAATGGCATGCCCTGCGTCGAAATCACATTCACTGGCGACGCCGTTCTGCGATCCGATGGTGCTCCGCCTCAATTGTCAGAACCGCAAGAAAATCGACCGTTCTAGACCATCGAGTCATCGTCGCCAGAACGTTCTGGAAGATAACCGTCGGCAGCCGATTCGGCGATCTTACGAACTTCGGTGTCGAAGTCGTCTGACCCGGCAACCCACTTGAGGTACGGCAGATCGTTGCCGACCACTTCGATCAATCGCTCGCCACGGTGCTTGCCGAAATTCACCAGGGCGTCGCCCTCTTCGCTCCACACAAACTTGCCTTCACCGTCGATGGCCGTGTGATCGATTCCCTTCGCATACGCTGCCAGAGCGGTCGGTCCGACTGGAACAGCGGTCGAACTACGCACTTCGCCTTCTAGGATGGCGAAAACGTTGCGAGCGCCCTGTGCGTCATCGTCTGTATCGGGTTTACGTCCACCGACAAATCTCGAATAGGCAGAAGCCAAGTTTCGAGGTTCAAGCCGGTGAAAAACAGTCATAGCATCAACAACTGTTCGATCAGAAACATCGAAACCAACGCCGTTACGTTCGAACTCGGCTTCGAGCAGTGGAAGACCAAATCTTTCGATCCCGAAGCCGGCGATGTCGCAGCCTTCAAGATGATCGGCAAGCGCACGTGCGTACGACCTAAACACTGGCATATCCATCACATCCAAATCGGAAATACCGTGCACCTGCGTGGCTCCGGGCGGAATAGGAATACCGGGATTCACGACTACCGATTTCACGTGCTCTGAACCGTCGGGGTCGACTTTCAAAACGGAGAGTTTCACGATTCTCGCGTTCGAAGGATCAAGTCCCGTCGATTGCACGTCCAAAACCGCTAACGGACGCGAAAGTTCAAGCGACCGCTCTGTGTTGTTTGCACCATTTTCTGTCATACCCAGAGGCTAGCACGGTGACTCTTATTGCGCTTCAATAGCGACACATTGGTCGGTCGAAAACGAAAGATCAGGCCGTAAGCCATGTACTAGAGCAAATTCCTCGCTACTATAGATAGCCCGCAACTCGCACCGAGCCTTCACAGGTTCGAGAGCCGAGTAACCCAAAGCCGGAGTGGCGGAATGGCAGACGCGATGGATTCAAAATCCATTGGGGTAATACCCGTGTGGGTTCGACTCCCACCTTCGGTACCACAAATACCTAGTTCAACTTAG
>ENA-OREN01004052-OREN01004052.1-marine-metagenome-genome-assembly--contig:-NODE-4052-length-13075-cov-8.126789_pt1 | contig 13075 bp, 13 predicted proteins | sample MGYA00248624_ERZ508555 | MGnify/ENA primary metagenome ERZ508555 (study PRJEB26222, sample SAMN06267773) | marine metagenome | isolation source: Saanich Inlet, British Columbia, Canada | place...
AATAAGAAGAACACCATAATACCTGAACCCCATAGTAACCATGCTGGTACTGACCAGAATGTTTTCTTTGTAATCCATGGCTTAACGCCTCTGTAGATAATGAAAATCCATAAAGTAAATCCACCTAGTAGTAGCATTTGCCAAAATCTACCAAGTTCCATGAATTCCCAACCTTGAGAACCGAACCAATATGCAACCCATCCTGTTATGTATCCTGCTTGCCCAAGATAAACACCAAATACGCCACCTAATCCAACAATAACACAAATAGTGAATAGTATATTAATTAATGTACCTTGACCTTTTGGAACTTTAGACAAACGTGGTAAGAAGAATATTGTATATCCTACCCACATTAAGAAGAACCAATAAATCTGTAGAAGTGTGTGGTAACTTCTTAGGATATTAAATGGTAATACACCTGCAAGTTCGTGTGCAAATGGATTAGCGAAGTCCATAGCACCTAATATACCTGCTAGAACTTGTAATCCAAATGCCAGTATTGCTACTGCAAAGAACTTATATGTTGATTTTTGTGTTGGTCTAACGTATCCTGCTTCTAAGTCAGGTGTTGTTAGTATCTTACCAGTAGCATTTAATGTAAATGGACTACCCGGTAGTTCACGCATTTGACCGTACACATATAGTACAATCATAATACCTGCTAACAGTACACCAATTGAAAGGAAACTCCACATCATTAAACCTGAAGGAGGTGTATTACCTGCGGCAGGGTCATAAGGCCAATTTGACGTGTAACTAAAATCATCGCCTGGTCTGTCTGCGGCTGATGTCCACGCACCCCAAAAGAAGAATGCAGATAACTCTTTTAGCTGTTGTTCATCTGTTATATAGTTTAATGGATGAAATGCTTCAGGATGTTCAGCATTTGTGAACATCTGTGTGTAGTACCAATTAATGTACTTAAAACTAAACGCCTGTGCATCACTAAGAACTACTGTGTTTGTTTCTTCGTTAAAGTTGTTGACGTGTAACTCTTTAGCAATCTTCGTTTCAATAGCGCCTTTGTCATAATCCGAAATATCAAAACGCCATTCTCTTAGTCTGTCGTCTTGTGTTACTGATCCTGGCTTAATTTGATTTGCGTAGTAACCCTTCATTGATACTGTCATAGCATGTAATGCTTCTGCAGTAAAGTCAGGTCCACGTTCCGCACCATCGCCCCAGAACGAACCGTAATTCATTAAACCACGCAAGTGGAATATTTCTTGCCCTTTTATAATATCAGCTTCAGTTATTACTATTTCGCCGTTTGTATTTTTAAAGTCTGGTACTGGTGGTGCTCCCATATATGTCGCGGCGCCCATATACATTAAACCTAGTATTGATATAATTGAAACTATCCAAAAGTGCGTAAACCAGTACTTCTTACTTAACAGTATCTGTGCTAACGTTCCCTTGAACTCTTTTTTATTTCCACTTGATGCGGAATTATCTTCACGAAGATTATCCATGTTGTGTTTTTTCTCCTACAAATTATAAAGATGTATTTTTGCAAATACAACGTAACCTACGATAAGTTACGTGAGTATTATAAACATGCTACGATTTGTATATGTTTATAATAATTGCCGTATTTATTAAAATGGTAAAATAAACCTTACTATTTCTATGGGTTTCTTAACCTATGTTAAGGATTTTTAAATCCCGTCCAAATGTTACTATTTTCTTGGATCTACGCGGCCTCTAAATAATGCTTCGAAATATTCTTCGCTAACATTTTTAAAATTGTCATAATAACCATTTTCGTATAACTTAGCAGATGCTTCGTTTAATGCAGAAAGTGGAGCAATCATGTTGAATGCATATTTTCCTTGGTTACAAACAATACCATTGATACTTTCATGTTCGTACGGATGGTCAGGAAGTGAAATTAAATCAACTTTTGCTAAGTCAGCGTCATTTGCTAGATAAACCATGTCGTGAAATACTTTAGGATCCCATTTTGATGGATCATAAACATACATAAACACATCATATCCTTGGTTTCCAACTTTAGCATGTTCTACTAAATCTTCGTACGGGTGTACACCCAATCTAAATGTAATTTTTTGGTTTGTTCTTGCATGTTTTGCATACGGACACACTGCTGTGCCATTCATAGTGGGCGTCGGCACTTCGATTGAGTTTTTAAGCCATAATTCTGTGTCTTTTTGCGCCTGCTGTAAATCTATTTCCATTTTGTAAGTCCTTGTAGTTAATATATAATCACTTGTACTTATTAATATTACAGTGGCGTCGAAAATAAACCTTACAATTGCCGTGGGTTTCTTAACCTAAGTTAAGGATTTTTGAATATGTTAGAATTGGTTGTGTCTAAATCGCATTACACATCCTTTAATGTTGACGTAGTTGCAACGTATGCTTTATCGCGCATTGCTTTAGCTGTGTCTTTTATTGCAGGTACTTTGTCTGCAAATCTATGATTCTCTAATTCTTTTGCACTATCGTTCCAATCTTTGGCAGTTAGCCACTTAACTGTAGATCCTTGTTTAACCCACTGATCAACAATCATACTAACAGTAGCAACCTGAAATTCACCTGCCGCATCGTATCCGTATTCGTTCTTTAACTCTTTCCATTCGTCTTTTGTAACGTGCATTGTTACTATTGAACCAACATCTTTACCGCCGTATGATCTGTTTGCTACTAACTTATCATTATTTGTATAAACACTAGTTGACATAATTCTTCTCCGCTACTGTTGATTTTTTCCATTGTAGTTTGCCATTAATATTTGCTCGCCATTCGTGTGTTAGTGTCCAACCTTCGGGCTTTCCTGCTTTTCCACCCTGTAATACAACGGTCAAGTTTTTCTCAATTTCATCTGCTATTGTTCCGCGGAAGCTTGAGTTTCTTTCCTCGCCGTCTCTTAGTATAGATGCTACTACATACGGCAGATCCTCTAAGGCGAGATCATCTTCCCACGAACTGTCTAAATCTTCTGCATCATCTTGACTAACATCCACTTCATCTAAAACATCATTAAATAGCCTGCCTGCTTCGGTGTTGTAATCCAAGTAACTTGGTGCATCATCTGATGGCATATCTTCTTCTTCGTCCCAATACCCTCCGTCGTGTAGCCAATCGTAGTAGTAATCATCGCTTGATTCCCATTCGAACATTTCTTCATATAGATAATCTTTAACTTGTTCTTTGATTGCTTTTACGATATCATTAAATACTGTAGCATCAGCAAATGATATGTGAGAAGATAAGCCTCCCTTTTCGTCAAAGAAATCAAATGAGCTTTGTTCTTTAAAGCGGGATTTAAATAAGCTTACTATTGAAATAGCACCGTCGTTTTCGTCCATGTGCTGATTACTTTCAAAATGCAATTGGTACTTCTCGCCTTCGTGATGTGCATTTTTAGGAATGATAATATACAACGGACCGTCGTTGTTATAAGTGTCGAAGTAATTTGTAGATGATGTTGATGCTGTACACCATTGTGTTCCTTGTCCGTAATAACAAGCCGCCTCTTTGTCCTTAGGAACAACAACACGCATTTCGCTGTTACTAAAGACTTCGTCTGCTTCGCCCTTGGACAACTGTGTGCCTTCTGCTTCTCCTTTCTTCACTTGTAACGCATTGAAGTGTCGCAGTATGTTATTGTAGAAACGTGCAATACTAGCTTTATCCTTGACTTTGCCAATATCACTAAGTTCCGCTGGTAGTGCTCTGTGTACTTTTAACTCGTAGTGCATACGTAGTAGTGTCTCAATATTAGTTAATATATCCTCGAACTTCGAAATACCACCGTCTAAGTAACGCATTACAACCCACTGTACGTACTGTTTGTTTGGACTAGGGTCTTTCTTTTCTATTACCTCTAATGCAATATTTACAATTTTGTTTACACTGTCTGCGTCATTGGCAATGCGAGTAAAGGGCTTACCCTGATTCTGGTCAACATGAAATAACGACCCAATGAGTACATTGTATTCATTCGACAATATATGCGTAAATGATTGGTCGTGTGCAAGTTTGTCTGCTATTTTCTCGCCAAAGTTATTAGCAGTTATATCGCGTTTGTATTCTAGTAGTTCTTTGAATCGCATAAAATGTTATGTTAAGTTTTAATTTAACGTATTTATGCTGTTTAGTTTGTGACTAGATCTATATGTTCTATTACTTGTTCTATTGTGTGCTGGTTTAATTTTTCACAAAACTTGTAGAAATCTCCACTAACTATGTACTCGAAATTATGCTCGGCAGACTCCTTAGTAGTTGCATATATTTCTTCCTTACTCATTAAGGCCAACTCCTTAATCAAAAGTACAACACTGGTTAATCTATCAATATCGTAGCGCATATTGTCAAACGATAAATCCAACCCGTAGTTGAATTTAAACCCAAGGCGCTCCAAGGCACCGTACGTATCAAATTGCCCAGTGGGAATAAATGCAGTTTTTCCAAGTAAACACTTCAATGTTTTTTCTGTTATGAATGGACCAGGATGCGAATACAATGCAATGTCCTGAATATCACTGATATCAAAACTCTCGTTCGTGAAATGTATTGCACAATTTTGATACGAGGGTTGCCATGGATTTGCTGTGTGTTGCTGAAAATTTAGATCGTTTGTAAAATCGTCTATAGTATATTTGTTACCGTAGTACTTGTCGAAGAATATCGTATGCAACTGTTTTAATGATGCAGAAGCATGTGCATCTTTCTGCATTATGTTTTCCTTTTGCAACCAATCGTGTAAAACTAACATGCAATCGTCAACTCCTATGTACTCAGCTAGCGCAGTAAATACTGTTAATTTTGTACTAGTTATTCTGTTGCAAAATGTACTTGCGGTATGTGTTATGTTTTTTGGTACTCCTTCAGTGCCGAACCACTGCATCATGGTATCCAACTGAATGTGCCAGTAGTAGTACGATAAGAAACGAACTTTGGGTAAGGTGTAGTTGTTACTTGTGCCGTCGAATAATACAATTATTTCGCCGTTAATTTGTTTACTTTGTTCTGCTAACCATTCTATAGCAACCGCTTCTAAATGAAAACTAACAATATAAATGTCGTAATTTAATGGGAGAGTATGCTCTGGCCATCGCTGAAATAACGATAGATGTATTTTTTTATTAGTTGAAAGTGTGTTTATCCATTTGTAACCTACGTGCAGATCTTCTCTGATTTTAAAATCTTCAACATTGCCACTAAATGGCAATGGCACAAGCATGTTGTTATCCACTTAGCCCTAAGTTAAACAGTGTATTTGGATTAGAGTTCTTGGATGCAGATACGTGTAGCAATGGTGGTTTGCCATCTTTATCCACTTCGAAGCCCAACTTAGCGGCTTCAATCTTGGTTTGATTAGGACCAACGTCTTGTGTTTGGTTTTGTTTGGTGATTATACCAACGCCTTCGGTGATTTCTTTATATCTCATTGTACACGTAATTCAAAGTTATATAGCTATTTATTTACATATGCTCAATAAACCAAAGAAAAAGTGGAGACGATATTTTAAGTTCTGCAACTCCATTATATGCCATATTATTGTAAAATGGAACGGTTACTTTCTTTCCATATCCATTGCCATCGTGTGTATATGTAATTAAAGTATTATCTTCCGTAAGCAGAGCGGTAATATCGATGCCGCTGATACTAATATGTTTTATTTCAATTTGCGCGGAATTAGTCACGTTATCGTCGGCATCCATTTCTGTATGGTTATCCGTCTTGCCACTTAATATAAATTTTATAGAATGGACAGCGGTTCCGGAGTCAGGAACATTGAATGCAACATCGTACGTTGTTTCTGTTGTGCTAATATCATATATATCTGTGTCATTTAATGTTATTTTAAATGATAGTGGTTTTTCGGGCAAGTTGATCGCGAGAGTACATGCAATAGCAATGTTATTCATTTATTTCAACTAGGACTCCAGAACCCACTAGCTCGCTAATAATCACTTCTAGTTGTTCCATTGTTTCCGTACCTACAATAACATCATCTTCTTCGTTATCTTTTTGTAGCTTACTTACCTTGATTATTAATTCTTTTGTATTTAATCTTGCCATAATTTATTTTGATTTAAATTGATTTAAAACAATTAAGCCATCGTCTGTAACTTCTGATTCTAGTATTGTTGCTTGCATATCATCCATAACTTCTACATGATTATCAAGTACTATTTCAAAGTGTATGTTATTGTCGTTGCATATTGTATTAATATTACAATCCTTTAGTTTTTCAAATAATATCTTCTTACTTAACGGAACACGTAGTAGTTCGTCAATCTTTCTACTAATAGGTCTTGCTCCCATTTTAGAATCATATCCAATACTTGCTAAATGTCCAATTACTGTTTCAGTAACATTAAGTTTAATATTCTTTTTGGACAACGCATCTTTAAGTTCGTTGATAAACTTCACAACGACTTTACGGATACTTAAATCGTCTAACTTATTGAATTTAATAATAGCATCGATTCTGTTGCGCAACTCTGGCTTAAAGAATTCCTTAACTGCTTTATCTTCCTCGCCTGTCTTTTCTAAGTCCTGTCCAAACCCAATTGCATTTGTTTCGTTTGCTTGTGCACCTAAGTTAGATGTTAGTAAGATAATAGCATTTGATACATCTACTGTCTTGCCTGCTGAACTAGTAACAGTACCTTCGTCTAGCATTTGTAATAAGATGTTACTAACGTCTGGGTGTGCTTTTTCAATTTCGTCGAACAAAATAATTGAATACGGGTTTTTACTTAATTCTGAAATTAATTTACCGCCACTTAATGCACCATCTTCGAACCCAACATATCCCGGTGGAGCACCAATCAATGTACTAATCGTATGCTTTTCTTGGTATTCCGACATATCATAACGTAGCAATTCCATGTCTAAGTTGGAACTTAATAATTTTGCTAATTCTGTTTTACCAGTGCCTGTCGGTCCTAGTAATAAGAAACTTGCAATTGGCTTATTCGCTTTGCCAATGCCACTAAAATTAACATAAATTTGTTCCAATACTTTATCTACTGCTTTATCTTGGCCGTACAATTTAGCCTTAACATTACTATCCAATGACATTAACATATCGTCGTTTTCGTTTGTTAGACGCTCTACAGGAATATCTGTTAATTTGGTTATTTGGTCGTATATACGTTGCTTTGTAATAACAGTACCTTCGTTTCCTTTGGCACGTTGTTTAGCACAAGCGGCATCTAGTAAGTCAATGCCCTTATCTGGATTTTTTCTGTCATGTATGTAGCGATTACTTAACTCTACGGCAACATCAATTGCATCGTCGTCGATTGTAACACTGTGGTATTCCGCTAAGCGTTTACCAACACCTTTCAGAATCTTAACAGTAGTCTCGGATGTCGGTTCATCGATGTTTAGAATATAAAAACGACGCATAAGTGCTCTGTCCTGCTCGAACGTTTCGTAGTACTCTTCCCACGTTGTACTTGCTACAACTTTTAAATTGCCTTTAGTAAGTGCAGGCTTTAACATATTAGCAAAATCTAAACTGCCACCGGATGTCGCACCAGCGCCTGCCATAGTATGTGCTTCGTCGATAAACAAAATACCTTTTTCGACTGCTTCTAACGACTTAATAATCTTTTTAAATTTTTCTTCAAATTCTCCACGGTACTTACTACTTGCAACAATGTCGCTAATGTCCAACGACCATACTTCGTGGTCTTTAAGAAATTCTGGCACTGAATCTGTTTCAATTAGTTGTGCTAGTCCCTCTGCAATTGCAGTTTTACCTACACCCGGATCGCCTACCATTAATACGTTACTCTTGAACTTTTTAGCAAGAATATCAATAGCATCTTTTATTTCTTTTGATCTGCCAATCAATGGCTCTAGTTTGTCATTCCGTGCTAAATCATTTAAGTTAGTACAAAACTCTTCAAGTGTTTCTTTTGCTTGATCACTTGATAACTTAACCGAACTTTCTTTGTAGTGTATGTTCCAGTGATCTGTAAACTTGGATTTGTCAACACCATGTTTCAATAGGTAGTACGATGCATGACTTTGCGATTCGCTAGCAATACTCAAGAATAAATCAATTGTAGTAACGTATCGTCTACCAGTAAATAACACTTGTGTTACTGCTCGATTAAACACACGCTCTAACGCATTTGTTTTCTTAGGCGCATTGCCACCACTAACATTGTCGACATTGTCGACATTACTTAAATAATCAAACAAATCTGCATCGAGTGCACTTATATCTATCCCAAAACTTTCTAATGTTTTTGAAAACGGGTCATAGCGCACTAAGCTTAATAAAAGATGCTCGACTAATACATATTCGTGCTCTTTTTTCTTTGCTAGGCGTATAGCGTAATCTGTTAGCTGTTCAATCTCTGGGTTTATTTGCATATGATATTTGGTGTCTTAGGTAAGAATAATATTTTTATTATATGTTATTGTTGTATTAAATATTTAGTAAAAATACCGTTTTAACAAAATTATTTTCGCTGTTGTATATCTGATATTATGTTATTGATATGTGCTGCGTCTGAGTAATCTACAATTCGATAATTCCATTCGGTTGGCGGTGTAAATAACTCGTTCGTATTTGTGTATTTGCACGATTTAATTGTGTCCATCCATATTGTATAATCCGGCGAATATATGTTTCGTGATTTCACGGTTGGTGCAATGAAGTCGCATATAACGAAGTCGCATGTGGACTTGGATGCCATATCGTGTATTCTTTGTGCTTGTCTCAATCTACCTGCCGGTGTGAAATCCCAATCATTGTTTTTTTTTCTAATAATATCTGCATTTAACCATTCAACCGATGCTATCTTTTCAAGTTCGCGAATTAACGGTTTTGCTAATGTGGTTTTACCTGCGCCGGATAGTCCCATTATTAATATTTTATATGCCATATTGTATTTACGTTATGTACACACGCATGAAATATTAATAATGGTATACTGTCATATAAATAACTGCATGAACGTACTTATATTAACTCCAGATCGAGTCGGCTCCACTTTGCTACAGCGTGTGCTTACAATATACATGAATAGTATATCAAATGGCAAAGTTGTACAGCCTACAGTAAATTTACACGAATTATCGAACGGAATCGAAAACTATTACTCGGAAAAATTCCAAAAGGATATGACAGGCAAACCCAAAGAATGGGGGTATCACCAATCGTTGGCCGAAGTTATAGAAGTGCTGAAGAACACCACGCACTCTGTAACTAGTAGATTGGCGCATTATCACTTAGTAAAACGCAACGATTCAATGCCGGAACAAACTGATTTTTACAGATACCTAAATGATAATTTCTTTATTATTGGTTGCAGAAGAAACAGCATATTCGAACATGCATTGAGTTGGGGAATTAATGGACATAGCAAAGAGTTAAATGTTTATTCGCATACGGATAAAATTACAACATTTAACGAGTTGTACAAGAATCAAATATCAATTCCAAAAAATACATTACTAAAACATCTCAATGCATATAAGCGTTATATTGAATGGTCGGACACACAATTTAACATTAATGAATTTTTTGTTTACGAAGAAAGCATGCCGCAAATCGATTCATTTGTTAGAAATTTGAGTTGCTTTAATAATATAGCAGTAAGTGATTGGAACAAGATGTTTGGTATGTCGTGGGGTAATTGGAACAGATGCCATCGTCTGTTGAGCGATTTGGGGGCAATTAGTGGTACTAAACTACTAGAAAACAATTCAGATAAAGATAAAAAACTCCCTGTAATTCTCGACATAGTATCTCATTTGCCTATAATTGAACAACAGTTCTTGGATAAGCATACCATTACATACATGCAAGCAACTGGTGAAATTGACAAGTTAGTTAAAGATCGCATTATGGTAACAGGTGTGCCTATTAAATTGCAAACATTAGTTGAGAAGAAAATGATTATCAAGAACTTTAATGAATGCGCAATTGTTTACAATGAGTGGGCGGACGAAAACGGGTTTCCTATCATCAAAGACAATCAAGAAATTGTCGACCAAGCATACAACGAACTAAAGAACTGGTACACCGAAGTACCAAATACATTAAAGTTGCAGTAATTTCATAATATGCGCTACATATTTACTAGATGTTTTAATATCGTAATGATGGCCATCTCTTGCCCAATCCAATTGGGCCGAATCTGTTGTTAATTTAATGTCGTTTGCATCTAGTCCATGATATTTAAACAGTGATTTCATAAGATCACTGTTTTCGAAAAAATATTTTCCAGGAGGAACCGACCAATGTGGTATAAAAGTATGTACTACGTCAGTGTTTCCTTTGTGTGTTTCTACATCAAGAAAGCATTTAATAAAGTCTTTACTATCGCTTGCATCTGTAAGTATATCCTTGCTGTGATGTTTTCGTCTTTTGTAGTCGGATAATGAGGCATTGTCTGATTCTCTCCTATGGACGTAAGACCATTGAATAACAATAGTAGCCGGAGATATCTCCTTTAATATGTATTTTGCCTTTCGTGTAATCCATGTATTGCTAGCGCCATCCATGCTTATATTGATTATGCGGGCGTTTGTTTTTTGTTGCAACACGTTGGCCCATGTTTCTTCTATAGGTTGCCCCATGCCAACGGTAAAACTATCTCCCAAACACCATATACAATCTTTTAATTTGCCCTCTGTGGGCCATTCTGCATCTCTAAACCCACGCGAGTTATAATCGTACGATATGTTCTTTGTGTAATTTTTGAAGTGATTCTTATCAAGGCAGCCTTTTAAACAATCCATGCCCGAACAATCGCTCCAATAGGGTAGTTGTAAACTGCTGTGGTGTATTGGTATTATATCTTCTTTCATAAAGTGTATTCTGTGTCTTTAGTTCCTTTAGAAACGATGTCCCACGTTTCTTTAGAACCGGTTCCTGTCAATTGCAATGCCATACGTTTATGCCAACTACCATTCCACGTAACATGAGGCAATGTACTCCAATCCCATGTAAAAATAGTACCCGCTCTCCACTGCGTATATACAATGTTTCCGAACTGTGCTATTTGACCCGGTTGGTGATCTTCTAGCATAATAAGAAAGCGTATCTTGTCGGGGTGTTGATACTTAAACTTATTACTGTGGACAATTTCTTTAGTAGGTTGCCCTGGTAGGTTATCTATATGCCACATTAGTTGGTCGTTTGGCATTTGGTCGTCCAACTTTTTTGTAAAATGCTCGGTTAAGTCGAATTTAAAAAAATCAGTCATTGCTTGTATTATTGGCAACTGTTCTTCATGGCCAGCGAACTTAAAATGACTAAAAATCTTTGCATCTGGTTGACCATTTGGATTTAACTTATCTTCTTTTTTGTGATTATCGCTTACTAAATTAGCGGCGTGATTGTAGCCTTGCTTATTATAATCTTTGGTGACGAAATGTGAGGAGAGCTCAGACCGTAACAGACTGAGCTCTCTAGAGAAATCGCCCATAAATCTACCAACGATCTTTACATATTCGCCTTCCTTATCCTCTCTGAATTTGTCAAAGTGCCAAGGAGATTTAAATGGACTATTCATATTTTGTTTCCATGGACTTAATACATTGTATTTAATGCGGTAACGACTTGCTCTATTTTTTTGATTATGTTCGACTAAGCAATAAATCGTGTATTAACTATATGGTACGTGTTTATTTACAAAAAATACATATTTTATGATTAAAACATACGTTTTTTAACAGTTTTGTCTATAGTAAGTTCAACGTAATACCAACGTTTTCATTAATTGGAGTTAGTTTAAAGTGGGAAAACCCCATGTCGACGTAATACTTTAAATCAAATATTACTTTACTTGTTCCGCCATCTTCCGAGCAAGTAAATGTTTCCGTTATGCCTTTATTATGTTGCGATACTTGCATATAGCACGTTGGCGTTTGACATGTCCATCCACATTTGGAATTAACAAAAACAATAACTTTATCTTTGTTTTTAATATCTGCTATTTCGGGGTCATGGTTGAATCTAGCAGATAGTACAGTATTGTCGTACAATCCATCATTAAACGAGTTATCAATTTGACTAGGTCTATAATTTTTAATAGTACTGCAATCAATTGTATATAATGGAAAATCTTCACGTATCCATTCTGCTAATTTCTTTACAGTAATAATTACATCGTTGCCTTTTCTATGATGTAGTTTTAAAAAAGATTTTGATGCTTGGTAATCTTCGTATGTTACTAATGAATTAGATAACGGTAAACGCAATCCTATGCCATCGTCGTACATATTAGATAAATCCTCGTCAGTTAATACAAAATCCTTTTTAAAACTACGACCACCGTACAATGGTACTAAATCTTTAGTAAATCCATATACAGTATCTATTTGGTCGTAGCGTAAAAACCCGTACTCAGATTTAAGAAAATCTCGCACAGGCATGGCTGTTGGTTTATTCCTACTAGAGACGCTAAATTTAATATTATCAAATTTGTCGAAATCCTTGTAATCGTCTACTAACAGTTCCATGATTATTCCTTATTTAAATAAGTTATTCCAAAACGTATCGTCTTTCTTAGTTACTTCAGTTGCAACTACTGCACCTGATACCATTTCAGGCTTAAACACTGAGTTAAGACCTAATGCTTCTTTGTTAAACTTAACTAACGCAGTTAAAGCATCTTGGGTGATTAACGAGTGCAAAACATCAATAGTTTTGTTACCGTCTTCGCCTACTACCCAATCGTACTTGCCAATTTTCTTATGGAAAATTGCAATAGACTCTGGATTGTTAGACATTTCATTACATGCTTGTCTAAATTTAGCAGTGTTAGGATTGCCTTTGTTTACCCATAATGCTTTTTGAATTGCATCTCTCCACGAGTGAATTAATGCATAAGCACCGTACAAATCACCCGATGGCTTTTCGCCCCACTTTGCTTCGAACACATCTTCAAAACGCTTACCTAAGTAGTTAGGATCATCGTTTGTTTTGCCTGTTTCGATGTCTAATATACCGTGATGTAACCATGTTGTTACTTTGCCTGCATCAACCAATGGCTGTACTTTAGCAATGTACTGTGCAGGGTTAGCACGTGTTGCTGTTAATTCCCCGCGAGTAAATGCTAAATG
>ENA-OREN01004053-OREN01004053.1-marine-metagenome-genome-assembly--contig:-NODE-4053-length-13075-cov-3.624250_pt1 | contig 13075 bp, 5 predicted proteins | sample MGYA00248624_ERZ508555 | MGnify/ENA primary metagenome ERZ508555 (study PRJEB26222, sample SAMN06267773) | marine metagenome | isolation source: Saanich Inlet, British Columbia, Canada | place...
TGGTATTCGTGGTCGGCAATCACGATCGCGGGTGGGCCGAGCTGAATGAGAATCCCGGCATGGTGGCTGAAACGGGCCTTCCGACCGGCCTCGGCACCACCCCCATGTCCATCGGGCTCAGCACCAACAGCAAATCGCCCGATTTCAATGAAGCCAAACATCTATACTGCGGCCTACTGTCCAGCATGCATAGTTGGGGACTGTATCATGAACGCTACGGCTACACGGATTTTCGCGTCCGCCCCGGGGGGTCCACATCGGTTCCCGTCAATAAGGAATATGAAGCCGAGACCGCAGCCATGCTCGATGCGGAATTGGCCCGCCAGGACCGTATCAAGGCAACGCTCGCATCGGACCCCGAATTCAGCAAATGGATCGAGGAAAGCCATCTATTCCAGAATTACAAGCAGCTTCAATTCTGTGACACATTGGCGCTGTATTTCAATATTAGGCACGAGAGCGAGCGACAAGTCGAAGTCTTCTCCCATGTTCCGAAATCCGCCGATGATGACGTGTCCGTGACGGTTTCTCCGATGGGAAATGGAACATATGGATTTGATCCGTTTCCATTCTCCGGAGACCGGTTGGAAGTCGCCTGTGGTGGTCGTTATATGAAACCTATCCTCGACGATGCCGAGCCGGACGGCCCGCCGCCGTTGCTGAGCGAGCTGGGCGGCCAACTGCACGAGCTGCCCGAGGTGACCGGCCTGATTTCGCGGGCGATTGCCGATGAACCGCCGATGACGATCAAGGACGGCGGCATCATCCGCGAAGGCTTTGACCCGGCGCTTGACGAGCTTCGCCGCGGCGCGACCGAGGGCAAGGACTGGATCGCCCAGCTCCAAAAAGAGGAGTCGGAAAAAACCGGCATCACCTCGCTCAAGGTGCGGTTCAACTCTGTGTTCGGTTATTTCATCGAGGTGACCAAGACGAACCTCGACAAGGTGCCGGAGCATTACACGCGCAAGCAGACCATGACCAACGCTGAGCGGTTCATCACGCCGGAGTTGAAAGAGATGGAGGGCAAAATCCTCGGTTCGGAGGAGCGCAGCCAAAAGCTCGAGTACGAGTTGTTCCAGCGCGTGCGCGAGCAGGTGCTCCTGTCACTGCGGCAGATTCAGCAAATCGCCTCGGCGCTGGCGCAGCTCGACGTGCTCGCCGGTTTCGCCGAGGTCGCCCGGTTGCGTGGTTACGTTTGCCCCGAGGTGCGCGACGAGGGCATGCTGCAAATCGACGAAGGCCGCCACCCCGTGCTCGAGCAGGCGCTGATCGGCGAACCGTTCGTGCCGAACGATACGCAACTCGAGAGCGACGCCCAGCAGATTGCCGTCATCACCGGCCCGAACATGGCCGGCAAAAGCACGTATATCCGGCAGGTGGCGCTGCTGGCGTTGCTGGCGCACACCGGCTCGTTCGTGCCGGCCAAGCGCGTGCGGGTGGACTTGGTCGATCGCATCTTCACCCGCATCGGCGCGAGCGACGACCTGTCGCGCGGCCAGTCGACCTTCATGGTCGAGATGACCGAGACGGCGAACATTTTGAACAACGCCACCGACCGGAGCCTCGTCGTGCTCGACGAGGTCGGGCGCGGCACGAGCACGTTCGACGGCTTGAGCCTGGCATGGTCGATCGTCGAGCATCTGCACAATCAGGTCGGGGCGAAGACGCTCTTCGCGACGCATTACCACGAGCTGACCGAGTTGGCCGACCGGCTGCCGCGCCTTCGTAATTTCAACGTCGCCGTGCGCGAATGGAACGAGCAGATCGTATTTCTGCACAAGATCGTCGAGGGCGGCGCGGACAAAAGCTACGGCATCCACGTCGCGCGCCTGGCCGGCGTCCCCAAACCGGTCATCGAGCGGGCCAAGGCCATCCTGCGCAACCTCGAGGAGACGGAACTTTCTCCCGACGGGGAGACACGCTACGTCTCGCGGCACAGCGTCGAGCGGGAAAAACTCCGCCAGATCGAGCCCGCCCCGCAGCTCGACCTCTTCGCGGGCCAATGACAGCTTGACCTCGGGGGCGCGCTTGGCCAAGCTGCGCGGCCCGCTCGGAGAGATGGCTGAGTGGTCGAAAGCGCTCCCCTGCTAAGGGAGTATAGGTTCACGCCTATCGAGGGTTCGAATCCCTCTCTCTCCGCCACTTCTTTTCCGATTGCCGTTTCACGGGGTTCAGTTCTCCAAAACACCTTTTTTTGCTTGGACAAGCTTGATTTTCTCTTTGCTTGTTCGCATTCTTCAGCCATCTTTTCCAAGCACCTTTCTTTTATGCACCTGCGAGGTTTCCACTCTATTTTGTCAGTGTTGATCCTGTCTTTGCTTGGGTCAACTGGGAACCATTCCTTTGCCGCCGCGATTTTTGACCGCGACGTGGCTCCGTTGCTGATTCGGCACTGTCTCGAGTGCCACAACGGGTTTGACCTGAAGGGAAAGCTGGACTTGTCCCAGCGCGATGCCGCGTTAAAAGGCGGCAAGCATGGGGCGGTGTTCGTGGCTGGGAAACCAAGCGAGAGCCTGCTGTGGGAAAAGGTCGCCGAAGACGATATGCCCCCGGACAAGCCGCTTGGCCAAGCGGAGAAAACACTGCTCCGCGACTGGATCGCCGCCGGGGCCAAATGGGGCGCGAACGACGATCTTGATCCGTTCCAATACACCACAGCCAAGCGCGGCGGCTACGACTGGTGGTCGCTACAGCCAATCGGGCAGCCCGAACCGCCGGAGGTCTCGCAGACCGGCTGGGGGGCCAACCCGATCGATGCGTTCATCCTTGCCAGACTCGATGCGGCGAAGCTGAAGCCAAGCGCCCCGGCCGATGCCCGGGTGTTGATCCGCCGTTTGTATTTTGACCTGACCGGCCTGCCGCCCACGGCGGAACAGGTTGCGGCGTTCGTTGCCAACCCGACCGATGCGGCGTATCGCAAGGTGGTCGATGACCTGTTGAGTTCGCCGCACTACGGCGAGCGCTGGGGCCGGCACTGGCTTGACCTCGCGCGGTTCGGCGAGAGCGACGGCTTCGAGCGCAACAACGTCCGCAACAACCTATGGCCGTATCGCGACTGGGTGATCCGCGCGCTGAACGACGACATGCCGTATGATGAATTTGTGCGGATGCAGGTTGCCGGCGATGTGCTCAAGCCGGGCAATCCGGCCGGCCAAAAGGCGGTCGGTTTTCTCGTGGCCGGGCTGCACAACACAGTCGTCGGTGGCAGTGAGTTCATGAAAAAAACGGCGCGTCAGGATGAAATCGAGGAGATCATTGGCACGGTCGGGCAGACGTTTGTCGGGCTCACGGTCAACTGCGCGCGCTGCCACAATCACAAGTTCGATCCCATTCAGCAGAAGGAATATTACCAAATGACCTCGGCGATCGCCGGGGTGTTTCACGGCGAACGCAGCGTCGCAGACCCGGAGCTGGCGCGACAGCGCGAGGTGCTGCGAAAACAGATTGCGTCGTTGAGCGAGGAGCTTGCCAGGATCGAAAACCGCGCCCGCGAAACCGCGCTCGCCAAGCGCAAACATCGTGACCCTGAGGAGAAGCCGGAGCCGCCCACGCCGTTTGCCCGCTGGGAATTTGATACTGGCCTTGAGGACAGCCTCGGCACGTTGCACGGCACGGCCAAGGGAGACGCTCGACTTGAGGGAGGTGCGTTGGTGGTGGATGGCAGTGACGCGTGGGTCGAGACCGCACCGCTCAATTCGCCCCTGCGCGCCAAGACGCTTGAGGCGTGGGTGGCGTTGGGTAGCCTCAACCAAAAGGGAGGCGGCGTGATCGGGGTGCAGAGCAACGACGGCCAGTTTTTCGATTCCGTCGTGTTCGCCGAGCGCGAGTCCCGCCGATGGATGCCGGGCAGCAACGGACTCGTCCGGACTAAGTCGTTCGGGGTGCCGGAGGAAAACGAGGCGCATCAGCAGGCGGTTCACATCGCGATTGTTTATCAGGAGGACGGCACGATCACCGGCTATCGCAACGGTGCGCCGTACGGCAAACCGTACAAGACCGGTTTTCAGGAATTTGCCGCCGGTAGCTCGCAGGTGATTTTTGGGATGCGGCATCGGGGTGGCGGTAATAATTTTCTCAACGGAAAAATCCATCGCGCCCAGCTTTACAACCGGGCTCTTGGCCCGGACGAAATCGCCGCCTCGGCCGGGGTGGAGTCAACGTTTGTCGGCGAGGCGGAGTTAGCTGCCGCGCTTGCCCAAGCGAAACTGGCCCGGCGCAAGGCGCTCAAGGATCAGTTGACCGGCCTGAGCGCGCGCGAACAAGAGCTGGGCAGCGGCTCGTCGATGAAGGTTTACACCGTGGCCGCCCGCGGCAACCCCGGCATGGTGCGGCTGCTCAAACGCGGCAACGCGATGGACGAGGGCGAGGTTGTTCGGCCCGGTGCGGTCGCCGCGCTGCGGATGTTGAGCAGCGACTTCGGCATTAGCCCGGACGCGTCCGACAACGAGCGGCGCAAACAGTTGGCGCATTGGCTTACGGACACGAACAATCCGCTGTTCACGCGGGTGATCGTGAACCGCGTTTGGCATTATCACTTCGGAACCGGCATCGTGGAAACGCCGAACGATTTTGGGTTCAACGGCGGCCGCCCGAGCCATCCGGAGCTGCTCGACTGGCTGGCATCGGAGTTCGCGGCCAACGGCCAGCAGCTCAAGGCGCTGCACCGGTTGATCGTGACCTCGAACACTTACCGGCAGGCTTCCGCCCCCCGGGCGGACGGTATGGCTGTCGATGCCGAAAACCGGTTGCTTTGGCGCAAGTCGCCGGTGCGGCTCGATGCCGAGTCGTTGCGCGACGCCGTGCTCGTCGTCTCCGGTAAGCTCAACCCGAAGATGGGCGGCCCCGGTTTTCGCGACGTCTCCATTACTCCGAACAACGGGACCACCTACTACGAGCCGATTTATCCGGAGGGCGACGAGTACAATCGCCGCACCGTTTACCGCTTCAGCCCAAGGGGAGGGCGCAGCGCGATTCTCGACACGTTCGACTGCCCGGACCCCTCAACCACCGCGCCGCGCCGTGCCGTGACCACCACCCCGCTGCAGGCGTTGGCACTGTTGAACAACCATTTCATTTTGAACAAAGCCGGGGCGATGGCCGACCGCGTGGCGTCCCACGCCAAGGGCAACCTCGACGAGCAGGTAAAGCAGATCTTCCTCGACGCCTTCCAGCGCCAGCCGGCCGCCGAGGAGCTGCGCTTGGCCAAGCGCTTGGCCGGCGAGTATGGCCTCGTCACGCTCTGCCGCTCTCTGTTTAACAGCAACGAATTTGTCATCCTTAACTGATATGAACGACTTGGGCACACTCAATCGAAGGAATTTTTTTAACTGGGGCATCCGTGGCATCGGCGCCACGGCGTTTGCGAGCCTGCTGGCGCGCGACACCACCGCACAGGTATCGTCGCTTGGTCAAACGGCGTTCCCGAACTTCGCGCCCCGGGCCAAGCGGGCGATCCACATCAGCCTCGTTGGCGGCATGAGCCACATCGACTCGTACGACCACAAGCCGGGGCTGGACAAGGCTCACGGCAAGCCGCTTGGTTCCAACGAAAAACCGGACATCTTCTTCGGCAAAGTTGGTCTGCTGCGAAAGAGCGATTTTCAATTCAAGCCGCGTGGCCAGAGCGGCCTTTGGCTGTCGGACATGTTTCCCAACATCGCCGAGATGGCGGACCAGATGACCGTCATCCGCTCGATGACCACCGACTCGGCCAACCACACGCCGGCGTTGTTTTTCGCCAACAGCGGTTTTGAGTTTAACGGTTTCCCTTCCGTGGGTAGCTGGGTGTCGTACGGGCTGGGCTGCGAGACCGAGTCGCTGCCGGCGTTTGTCGTGTTGAGCGACGGGCGCGGTGGCCCGAACGGCGGAGCGTCCAACTGGACCAGCGGCTTCCTGCCGTCAAAGCATCAGGGCGTCGAGTTGCGGAGCGGAAAGACGCCGGTGCGCGACCTGTTTCCAGCGATCGAACAGCCGAAAGGCTCGGACGCCGCCGCCCGGGATTTTCTGCAAAAACTTAACGCCCGCCACGCCGATCGCAGCGGTGCCGACGCGATGTTGAGCGCCCGCATGCGGAGCTATGAACTTGCCGCGCGCATGCAGCTTTCCGTGCCGGAGGTGAGCGACATCAACGGCGAGCCGGAATATATTCGCAACATGTACGGTCTTGGAGAAGGCCGCACCGAGGACGCCGGGCGCCGCTGCCTGTTGGCGCGTCGACTGCTCGAGCGCGGTGTGCGGTTCGTGCAGATTTACTCTGGAGGCCCGATCGGTGGTTCGCCACGCGCGAGCTGGGACGCCCACGAAAACGTGCAGGACAATCACTCAACCGAGGCCGGCCGAATCGACAAACCGATCGCCGGTCTGCTGCGTGATCTCAAACAGCGCGGGATGCTCGACGACACGCTCGTGCTGTTCACCACCGAGTTTGGCCGGACGCCGTTTGCGCAGTCGAACGCCGATCAGGTTGGCCCCGGTCGCGACCACAACAAGTACGGCTTCTCCTGTTGGCTTGCCGGCGGCGGTGTGAAGGCGGGGTTCAGCTACGGGAAGACCGATGAGATCGGTTGGAAGACGGTGGAAAACCCAGTGCACTGGCACGACTTCCACGCCACCGTGCTGCACCTGATGGGGGTTGATCACAAGAATCTGACCTTCTACCACAACGGCATCGAGCGCCGCCTGACCAACGTCCACGGCCACGTTGCCAAAGGCATGTTCGCTTAACTTTTTCGGTGTCGAAAAACCGGCCTATTCGCGGCACAACTTGAGGAAGGCCTGCTCGTCGAGGATGGCGACGCCGAGTGATTCGGCCTTGGCCAACTTCGAGCCGGCTTTTTCGCCGGCGAGGAGGTAGTCGGTTTTTTTGCTGACGCTGCCGGTGGTTTTGCCGCCGTTGGCCTCGATCTTCGCCTTGGCCTCGTCGCGGCTCAGCGTCCGCAACGTGCCGGTGATGACGAAGGTTTTCCCGTCGAACACGCCGCCGCCGCTTGGCTTGCCGCCGCGTGGCTCGATGCCGAGCTTGGCCAAGCGCGCGACAGTGGCGCGGCCAGTTTCGGACGCGAACCAATCGAGTACGCTGCCCGCGACCGACGGCCCGGCTTCGGTCGTGTAGTTGGGCGGGTGGTCGCCGTTTTCCTTCGTTATTTTTGCGAAGCCAAGCGCCACCAAGCCGTCAAGCAACTCGCGGATTTCCGAAACCAAGCCGGTGTATTGCTGCTCGCGCTCGGCCTTGTCGGCGTCCGACTTGGGCCGGTTGTTCCGCGAGCGCGGATTGATCTGAACCGTCTCGGCGACTTTTTCGTCCAGCGCGATGACGTTGCGCAGCAACGGCGACGCGGCGACGGCCGGCATGTCGTCGTGAAACTTGCCTAAGCTACCGGCGATCGTGCGGCCCATCTCCGGGATGGCCAGCGCGAACAGCCAGCGATCCAGCCCCATGCTGCGCGCGCGCGCGACCGACTCGACGAGCTTGGTGGCATTCTTCTCGCCGAACATCCGCGGCTCGTCGTCGGTGCCCAGGTTCAGCGGGCCAAGCTGCTCGACGGTCAGCCCGAACAGATCCAGGGGGTCTCGGGCCAGTTGGCACTCAACGAGCTTGTCCGAGACGACGTCACCGAGGCACTCGATGTCGAGCGCGGCGCGGGCGGCAAAATGCTCGAGCCGTTGCGCCGCCTGCGCGGGGCATTGTAGGTTGATGCAGCGCCACGCGACGAACGCCTCGTCCTTGCGGATCACGCCGCCACACTCGGGGCACCGGCCGCCGGTGGCACCCTGCATATCGAACGGCTCGGCGTCGGCCGGCCGCAAATCCTTCACGACGCTGATGACGCCGGGGATGACGTCGCCGCGTTTCTCGATGACGACCGTGTCGCCGACGCGGATGTCTTTGCGGGCGATTTCGTCCTCGTTGTGCAGCGTGGCGCGGCTGATGGTCGAGCCGTCGACGAAAGCCGGCTCCAACTCGGCGACCGGCGTGAGCGTGCCGGTGCGGCCGACCTGGACGGTGATCGCGTTTAGCTTGGTTTGCGTCTGCTCGGGTGCGTATTTGTAGGCCATCGCCCAGCGCGGCGCCTTAGCGGTGGCACCGACGCGCTCGCGAAGGTCGAAGCGGTTCAGCTTAATGACAGCGCCGTCGGTGTCGTAGTCGAAGCCGGGCCGGACGCGGTCCAGCTCGGCGATGGCGTCGAGGATGTCGTCCACGCCGGAGCAGCACCACGTGTGTTGTGGTGTGCGAAAACCAAGCTGGCCAAGCGCGTCGAGTAGGGCGGATTGCGAGTCGATTGCCGGGCCGCCGCGGATCTCGCCGCTGCCGTAAAGAACGATGTCGAGCGGCCGCTTGGCCACGAGCGCGGAGTCGAGCTGCTTGAGCGAACCGGCGGTGGCGTTGCGGGGGTTCGCGAAGAGCGGCACGCCGGCAGCGGCTCGCTCGCGATTGAGCTGCGCGAAGCCGGAGCGCGTCATGATCACCTCGCCGCGCACCTCGAGCACTCCGGGGGCGTCCGCTTGGCCAAGCGCATTGAGCCGAAGCGGGATGGTGCGGATGGTTCGGAGGTTGGCCGTGACGTCGTCGCCGGCAATGCCGTCGCCGCGGGTGGTGCCGCGGGTGAACAGGCCATCCTCAAAACGAAGGCTGATCGCGACGCCGTCGGCCTTGGGCTCGACGAGCCACTCGAGCGGCTCGCCGGGCAGGAGCTTTTGCACGCGTACAACAAAGTCGCGCACCTCCTCCTGCGAGTAGGTGTTGTCGAGACTCATCATCGGCACCGCATGCCGAATGGTCTCGAAGCCGTCGATCGGCGCGCCGCCGACGCGCTGACTGGGGGAGTCGGCGGTTTGGAGTTCCGGATGCGCCAATTCGAGGTCGAGCAACTTGCGGTAAAGTTGGTCGTACTCTTTGTCGCTGATCGCCGACTGTGCCTCGACATAATACGCCCGGTCATGCCGGCGAATCTCCTCCGCCAACATCGCATGCCGCTGCTGTGAAGTGTCAGGCATCAGTCAAACATCTTGCCGGGGTTCAGGATGCCTTTTGGGTCGAGTGCTTTGCGGAGTTCGCGCATGACTCGCATCTGGGCCGCGCCGGCGAATTTTGGGAGGAACTCTTTTTTGGCGAGGCCGATGCCGTGTTCGCCGGTAATAGTGCCGCCGAGGCGGATGGCTTCGTCAAAAATCTCTGTGAAAGCCTCGTGCACGCGGCGCATCTCGTCCGTGTTGCGTTCGTCGGTCAAAAAAGTCGGGTGCAGGTTGCCGTCGCCCATGTGGCCGAAGGTGCCGATTTTCAACTCGTGCTTTTTGGCGACTTCGGCGACGAAACGAATCATGTGCGCCAGTTCGCTGCGCGGCACGGTGGCGTCCTCGAGGATGATGGTGGGGGCCAAGCGGGCGAGCGCGCTGAAGGCGCTGCGGCGGGCGGTGGCGAGTTGGGTGGCTTCGGCGTCGTCCTTGGCGACGCGCACTTCTTTCGCGCCGTTGGCCTTGGCCAGTTCCTCCATCTTGGCGGCTTCTTCGGCGACGGCGGCGGGGTGGCCGTCGGTCTCCATCAGCAACAACGCCTCGCAGTCGAGCGGCAGGCCGACCTTGGCAAAATCCTCCACGCAATGAATCGTGGTGCGGTCGAGAAACTCCAGCGTGCACGGGATGATTTGCGCGGCGATGATGTCGCTGACAGTTTGGGCTGCGGCGTCCATCGCGTCGAAGGTGGCGACCATCGTTTTTTTGGCGGCCGGTTTGGGGATGAGTTTGAGCAGCACTTTGGTGATGACACCGAGGGCGCCTTCGCTGCCAATCATCACGTCCTTCAGTGAAAAGCCAGCGACGTCTTTCACGCACTTGTTGCCGAGCCACATCACCTCGCCGTCCGGCAGCACCACCTCCATGCCCATCACGTAATTGCGCGTGACCCCGTACTTAAGCCCGCGCAGGCCGCCGGAGTTTTCGGCGACGTTGCCGCCGATGGTGGAAATCTTCATCGAGCCGGGATCGGGCGGATAAAACAGTCCGGCTTTTTCGGCCGCCTCGGCGATTTGAATCGTCGTTACGCCAGGCTCAGCGGTCATGGTGAGGTTGGCGGAATCGACCTCGAGAATCTTCTCCATTTTCACCGTACACAGCACGATGCAATCTCCGCTGGGCACACTGCCGCCGCTGAGGCCGGTGCCGGAGCCGCGCGTGACGACGGGTGTCCCGGAGTCGTTGGCCAGCTTAAGCACGGCGCTGACTTCGTCCGTACTCACCGCGAACACCACGCACCCCGGCATTTCCTTCATCGCCGCCGTGCCATCGAAGGCATACGGGATGAGGTCTTCCTTTGACGTCAGCACATTTTCCGCGCCGCCGACGTTCCGAAGTTTTTCTATTGTAGATTGATCCAAGGCCATCCGTTGAACAGGCGCGAAGCTTCCGCGACTTGGCCAAGCGGGGTCAAGCGCGGAGGCGCTTGGCCAAGCGCTGTCGATACCGTGTTGATAAGCGCCGAGCAAGTTTTGAAGTTCTATTCGTTGCGCTGGCGACGGGTTTGGGCTTTCATCGACCCGTGCCTGATGTCTTGGAACTACCGCCTGCCGAACCTGCAGACCTAAAAAAAACGCCGAGAAAAAAGGGATCGTTCGCCTCCATACCGCTGGACCGGACACCGCCGCACGACACCGCCGCCGAGCAGGGCGTGCTAGGCTGCATCCTGCTGGATCCGAGGGAAAACCTCAACGCCCTCATCGAGAAAGTGAAGGACGAGTCGGTATTTTACGACCTACGCCACAAGGCGATCTATGTTGCGATGGTGGAGATGAGCAGCCGGAACGCCCCGATCGACTTGCTGACGTTGTCGCACCAGTTGCGTGGCGACGGGGAACTGGAAAATATCGGGGGCGTGGCCTATTTGGCCGAGTTGCAGGACGGGGTGCCGTCGGCCGCGAACCTCGAGTATTACTTTGAAATCATCCGGGATCGGGGGCTCCTGCGGAAGGTAATTTACACCTGCACCAAGGCGATCGCCGATGCGTACGAGGAGACGAGCGAGGTGGAGCGTCTGATTGGCGAGGTGGAGCAGTCGGTCCTGGATATCCAGACCGAGCACAGCATCTCCGATAACCCAACCATCAAGGATCACGTCAAGCTGGCGATCGAAACGATTGAAGACTACTTCAACAACAAGGGTGCCAGCACGGGAGTTGAGACGGGCTTCACTGATTTTGACCGAATGACCACGGGGATGCACAGCGGCGAGATGATCGTCGTGGCGGCCCGGCCGAGCATGGGTAAGACTTCGCTGGCGATGAATATCGTGGAGCATGTTGTTTTGAAAGAGGGCCTACCGGTGGGGGTGTTCAGCCTCGAGATGTCGGCGGATGCGCTGGTTATGCGCATGCTCTGCTCGTTGGCCGGCATCAACCTACGGGATCTGCGCGATGGGTTTCTGCAAAACAGGGATTTCCCTCGGATTCTCGATGCCTCTGGCAAGTTGTCCAAGTCCGGGCTGCATATCGATGACTCGGGCGGCCTCTCGATTCTCCAACTCAAGGCGCGGGCGCGCCGCATGTGCCAGCAGCACGGCATCAAGTTGTTTGTCATTGACTACATGCAACTGCTTCATTCTACTTCGCGCCGCGGCGGGGAGAACCGGCAGCAGGAAATTGCGGAAATCTCCAGTGGCATCAAGGCTTTGGCCAAGGAATTGAAGGTTCCAATAATCGTCCTGAGCCAGCTCAACCGTGAACTGGAGAAGGACAAAAGCCGCAAGCCGCGCCTGTCGGATCTCCGTGAGTCCGGAGCGATCGAGCAGGACGCCGACTTGGTGGGACTGTTGTACAAGCCGGGCGGAGTCGATGACGACAGCGACGAGGCAGAAAGCGAAGCCGAGCAGATCAACCTGCTTATTGCCAAACAGCGCAACGGTCCGGTTGGGGATGTGCGTCTGACCTTTTTGAAAGGGTACACAAGATTTGAGAATTTCACCGACGTCAGCAAAGATGACGACTCGCAGGGTGGCTAGCCCGGCGAGTTGGCTGCGCGCGCTTGGCCAAGCGCTCATCGCCGGGGTGTTGCTGTGGGGCGGGCAGGCTTGGGGGCAAATCAGCGGCCCGGTACCCAAGGCGCCGCTGGTTCAAAAAATAATCATCCAGCACGAGGGGCAGGCGGCGGCCAGCGAGCAGTTAATCCGCGCCAATATCCGACTCAAGGCGGGCGGACCCTACTCGCGCAAAGCGAGCGATGACGACATCCACAACCTCCGCAAAACCGGATTTTTTGAAAATGTTTATGTGACCGACAAGCAGGTTGCCGGGGGGGTCGAAGTGACCTACACGCTCGTCGGCAAGCCGGTGGTCACGGAGATCCTGTTCGAGGGCAACGCCGGGGGCCGCAAGTTCAAGGAGAGCAAGCTTCGCAAAAAAATTCGTTCCCGCACCGGTGAGACTCTCAACCGGCCAAGGATATTCTCCGACACCCGCATCCTCCTCAAGGAATACCAAAAAGGGGGCTACCACCAGGCGAAGGTGGGGTATGACGTCCGGCACGACGAGGCGCTTGGCCAAGCGGCGGTTGTCTTCCGGGTTGAGCCGGGGCCGAAGGTGAAGATTGACGACATCGTATTCGAGAACGCCGTTGCCTTTTCCCAGCGCGAGTTGCGCAAGGTGTTCAAGACGCGTAGGCATTGGTGGATGTCGTGGCTGACTTCCAGCGGTAAATTCGAAACGGATCAGTGGGACGAGGATATCGAGAAGCTCGTCCAATTTTATCAGGACGAGGGCTACATCGACTTCAAGATCCGTGAGAAAAAGTTTGAGTATCCGAAGGAGGACCGGATGGTGATTAACTTGGACCTATACGAGGGGTATCAGTACCAAGTCGGCAGTGTCACCTTCGAGGGCAACACACTCTTCAGCGGCGACCAGATACGCCGCGGGGTGCAGGTTCTCGAGCGACCGGTGGCCCCGTACATGCTCGAGGGCACCATCTTCACCCCGGCTGGCTTGAGCAATGATCGTGATGCCGTCCGGGATTATTACGAGGCCCACGGATATCTCGACACCCGCGTGATCGTGACCAAGGTGCCCAACACCGACCAAGGAACGATGGACTT
>ENA-OREN01004054-OREN01004054.1-marine-metagenome-genome-assembly--contig:-NODE-4054-length-13069-cov-2.639932_pt1 | contig 13069 bp, 10 predicted proteins | sample MGYA00248624_ERZ508555 | MGnify/ENA primary metagenome ERZ508555 (study PRJEB26222, sample SAMN06267773) | marine metagenome | isolation source: Saanich Inlet, British Columbia, Canada | place...
ATTGGTCCGGTAGAACAGTGGGTTACTTGATCGAGCGAATGATGCGCTAGTCGGTTAAAGCAAACAAGCCCCAGAATATTGCTCTGGGGCTTGTTCAGTTCTGTCTATTTAGCGAATCGTGCTAGCTGGCTGCGTTTACGGCTGCCTGCACGTCACTTATCGATGGTAGATCAGATGGGACATCCGATAACCACTTCCAAGAGATATTTCCATCGGTGCCAATTACGAATACCGACCGTCGGGCGGTTGTGTAACCGTCCATACCAGCAAAGTCAGGCCAAACAACATCGTAGTCGGCGATTGTCGACTGCTTGTAATCGCTGAGCAGTGGGAATGGAAGATTGTTCGCATCACGGAAAGCACCGTTGGCGAATCGTCCATCGATCGACACGCCGATGACTTCAGCATCTACTGCCGAAAAATCCGCTAGTGCGTCTCGAAAGCTGCAGAGTTCTTCAGCGCAAACGCCACTGAATGCTGCTGGGAAGAACGCAATGACGGTCTTCTTGCCTGCAAAGCTGCTTGAATTGAATTCGTTGCCGTCGGTGTCCAACAGATTGAATGCTGGTGCCGTGGTTCCTACTTCGCCGGACATGTAAAACTCCTATTTATGCGTAATAACAAATAAATTGCTAGCAAGATTATGCCAGCTACCTAGCTAGAAGGACATAGCCACCTTGATGACTCCATCTTGTCGCTGTCGGTACATTTCAAAGGTTTCCTGAGCGTCTTCAAACTTCGCGTCGTGCGTTTTGAGTACGCCGGGATCGATCCATCCTCGTTCTTTGAGGGCAACAATGTCACGAATTTCTTGAATAGGTTCGTTAGTTGCGGCAATTACCGTGGCATTCATTTGAATGTTCTTGCTCATCCACTTGCGGTGATCAAACGAAACAGTAGTTGGATCGACTAGGCTGAACGAAATGATTTGCCCCTGCTCACGAACGAGATCGAGAGCTATTCCAAGCCCCTCAGGGTTGCCGCTGGCATCAACCACGACGTCGAACATTTCACCACCGGTGATTTCGGTCGATGCTTCGACAGTGTTCTCGTTGGAAGCATTGATGGTGTGAGTAGCGCCTAGCTCTGAAGATTTTCGGCAGCGATACTCTTCCAAATCGATACCGACGATCTGCTGTGCACCTTGGCGTTCAGCAATCATCGTGAACGTAAGACCAATTCCACCCTGACCGATCACCGCTATTTTACGGCCCATCGGGTTGCCCCACTTGCGTGCTGTATAGAGGGCTGTGCCGGAGTGTTGACACATAACCCATTCAGAAAGATCACCCCATTCAGGAAGTTTGATCAAACGGTCGGCCGTCTGAACAACCTGTTCCTGCATTCCTGCTACTTCCCGTGGAACAACGATCACTCGCTGACCTTCGGCATAGTCTGGATCACGACTGTCGACCACGACACCTGCGCATTCGTGCATTGGTGCACCGGGAACGAACGGGTAATCCTCTTCGGGGAGTTCAGCGTCGTATTCGAGGTATATGTCACTTCCGCAGATCGATAGTGATTCGAGCTTGACCTGAACTTCACCTGCTTCTAATGGGCCTGGCTCAGGGACATCTAAGAATTCGATTTTTCGACGGGCTACTACTCTGGCTGCTTTCAATTCGTTCCTCTTATCACGTTGAACTCTGGGATCACTGGACGGTTATCTGAACCCGAATGGCGATTTTCGGGCGAATTCTAACCTGACCCGGCGTATACTCGGCGACCGTTCGACCCTATTTTTAGACAAGTACGATCAAGGCAGCTGCTAGACGTGAAGATCACACATATTGAAACAGTACGAGTAAGTGACCCTGCCGATGTCATCTGGGTTCGGGTTCACACTGATACCGGTCTGATCGGCCTTGGTGAAACTTGGTACGCATCGAAAACTGTCGAATCGGCGGTTCACGATCACTTTGCGCCTTTGATCGTGGGAAGAGACCCGTTCGCCAATGAGCGACACTGGCTGAATATGTTCCGACTGTCGGATCACGCTGGCTATGGCGGTGCTGAGCTACGGGCGATCTCAGCGATAGATATGGCTCTGTGGGATATCAAAGGCCAAGCTGCTGGCGTGCCTGTGTACGAGCTGCTCGGTGGAGCCGTCCGTAAAAAGATCCGTGTGTACGCAACCGGTGCACCATTCGAAGGATGCGGCGATCTAGCCAAAGAACTGATCGACGATGGTATTACTGCCATGAAGATGGGACCAACGATTACTGTTGCCACGCCGTCGGAAGGTCAGTATCTAGCTCCTAAAGAACTTGATCACGTTCTAAAACCGTTCCGTGACGTGCGTGATGCAGTTGGTGGCGATATCAAAATCGCTAACGATGGTCACGGCAAATGGGCGTTGCCGGTTGCCATACAAATTGCGAAAGAAATGGAACCGCTCGACATCATGTGGCAGGAAGATCTCATGCCACTTCTGAACCCTGAGGCGCTACGACAACTCCAAGATTCAACAAGTACTCCGGTATGTATTTCTGAACGATTGCTCACTCGTTGGCAACTGCGTGAATTTATCGAAAACGGTGCTGCCCAGATCGTAATGCCTGATCTTATTTGGACAGGTGGTATTAGCGAGACACACCGAATTGCGGTGATGGCGTCGGCTCACCAAGTACCGGTCGCTCCGCACGACGCTACGGGGCCAGTGAACATTTTCGCTTGTGCACACATTTGCATGAATTCTCCGAACGCAATGATCATGGAACATGTCAGGCCGTATCTCTACGGTTGGTACGGAGAATTTGTCGATCCGTTGCCACCTATCGAACACGGTTGGCTGCATGCGCCTCAGAACCCCGGCATCGGAACTCGATTACGACCTGAAGTATTTGATCGACCCGACATCATGCTGCGAGTTAGCGATGAGTCGGTCATGATCATGGGAATGAACGACGAGGGCTGGAGCGGCGCCGACAACTTCTCGAAAGAGATGTGGCGAGAGATGGAAGAGATCACTGATTTCCGAGCACAAGGTTCGCCCATCTCTGAGCGTCTAACAACTGGTGACGGTGATTCGCCGACCGCAGGACCAGGCGGTGGAATTGCCACGTGGTTCAAAGACGATGAGGAAGGTGACCAGCAATGATCATCTCCAAAATCGAGACCATCCGAGTTGGCCAATTCCCGGATCTCATCTTTGTGCAGATTCACACTGATACCGGCGTGATTGGGCTTGGTGAGACCTGGTACGGCGCTTCGACCGTCGAAGCCGCTATCCACGATCATTTCGGTCCGCTCCTAATCGGACGTGAACCCGCTGAGATCGAACGCCATTGGCAGACTATGTTCCGGCTTTCAGATCACGCTGGATATGGCGGAGCGGAACTTCGAGCAATATCAGCGATCGATGTTGCTTTGTGGGATATCAAAGGCCAAGTTCTTCAAATGCCGATCTTCGAGATAATCGGAGGAGGCACAAGGCACCGCATCAAGGTTTACAACACGCTTGGTGTGTATGGCAATATCACTGACGGATACGACGTGTGGACGAAACCAGTCGAGGTCGCTCAACGCCTACTTGATCAGGGCATCACCGGAATGAAGATGTCGCCGACAGATTTCATAGCTCGTGAATCCGACGGGCAAGTCTTGTATCAAGACGATCTTGATTGGGCGCTTCGTCCACTTAGGGAAATTCGAGACAAACTGGGCATGGAGATCGAGGTCGCCAACGACGCTCACGCCAAATGGAATCTTCCTAGCGCATTGCGAATAGTCCGCGAGATGGAACCACTGCGCCCAATGTGGCACGAAGAGCTGATTTCGCCCCTCAACGAAGACGCGCACGTTCGTTTGCAAGATGCCACAACGACGCCTATCGCAGCTGCTGAAAGACTGATGACGCGATACCAGCACCGACGATTTATCGAATCACCGGCAGCACGCATATCGATGCCTGATCTCACTTGGACAGGCGGCATTTCTGAAGTGAAGAAAATAGCGATTCTCGCGTCAGCGCATCAGATGCCGATAGCTCCACACGACTGTGTCGGGCCAGTAAACATGTTCGCGTGCGCTCATATCGCAATGGCAACTCCGAACGTGATGATCATGGAGTACAACCGTGCGATGCATCTTGGCTGGTACCGAGATTTCATCGAACCTGATTTTGAAATCAAGGATGGTTACCTGATGGCTCCGACAGAGCCGGGGTTAGGTACGCACCTTAAGAGTTCAGTGATGGAACGATCCGATGTCACTGTTCGCACGAGTAATGAACGTGCGGAAGGCTGGCTCATGTCGAGCAAGCGATATACCTATCCTCCGCCTGAACTTCAAGAAGAATTCATCAACAGTAATGATCGGCGCAAAGCTGGCGCCGATTCTGTTTACTACGACTAATCGACCAATCACCGCTACCGTCCACAGCTGAACTAGAAACAAAAGAGAACAATCCGAATGTCTGACAATTCAAACAAGAAACGAATTATCTTTATTGGAGCCGGTGCGGTTGGTTCTTATCTGGGTGGATGGCTCTCCCACACCGGTCACGATGTGACACTCGTCGATCTTTGGGACGAGCAGGTTGAGACAATTCGAAGCGACGGATTACAGGTAGAAGGTCCACACGACACGTTCGTCGCTCATCCAACGATGTTTCACCTTCATGAAAACGAATTGCTTGCTCGTGAAGAGCAGTTCGATATTGGATTTGTCGCCGTAAAAGCCTACGACACAGCATGGGCAGCAACGTTCATCAACAAGTTTGTAAAACCCGAGGGCTACATCGTTTCTTCTCAGAACACTTGGACCGATCCTGCAATTGCTGAGGCTGTTGGCGCAGAACGCGCGGTTGGCCTGGTGATGTCGAGCATTTCAGTAGCTATGTGGGAAGCCGGCAAGGTTGAACGACCCGGTGATACCCGACGTCGCGATCACGGTCACATCGTTTTCAGGGCAGGGAACCACGATGGCAGCGAAACCACTCGATTACATGAACTAATCGAAATACTCGATCCTGTTGACGGCGGAAAGATCACTACAAATTTGTGGGGCGAACGCTGGGCGAAGCTGGGTCAGAACTCGATGGGCAACCCTGTCGCTGCTTCGAGCGGCATGGGTATGGCAGATCTGAACAAGCACGCCCGGGGCAGAGAACTGCAAATTCGACTTGCGCAGGAAGTGGCTTCTGTCGGTCTTGCACTCGGGCATGATGTCGAAAACTTCGGTGGCAAGTCGGCTCAGGAGTGGGCGGATGCGTCACGTGGCGATGTTTATGAATTGCTCGACGGCGAACTTGCTGAAAAATCCTCTGGTGCCAACTGGCGACCTTCGATGGCGCAAGACGTTGTAAAAGGTAGGCCAACTGAGATTTACCAGATGAACGGTTTTGTTTGCCAGCAGGGTGCGAGTGTTGGCATCGACACTCCGGTCAACGCTGCAATGGCTGATGTAATTCGAGCTATTGACGCCAAAGAAATCGAATCCGGGTTCGACAATGTCGAACGTGTGCTGAAGTCCGCCGGATATTAATCAGCCACAACACAGGCGAAATCCGTCTGGAATCCCGTCGCAAAATGAAGGGATTCCGATAGAGTCTGTGTCACGATTCTAACTGCTCCACAATCCCGCTTGCATGCTCGCTGAGAACTCAATTATTTGTCTGGAATTCACGAAGACACACTCATAGCGCTTGACCTTGAAACGACAGGTGTGAACGCCAAATCTGATCACATTATCGAGGTCGGTGCCGTTAAATTTCAGGGCGGAGAGCAAGTCGATACTCTGAGCTTGCTTGTGAACCCTCAGCGAAAACTTTCGAGTTTTATCGTTGGGCTAACGGGGATTACCCAATCGGATGTCGATTCTGCTCCGGATTGGGAAGACGTGAAATCGGAGGTCGCTGATTTCATCGCTGGTGTGCCGATTATCGGACACAACGTTGGATTCGACGCATCGTTCTTGCGATCACATGGCGTGAAGCCAGATGGCTTGTACGACACCATGTCGATGGCGGAGATCGCCCTTCCAGCAGGCCCTGAGTACAGCCTTGGACGCTTGTCGCAGCGATTCGGGTTTCTGCACGACAATCCTCACCGGGCGCTCTCTGACGCACTCGCAACCCGGGACTTATTTCTTCATCTTCTAGGCATCATCGAAAAATTCGATCGATCTGTTATCGAGGAGATCAAACTGCTTGGTGAAAAGGCGAATACGCCCTTAGGTGCGCTCGCCAGACGAATTATCGATGGCGACGATTCGCCGTTACTTCCGACCAGCGACAGTCTCACTGGCATCGATCCAAAAGAGCTATCGCAACGACTTCGTTCATCTTCGAAAATCCCGTCTGTAGAACCGCACAAATACGACCAGGATGAGAAAGATTCTCAAAAGGTTGAAGATTCGGTTGATGAGATTTTTGGCGAGGGTGGATCGCTTGAAAAATCACTCGACGGATTTGAATCACGCCCGGAGCAGGTAGAGATGGCCAAAGCGGTGGCGAACGCTATCGAAGAAGGCGAACATCTCATCGTTGAGGCGGGGACTGGTGTTGGTAAATCACTCGCATATCTGATTCCGTCAGTTCTGTTCGCAATTCGTTCTGGCAAGAAAGTGGTCATATCGACGAATACGATCAATCTTCAAGAACAGCTCATCGGCAAAGATGTTGAGATTACCTCGGGTGCGCTTGAGGAATATGGAGAGAAATCAGATCGTATGCGGGCTGCCCAGCTGAAAGGGCGAGCCAACTACGTTTGTTTCAAGCGTTGGCAAAACGCAGTTCTGTCGACCGATCCAAACGATATCGAATCAAAAATCCTTTCAAAAATTCTTGTTTGGTTGCGTGAGACAGAAACCGGCGACAGAAGCGAGTTGGCACTTGGCCGACTAACACCGCTGTTCGGTCGATTTTCCGCTCAAGGTGCGATCATGTGCCCCTCGAACGAAGGTCCGTGCTTCTTGAGGAAAGCTCGAAATCAGGCGAATGCTTCGAACGTTGTTGTAATCAACCATGCGTTACTGATGTCAGATATCGCCATGGGTGGTGGCTTGCTGCCTGACCACGACGTGTTGATTGTTGACGAAGCACATCACCTCGAATCGGCAGCAACGACTCACTTGGGCTTTTCAGTGAATCAGTTCCAGCTTGAGAACGAGCTACGACAACTAACTGGAAATCGCGGTCATTTGGCAAAACTCGCAGCAACCATTTCAAAGGGCGTCGTAAACGCACTTGATGCATCGACAAACATTGCCGCCCAAGCAACCGAAGCTGTTGAGGCTGCAATTCAAAATGCATCAGTGATGTTCGATCTCGCTGCCGAAATTGCTGCGAGTGCTGCTCGTGGATCGCAACAGCAATCGGAAATTCGCCTTACCAACGGTGTGCGTACCCAACCAATATGGAGTGATCTTGAGATCGCTTGGGAGAACGCTAACGCCCGGTTGTTAGAAGTTGCAGCACATATCGGCGAACTATGTGAGCAAGCGTCTGCAACGAAAGACAGTTCTGCCGAAGGTCTCGTGCTTGATGCGTACGCCGTGAAGGACTCTGTTGAGGCGGCGGTTACGTCGCTCAGGCAGGCGATCCCCGAACCCGAAGACGACAGCGTCTACTGGCTTCGAGCGCAATCGGGCAATCGAGGCACCAACATCAACGGTGCTCCGCTCGACGTATCGAAAAAGCTGAATCAGGCGCTATTCGAAGGTGATCGGTCGGTAATTCTCACAGGGGCGACTATTGCCTATGAGAAGAGTTTTGAGCGATATCGTAATTCCATCGGGCTTGAGACCGGGAACGATCTGGTTCTAGGTTCGCCGTACGATTACAAGAAGAACACGCTCATCGCTGTTCCCGAAGATATGCCAGCGCCGGGCGATCCTGGATTCGCTAATGCAACTGCCGATGTTTTGATCGACATAGCGAAATCGAGTGCTGGGCGTGTACTTGTCCTCTTCACCTCGATTTCTGCACTCGATAATGCACGTAAAGCGATTTCTTCGGTACTTGGACGCGAGGGAATTCGAGTTATTGCTCAAGGTGCTGATGGCTCGCCAGCAAGAATCATGCGAATGCTTGCGGAAGATGGCCCAACTATAGCGTTGGGAACAAGTAGCCTCTGGGAAGGTGTTGACCTTCAGGGAGCTTCACTCGACGCACTGGTGATGGCTCGATTGCCGTTCCCGGTTCCATCTGACCCAATTGTTGCGGCTCGAAGCGAACAATTCGAAGATGGGTTTGGTGAGTACAGCATTCCTGAAGCAGTTCAGCGTTTCCGGCAGGGGTTTGGTCGCCTTATTCGGTCGCGGACTGATCGCGGGGTATTCGTGATTCTCGATAACCGAATCGTGACCAAGAGCTACGGAGTGAAATTCCAGCGTTCCCTACCGAGATGTACGGTTCGCCGAGTTAGCACGGAACGCCTCTTCCCATTGTTGGAGAGCTGGCGTGATGGGACTTTTGAGTGACAACTTCTGAAAACAGCACAACTACGGTGAAATCAGTATTTTTACCAGTCGGCTATGTCGACATTGAAGCAACGCTCGACGGTGGTCAGGCGTTTCGATGGTGGCCGGAAGAAACCGGTGGTTACCGGGGTGTTGTTGGTCGTCGTGTTGTGAATGTCGACGAAATCGACGGTGGGGTAACGATTACTCCCGTCGATGGCAAAGGGATTGATGGTCTTCAGCATTCGATGCTCGAGTACTTGGGACATGATCAGGATCTTGAAGGATTTCGAACTCGGTTTGCTGATGATCCGTGCTTAGGTCCCGCTCTAAGAGGATATTCAGGACTACGAGTGTTGCGGCAGGATCCGTGGGAGAGCCTGTTCAGCTTTATCACCTCAAGCACTTCGAACATCCCTCGTATCAAACTTAACGTCGGCAATGCCGCCGAACATCTCGGATATTCAGTAGGTCCCGAAGCACGAGATGTGACATTCCCTGAACCTGAAGTTGTAGCTGAAGCTGGCGAACAGTTTCTTCGCGATTTAGGGTTTGGATTCCGGGCGAAATATCTAGTACCTGCCGCTGAAGCAGTCGCATCAGGGCAGCTTCGGCTCTCGGATTTGCGTGAAGCGTCGTACGCAGAGGCACGCGAGGCTTTGGTCGCGCTGCATGGTGTGGGCGAGAAGGTAGCTGATTGTGTATTGGCCTTCGCTCTCGACAAGCCTGAGTCGTTCATCGTAGATCGCCACATCTTGAGAGCTTTGCACAAGTGGTACGACCTGCCTGAAAAGGCATCCCTTACCTACGCTGCTGATTGGGCACGTGACTTCTTTGGAAATCACGCTGCATTGGCAAACCAGTACATGTTCCACAGGGAACGCTTGGCACGTCGAGCGTCTGAATGGGGCGGCACGCACGTTGAACGAGCGCTGCCTGAAGACGAAAACTAATTCGTTAGGAAGCCGGGTAACCGACTTTTAGCCAGTTCCAATTCTTCATCTTTGGTTTTGACTTGACCATCGAGTTTGGCGCGTCTGATAACTTCGATTAGTTTGCCCATTACTGGGCCTTCTGGAATACCGGCGTCAATCAGATCAGCACCAGTCGTATCTGGTTTTACGAACTGAAGTTTTTCAAGATATTGATTTAGACGGTCTCGACGCGGGAGTGGTGGTCCTGCTTCAACGTAAGCTCGAATTGAGGCTGTTGGAACAGGCTTCAAAATCTCCACGACTTCGCTCGGAAGAATGTCACTCTTATCGAGCACGGCAACATGCTTGGCGAGTTCAGCGTTACCGACGATCGACTCACCCCAGTTTGCAGGCCCTTGGAATCGATTGACGACCTGAGCAGCTTCATCCTCGTTCATCCCGAATGTCAGCAGGGCCAGTAGATCGGTTTGGTCGGAGGGAACTGAATCATTTTCTGCCATCTCTTCCAACACCAGCAGGGCTTTTGAGCCGATTCGTAAGCCCGGTGAAATCGCCGCTAGCAAACCAATTTCTTCTGACGTTCGAAGTAACTCGACCAATCCCGGTTCGGTGAGCATGAGCTCAAATTCGTTCCTCACCCGTGTGCCGCTAAGAATATCGATATTGGCCAGTGACTTTTCGATGAGTGACTTCGTGCGAGCGTCTAGCGAGAAACTTAGTCGAATCGAGTAACGCACCGCTCTGAAAATTCGAGTTGGATCATCAACGAAACTGCCATCGTGCAGCACCTTGATTCGCTTTCGCATGATGTCGCCGAAACCATTAGCCGGGTCAACAAGATTTCCCCAGTCGGTCGCAGAAAGAGAAACAGCCATGGCATTAACGCTGAAATCGCGGCGTTTGAGATCGTCATCAATCGTGCCAACAGTGACATCCGGAAGGGCAGCAGGCTCTGTATATGTCTCTGATCGAGCGGTTACAACATCGACTGACGGCATTCCTATCGTCATTTTCTCAGAGTCAATCTTGAAGGTTTGGAACTGAGATTCGATTGGTGACCGAGCGCCAAGACGTGAAGCCAGAGCCAAAGAGAATGCTGCCGCGTCGCCAACTACAGATAGATCGATATCGCCTGGTTCGCGGTCGAGAATCAGATCACGAACAACGCCACCAACCACGTAAACGCCATCAACATCTTCCAGTTCACTTGAAATATCCCGGCATATGTTGAATACGCGCTGATACTCGGCGGAAGATTTGGAAGTTAGTAGTTGGGCTAAGTTGGGCATTTACAATCAGAATATCCAGAAAACCAAATACTAAGTGTAAAAACCGAATCTTTGCCCGAATGATTTGATGTGGTGTTGCTAGACTTTGACCGAACCGCGAGGGATTAGAGAAAGATTTTCTACTGCGATGCAAACTGACACGCCAGTAAAGATAGATGTGTTCATCGACTACACCTGACCATGGGTTCGACAGGCCGGCATTTGGCTGGCCCAGGTGAAAGAAGAACTTGGGGATGATCTTGAGATCAACTGGCGTAGTTTCGCGCTCGAGCAAGTCAACTCCAAAGAAGGCGATGACTGGAAAGCGTGGGAGCAAGACGCCGACTATGTGAGCAGAGGGCTTTGGCCATTGCGCGGTGGTATCGCTGCACGGGCACAGGGAACCGACGCCCATAACGATTTCATGGAAAAGATTCTCCACGCTAAGCACGTCGACCGTGAAGATGTACGAACTCGTGAGTCAGTTCTAGAGATAGCGGCGAATGCTAATCTCGATATCGACAAGTTCACTGATGTCATGGATTCTCCGGAATCATTGGCACAAATCGGCACTGATCATGAGGAAGCTCTTACTCATGGAGTCTTTGGAACGCCGACCTTCGTATTCGAAGATGGAACTGCAGCGTTTTTAAAAATGTTCACTCCGCCTGAAAATGAAGCAATGAGTGCGTTCAAAGATTTCATGGGAATTGCAAGTAGCCGAAAATATTTTGGCGAACTAAAACGACCGCAGCCACCATGGCCGCGCAATGCTCGAGACTAAACACACTTGCCGACAACTCCACTCGATATAGATCAGCTAGAGGCGGTAGAACACGCTCTTGGCGTCAAATTTGGCGACAAGAGCGTTCTTGTTCTCGCGTTGACTCATCAATCGTTCGTCAACGAGCATCCTGATCTCCCACCGGTTTCTAACGAACGGTTGGAATTTTTGGGTGACTCGATTGTCGGCATGGTAGTGGCTGATCGTATGTACTTAGGCGCCCCAGACTTGCCCGAAGGCGATCTCACCGTTCGTCGTTCGCAAGTAGTGCGCCGCGAAACGCTCGCTGCTGCTGCCCGCACTATCGGGCTCGGGCAATGGCTTGTTATGGGGAAAGGCGAAGCGGCGGCCGGAGGCGACAATAGATCATCGAATCTCGCCGATACGTTCGAAGCTGTCGTAGGCGCTGTTTATATCGACCGTGGGTACGAAGAGACGTTTGCTTTTGTGAATCACTGGCTCGGCGAACATGTAGACGAAGCACTACGTACGGAAACGAAGAAAGATCCGAAATCGCTACTGCAAGAGTATTTGCAAGGGAACGGCAGCAAGCCACCTCGATACAAACTCGTCGCTGAATCGGGCGAACCGAGTGATCTAATATTTACTATGGAAGTTGTAATCGACGAATCTTCAGTTGCTTCGGGTGCAGGGTCACGAAAAGTTGATGCTGAACGCGAAGCCGCCAGAAAAGCGCTAGAAATACTTCAATCGAAAGCTCAGTCCGAGTAACGGACGTAGAAAGAGGAACCGGCTCTGTTCGGCGTATTTAAAAAGAAAGAGAAAACGACTGAGAGTTCTGAAAAGACTAGCTCAGCATGGCGAGGTCGACTTGGCGGCATTTTTCGTCGTTCCAGCATCGATGATGACTTCTGGGACGAACTGGAAGAAGCACTCGTGATTTCCGACGTCGGGGTTAACACCACGATGGCGCTGATCGATGATCTCCGAGACATCGTCAAAAACGAGTCGTTGAAAGAGCCTGATCAAGTTCGTGTACGCATGCGAGGCCTGATCGCTGAGATGCTTACAGATTCATCTGATTTCGATGCGATTCCCGATAACGAACCTGTAGTTCTACTTGTAGTGGGTGTGAACGGTGCTGGAAAGACAACGTCGATCGCAAAGCTGGTGGATGTAGCGAAATCTGAAGGCCAAAACGTGATGCTCGCAGCAGCCGACACGTTCCGCGCCGGTGCTATCGAACAGATCAACATATGGGGCGAACGTCTTGGCGTTCCTGTTATCTCGCAGCAGGCCGGAAGTGACCCCGGAGCTGTGGCGTTTGATGCGCTGAACGCGGCCCGTGCACGTGATGTCGATCTTTTGATTATCGACACCGCTGGACGACTTCACACGACTCACAACTTGATGGAAGAGCTCCGTAAAGTCCGTGGAATCGTAGAAAAGAACGGAACTGGCTTCACCGAACAAATCTTGTTGGTGATCGACGGAACTACTGGTCAAAACGGCCTGATGCAGGCTAAGTCGTTTACCGAAGCGGTAGATTGCAACGGAGTATTCCTAACGAAGCTCGACGGAACTGCAAAGGGCGGAGTTGCTCTGGCCATTGCAGGTGAACTCGGTCTGCCGATCTGGTTCATCGGAACCGGAGAGAAATCAGCTGATATGTCAGCATTCGACGCCGAGGCATTCGCCGACGCTCTGCTTCCTGA
>ENA-OREN01004055-OREN01004055.1-marine-metagenome-genome-assembly--contig:-NODE-4055-length-13067-cov-4.332564_pt1 | contig 13067 bp, 14 predicted proteins | sample MGYA00248624_ERZ508555 | MGnify/ENA primary metagenome ERZ508555 (study PRJEB26222, sample SAMN06267773) | marine metagenome | isolation source: Saanich Inlet, British Columbia, Canada | place...
TGTGACTGCCGCACCGGCAATGTTTGCTCTAACATCTGGCTCGACAATTATGTTAATAGCCGCGTTTGAAGGTGAACCTGTGTGCCCATTGGCCAGTGATAATGACGTGTTGTAGGTCACTGTCGTACCGTTGCTTTGTTCTGATCCACTCAAATTAAATGTGTTGTTGATTGTGTTACCTGTGTCTCCGGAACCACCTGAGCCCACCGCAACCACTGTGTTGGAATCACCTTCACCAAAGTTATAAGTGTACTGTTGTGTGGCTGAAAAAGCAGAATTGGCACCTGGAAGTGTTGCTGTGTTGTTCGTGAATGTGACAGGAAATCCTGATGTTGCTTCTTCGTTGATTCCTCTGATTGTGGAATCCGCTGTTGAATATGCAACAGTATGTGTGGAATAGACTTCAAAGTTATTTGTTGCCGTCTGCGGGAATGTAGATGCATCTGCAGTGGGGTGTGTGAGTAACCTCAACTTGATCGCATACTTGGTATCCCCTGCTCCTGTACCTGCAACTGTTGATCCATCATCACCTGCAGAGTTATTATATGTGTGTGCCAACCTTGCTCCGCCCTGTCCACCTGCCGCGGTGTTATTGGCAATGGTGTTTTCTGATCCATCTCCCCAATCAACATCAAACGTGTTAGTGGCCGCGGTATTCGTGGTGTTGTTCTGTAGATATACTGTTGCTCCTGTGTCCGCAGTCGTGATTGGAGAACCTCCTGATGCGGCCGCGTACATGGCAAACTGAACTACCGGTGCCGCTGTGGCTATGGCAATGTAATTTGTTCTCGTCAGACTTGCTTCTGATCCTGATGATCCTGATACTGCCGCGGTGTTGTTGTATGCTCTCACTGTTATTGATTGCAGTCCTGTCGTGTTGTACTGGTGTGTTGGTGACGTAGAAGTCACTGTTTCTGAATTTCCATCTCCCCAAGTTATGTCATACCTGTTGGCATTACCCACAACAGTGATTGATAATGTAATTGTGTCTCCGTTGGATATTGATACTGAACTAGATGTAAACGTAACACTCTTAACATAGGTGTTGTTACGTATGTTCTCCATGGTCTCGTTCAAGGCATCAATGGCATCCGTGACCTTGGTAGTCGATGTTAAGTCTGTGAATGAACCATCACCAAATGTTGAGTCTGTGGGTGTTCCAAGGTTGGTACCCATTCCGTCTAAACTTGACAAAGTACTTGACAAAGCACCAACTGAATCATCAACATATTTCTTGGTCGATGCATCCGAGTCAGCGGCTGGTTCTCCAACCTGTACTTTGGCTAGAGTAAGATTAGAATAATCTGTGACTGTTGATCCGTCCTGTGTAGTCGTTCCAAATCTGAATTTGTCTACAGTCTCGTCCCAGATGAATAGTGCATTGTTCTCTGACGTCCTGTTGATCATTATACCAGCATCCGTGGCACCTGAGGCATTCTCGTTGATTGTGATTATGTTGTCTTCGACAACTAAATTCTGTGAGTCTATGGTTGTAGTTGTGCCCTGGACCACTAGGTCTCCCGTGATGGTCTGATCACCGGTGATACGAGTATTGCCGTTAACGTCTAGTGCGAATTGCCCTGGTGCAGATGTATTAACACCTATTCTACCGTTATCAACGTCAAGGTATAATAAATCCGTGTTGAACGCCAGATCCGTGTTACGAATCAGGTTCGATTCTAAGGTTTCGCCTGCTATCTTGTTTAATGCCATAATACTACTTTAATATTTACCAATAAGTCTTACGGTTGGAAACACACACTAAATAATCTTTATATGGCACTATTACCCATTAATAAATCAGACAAAGTTTCAAAATCCAGGATTGCAGTTCAGCAGATCGATCTACACAAGAACGCCCTGAGTGGGGATCTCATAGACGGGGGAACTATAACAAATTTCAACTCATCCGGGATTAAGGATTCGGCAGATTCCGTAAATCTAGTCATAAAAAATGACTCAGTTGAGATAGAAAAAGATCTTAACGTCAAAGGAACTGTGAGGGTCGAGAAACTGGAGTACGTGCAGGCACAGGTACCCAAACTGAATGTTACTGAAGCAGTCATGGTAGATCACAATGAAGTTCTCTGGAAGGACGCACTAGGGAAAAGTGTTACGAAAAGTAACTTGTCAGAGCTAGGTGTACTGAAAAATTTACAGGTCAGGAACACTTTCTATGTAGCCGACGGAAGGGTAGGGATCAACACCACGGCACCGAGTGCGGACTTCTCAGTCAACTCCGGAGGATACGAGATAGTGACAACTATGCAGGAGTCAAATGCCTATGTTGGAACACATACACATGTTGCTTTCGCAATAGGAACTGACAACACGCCAAGACTGACATGCAGAGCGAATGGCGATGTAGTCGTAGGTACAGAATCTGGAAGACCCGTGAACATGAATGTCTACGGTCAGGTAGGAATCAATGTGAAATATCCACAAGAAACGTTGCATATTGACGGAAACATAAAATTCGCAGAGAGAACATTCGCCGCAGGTGCACAAATTCCCAAGGAGGGAAGATGGGATACGGGATCAGTGGTATGGAATGAAAAGCCAGAAATGAATCAACCAGTGGGTTGGGTTTGTGTGAAAGGTGGCAAGCCTGGCGCTTGGAGATCTTTCGGTTTAATTTACTAAAAAAATTATTATTATTCGCCTAGTTTGTCTAGGCCGTGTACGATGGTCACAATGTGTCCACCTGTCGTTCCGTCGTTGCCGGGAGGTGCAGATCCAAAAGTAATTGTTGCAGTCGTGCCCGAACCTGAGATGGAATAGTTGGTTGTTGGAACCTGGTACACACCACCAACAAACACCATTATGTCAGTTGCATCACTCACACCAACTGAGAAAGTTGCAGTAGAAGAATCATCTATACTTGAACCGGCACCATTTCCAAAAGTTACTGTTGTACCATCTCCCTGGAATCTATCTATTGTGATTGTTTTCTGCCTCGATGCTTCAGAGATGTTGTACCATTGTGCACCATTGTATGCTTGATATGTTGAGGTTGTTGTGTTAAAAATTATTTTACCGTTGGCACCTGTGGGTCTACTAGTAGTTGTTACACTTGGAATTTCAACTGAACTTCCTTGTGTTAGCACTGGGTTTTTTACATATCTACCCATGTGTTTATAATCCTATAGTTGAAACAGTTGCTACTACTGATGCTGATGAGTCAGGAGTTTCAATAAACAATTTATCTCCTGTTGACATAATCATTTTTTCTGTGTCAATGACGTAGGTGTCAGTTGCTTGTATCGTTAATGTGTTGTAAATTTTATTATTTTCTGTTGGACCTGCTGTTGAGTTATCGTTTGGTAGCAAGTAAATGTTTACCACTGCGTCTGTACTTGTGATATTACATAAGTGTATTGAAGTTACAGCAGTATCGGCCGCCGCTTTAAACACAAATTCTTGTGCTTGTAAATCCGAATCAATTGTTTTTTGTGTTATAGCCATGTTTTTATCCTAGTGCAATCGCTAATGCGGTTGCCTTACTCTTACTTATCAGTTCGCCTACAGCACCAGAACCAATGTTTGAGTTCCTGAAGTACAAGCCTGTACCTCCTCCACCTGCTGTTTTGTTGTATAATATTGTTTGTGCTGTCGCTGTTGGATCTGTTGCCATTGCTGAAAATGTAAGTGTATCGTCAACAACTACATTACCAGTTCCGCTGGCTTTCAATATAAGATCATCGTCGGATCTTGTGGCTGTTACAACATTATCGATGATCGATACAGCGTCATTGGCTATCGAAGTTGTTGCTGTGATGTTGCCTGTGACTGCTAATGTTGTACCATCGAATGTTAAATTTGCTTCGCCTTGTATTGCGTTAGCACCTGTTACAGTTGTGACTTGATTGTTTGTTGAACCTGTTAATGCGGCTCCACTAATTGAATCGACATAGTTTTTTGTTGCCGCATCTGATGATGCCGCCGGTTCTGCCACTTGTATTTTTGCCAGTGCCGTGTCTGTTATTGCTGTGCCTGTACCATCTGATGTTGTTGTGACTGCTTTGAATGTGTCATCACCCTCGTTCCAATACAGTGCCGCGTTGTTTGCCGCACCTCTGTTTATTAAAATACCTGAGTCAACATCACTCGGTGTTGAGTTGTTTCTACTTAAAATTATGATCGGATCTTCAATTGTTAACGACGCTGTGTCAACAACTGTGTTAGTACCGTCGACTATCAAATCACCTTTTACTCTTGTTGTTTTTGAATCGAAAATTACTGAATTTGAGCCACTCGCACCTGTGCCCGTTTTAATTGTATAATCACTTGATGTACGTAAATGCTTTGCCATTTGCTATTATTTATGTTGTGAATGGGGGAGCGTGTAACTCCCCCATAAAAGCACGTTTAAAAGTATTAGATTGTGTCGATTGAACCAACGTCTGTAACTTTACCTTCGTCAGCACCCTCTGAGCTCAATGAGTATTTCACTGAACCTGTCACACCACCTGCTGTTAGGTAGTGTACGGTGTTGTTGAAGATCTTAGTCGCGTAAGCCACTGTTGAGTCATCCAAGATGATCTGCACACAGAATTGACCTGCTGTAAGCGAACCTGTTGCTACACCTGTCAACGTTAACACTTGTGTTAATCTTGTTGATGCGTCCGCAGATAAAAAGTTAACTTTGAATTGTTTACTTGATCTCTGAGCTACGATGTAGTTGCCTGAAGCAGTTGATACTGCTTCTGCACCTGATCCGTCTGGTTGAGTTGATTCTGTTGAGAACGCACCTGAAACTTCGAAGTCTCCTGCTGTGTTTCCAAATCTACTTTTTTTTACTGGTCTTCCCATTTGTTTTCTCCTTTAAAGGAGTCCAATGCCAGTTCTCCTGGCTACGCGGTTTGATCCGCATAAGTCTCCTACCAGATGTAAGAGCACGTTTGAACTATGTGTATTTATTAAAATTTGAGCTGTATAAAGTACAAAGAAAAAGGCGATGCGATACAATCCAAAAATTAATCGCACCACCCTGTAAGGTTACGTTATGTAAGTTCTATATTATTTTCTGTTGTAGATATGATATAAAATCCATACTGCCACTAAACCGATCAGACCTTGGTCTGAAAAGCCTTGCAATATGCCTTGTATGTTTCCTATTACAGAAACGTTTGGCCAGAACGGAACGTTCTGCCCTTTGAAAAGGATTTCTAAAACGATTCCTAACGCTATAAGTGAAACACCTACGTCAGCAAGAGCCTTCGCCCATCCTTTTATCTTCATTGCGATATCCATTGTTGGACCTCCCTTTGATTAAAAGTTTCTTCCGAAACTCAGAATTATTTAGAAGTCTACAGCCGTGATAAAACTACCACATTTGGTCTGTGACTGGTACGAGTATGGAAAAAGATTGATTAGTGTGTGGTTAATGATTAAAACTTGTTAAGATAATCGATTGCCTTCTTCAAGATTTTAGTATCATCTTTAGCAAAGCCTATTAATGAATTACAGTGATGACACAATAAGTCTCTAACCTTTCCTGTGGTATGGTTGTGGTCTACATAAGGTTTTGTCATTGAACATTTACAAATACTACATTTGTTTTTTTGTTCCATTAAGATTGTATTATATTTTTTGTAATCTAAACCATATAAGTCTTTGAGGTGTCTGTATTTCCTACCAAAGTTTCTTTTATCTTTGTATTTTTCGTGTGTGGCCTTTGCTCTGGCCTTCCTACATGCCTTACATTGTTGTGTGTAGCCATCAGGCATACTTTTATCTTTGTAAAAGTCTTCTAAAAGTTTTTGATTGTTACAAGATATACACTGTTTCATAAAAAGATTCTTTGTTGTCTTTTTATTTATCAGTCACAAAAAAAGGGCGATATAAAATACCGCCCCTTTTTGAAATAAAAATAAACCTTGGCTTATTTGAATTTTAAGTTTGTTCCGCTGTTCATTCCTACTAATCCTACGTAGTCTGCCGCGTTACCTAATGAAGATGCAGTGTTCGTTAATTCAACGTAACCGTATCTTGTTAGGAAACCAACAACTGGTTCGAATGTAGCCGGATCTAGTACAACACCAGAAGACATTAAAGGAATGTAAGGACAATAGAACGCTGGTGCGTCTGCCTCACTTGCGCCTTTGTAACCTACTAGTACGTCTGTACCGTCTGAAGCGTAAGCGTCAACGTAAACTCTCATAGCGCCGTTTAATGTACCAACAAATTTAGTGTTAGTAGGTGCTTCGAAAGTACCTTCAGTTGTTCTTGCGAACGCTGAAGTTGATGCTGATTGAAGAACTGTAAGAGCAGTTGGAGAAACTACAGCGTAGTTTCCAGCACCCCTTCTTGTTCTTGTTGCGATTTGGTTAGCAACTCTGTTGATTAACACAGCCAATGCCGCGTGTTCATCACCAACGAATGTTGCAGTACCTGACACAGCCGCTTGGTCAAAAGTCTCACTAGCAGATCCTGCCAATGTTCTTAATGATCCAATGATCTCTTGATCGATCTCAGCAGTAATCTCTTGAGCTAACGCCGCCATGATTTCCGCTTCAACATCGATACCTTGTTGTGCCTGTGCATCTTGAGCCGCTTCAAACGTCCATCTAGCACTTAATTTTCTAGACTTCGCTTCAACCGGTTGTTTCAAGATCTGGATTGATAATCTCTTACCAGGTGTACCCTCTAAAGAAGCAGTTGATGCCGCTTTTGGAGTAGTGTTGTTCTGGTTACCAGAGTATGCTTTCGCAATTTTGAATGGAGATAATGCTTCTTCACCTGCTGTCGTGTTTGACGCAACTGTGTCTGCATATCTTATTCTTAGTGTGTGGATCTGACCAACTGGACCAGTCATTGGTTGTACACCAACGATCTCGTTCGCAATAACAGTAGGCATTACCCTTCTGATTACTGGTAGGATCACTCTGTTTAACGTAGCAACGTTACCTGCAGATGTGGCACCAGCAGTAGATTGCTCTGCTAAGTATCTTTTAGTGTTTTCTAACACTACATCCATAGTTTTTTTCTTGTTGCCTGCTAAACCTTCTGTAAGAGCGGCTTTAGTTTCGCCCCATTTTGATTCAAATATATCTGACATTTGTAATCTTCCTTTAGTTTAGTTGTTATATACCCGCTAACTTACGGATATTTGTTAAGTCAGCATCTTCCCTTTGTGCTCTGTCGCCGCCGCTCTCAGAAAGAACTTTCGTTTTTCCTGGAACTACTTTGTCAGCCATCACGTGTGGTAGATACTTGTTAAATGAAGCCTCAAGTTTCGCTGTTTGAACTGATTCTAACAGTTGACTCATTACTTCACTCTTTTCTTTGCCCAATGGTTTGAGCATCTCAGCCATCTTTTCCTTACGTTCCATCAAGTCTGCTTGTCTTTTGGACTCAGCGTTCTTCGACTCAATCACCGCTTTCTTTTCTTCGATGACTTTCTCCGCATCTGCTAGTTTTAGAGTTGTTTCGTCAACAACTTTCATCAACTTGCTTGTCTCAGATTTCTCATTTAAGTAAGAATTCTGGTACTCGCTCGCAAACGCTTCGAATATTTTCTTGCCGAAGTTGACAGTTCTCGCCGCTGTGATGTCTTCCTTAAGAGATTTTAACTCTTCAGCAAGTTTTTTGTTAACAGCAGACTCTACAACTTTAGCAGATCTTGTTATGAAAGCCTCTTTCATCTTGGCCATTTGTTTTTTGGCCTCGGCTACTAGTTTGACTTTCGTTTCCACAACGCCTTTTTTGTCTTCATGGAACTCTTTAATTTCTTTTGCAAGAGCACCAACTACGAATTCTTCCATCTTCTTGAAGTTTTCGTGGACACCTTTTCGGTCGCCGTGTAGTTCTTTTAACTCTTCTGATAATTTAGAAAGCATAAATGATTCTAATTTAGCAGAGTGTTTGCCTACGTTTTCTTTGTAAGCGATTTTTTCTTGTGCAAGTGCTTTTCTGTCTTCAACGAACTTCGTGATCTCTTCAGATAACTTCTCGTTCATCATAGAGTCGATCGCTTCGATCATGTTTGCTTTGTCATGCTCGTATCTTTTTGCGAATTCTTCTCTCAACTCAGCGCCTACAACTTCTTTGTTTTCTTTAATTTTCGAATCCCAAGCCTCTTGGATGCCTTTTTGAACATCTTCAGAGATTGCTCCAGACTCTACTAATTTTGATATTGCGTCTATCATTTTATTTCAGGTCCTTTATTATGTTTGTTAGTGCCTCTTTCAGGAACTTTTGTGCTTTAGGGTCATTTCTAACTTCAGCCGCCAAACCCTTTGCCATGTTACCACCCTTGGTGTTCATTAGGTGTTCGTAAATTGGCGTGGGATAAGCACCCGGTGCCGAAGGTTGGGCAACAACATCGACTGTGATGATCTCGAAGTCTGAAACTTCACCGCTTCCGTATTCGTTCATGTTTCCAGAACCTCTACTTGAAACGCCTAACTTCACACCTGACTCCAACATAGTCTTGACAAGTGAGCCCATTGGGGTTGGTAGGATCTTCATCTTACCATATCCATTTGGTCCGTCCATCCACATTTCTGTAATCATGTGAGACACACGGTCCAAATTAATCTTTAAATCGTCTGGGTGATCAACTTCACCTAACACAGAGTATCCTGAACTGATCTGATCGTTTAATGTCTTTGTTGCTTTTGCAATCTCCGACACTGGGTAAACTCTCTGATTAGCGTTCTTGATCCCACCTTGAATGCAGATGCCCTTCATGTACAAATCCTTACCGTCTTTTCCCTCGTGTAAGACCTGCACTCTGGCCTGATCAAATGTTAGATTCTCTCTTAGGTATAGTGAACTCATCCGATGTTCTCCTTTAAATCAACAATTACGCTTTGGCAATCGGAGATTTTGCAGATTTATCAGAGTGGTCAGCAGTGTCCGCCTTTTCATTCTTTTTGAATGAAGTAGATTTTGCTTTTCCACCTGTGTTTTCAAAGTCACCCGCCATCTTAGCCGCAGTTGGAGCCGGTCTTCCGTTGTCGTCTGCTCCGCCTTTTGCTATGTTTGCCGCTGTACCGCCTGCTGATTTAACAGAAGCGTTTACTGGTGATTTTGCTGATTTGTCTGAATGGTCTGCCGTGTCCGCTTTAACTGGATTTTTGTACTCTTTCACAGTTTCTTTTGCTTCTTTGCTTTCCATTTCAACTTCTGGAGTTAACTCTGGTGCAACTTCTGGTGCTAAAGATTCTTCTTCTTTTTCTTCTTCACCGTCTTTTTTGCCCATCATTGCTTCGAATTCTGCTTTTAGTTCATCTAAAGCGTCTTCCAAGTCAACTACTCTGTCTTCAACATCGCCTTCTGCGTCTGCTTCTGGTTCCATGTCTGCTGGCATTTCTTCGCCTGGTGTTGCATCCATTTCGCCTTCTTCTTCTGCTGAGATGTCTTTAACCAATTCGTCAGTTGCGTCTCCGCCTACTTCTTCAATTGATTCTTCTTCAGTAGTTTCTGATTCAGTTGCTTCGTCTTCGATTTCAACAACTTCGTCTACTTGTTCGTCTTTAGACTCTTCTGAAGTCTCTTTTACTTCTTCATCTTTTGCTTCGTCTGTAGTTTCTTCTACTTTTTCTTCTGTAGTTTCTTCTACTTTCTCATCAGATGCTTCAGTTTCTTTAACTTCTTCGTCTTTTGATTCAGCAGTCACTTCTTCGTCTGCTAGATTCTCGTAGATATCTCTTGATTTTTCTACTACGATTTCGTGGAATAAAGCCTCGGCTTTATCGTTTTCTTCGTTTATCAGTAATTCTAATAAACTCTCAAATTTATTATTTGACATTTTACACGTGCTCCTTTGTATAGTCGGATTTGTACTTATAAGTGTTTGTATTTACTGCTAACCAGCCAAAACGGTGGCGTAACTGGTGCGAAAAGGTGTATTTTTGCTAGATTTTGATCTGCAAGTCAAATTTTGCTAAAAAATCCTCGGTTGTGGGGTGATCTATGTTGTCCGGCCTATCTATGTCGTTGGGTTTAAACCATCCTTTAGGTATCACACGGTGGAAGTTAATGTCTTGATAATCCTGTAGGCAACGCTTGGTCTGGTTCATCCAGTTGCCGTAAAAAGTGGCCTCATCGTTGTTCTTCTTGTAGTTGCGTGTGTCGCCGTATATGTTGTTGAGATGCCATCTGTTCTTCTTGGCATCAACTGCCAGCCCTTGATAGTCAAATCCCAGCATGTAGATCTCCTTGAATCCGTGGTCACAGGCCAGTTTCAGTGCCGTTGGTCCACTGCTCCATCCCAGGCTTGGTTTACTCCAGGTCACGTGATCCATCAGTTTCTTATTTTTCTCATATTGATTGTTGAAGTTGGAGTACACTTTATTATGTACGACATAATCCGTCTCCGCTATCTCCAACATCATCTTGGGGTCAACTGCCACCAGCCAGTGCGGTTGGTGTGTCCTATACACTGCGTTGCAGGCGTACACCGTGCCTTTTTCCATAAGGTCGTTGATGTCGATGCCCCTACGGGACTCACCGTTACCCAGTACGAATGCTGTTTGTGACATTATAACTCTAAGTTATCGTCTTGGGCAGGTTGTCCGTACATCTTTTGGACAAATACTGCCTCTTCCTTCTGTTGTGCATCGTGTGCCTCTGATGCCAACCTCATAGAGTTGATTTGTTTGAGTGTTAATCTTGTTTTCCTTGTGTCTTCTGAATCTAGGATTGAAATATCGTTCTCCGGCTCGTATGTTTTGTCTTGTTCAAAGCCATCTGCGCCGTATGTGAAGAATTCATTCAGTTTCATAAACGTATTTAATCCTTATACCTGTCCGCCGCCGCCTGTGCCACCTGGAGTCTGTCCACCTGGGGTCTGTCCCGGTCCACCTGGTTGTGGTGATCCTGGTTCTGGTGCGTCTGGATCCGCTGTTGGTTCTTCAAATTGGTCTAGGTCACTTGATATTCCTGATTGTGTGACACCACCGCCTCTCAGTTCATTTGATTTGCTCTGTTTCTTCTGTGGAACGTTGTTTTCTTCTGCCCATAGTTCGGCATTCCTCGCCATTTCTTCCTCAGAAAGTCCTAGATATCTTTTCAGTGCGAATCTCTTACTCATATAAGGCAGATCTGCCACTGCTGTGAATGTGTTAACCCTGCTTTGGTCCATTTCTGTCTGTCTGTACTGTGCAAAGTTCTGTGGTGGGTTGAGTTTTATCTCAAACATTCCGTTGTCTATGTTGTATCCTTTGTTCTTTACCCATAATTTGAACTCACTGTCAAATGTTTCTGCCAACATTGATTGCAGTCTGGCACAATACTTGTTGAATCTCAATTCTTGGATGTATGCCGTTCCAACCCTACCGTCATTGTACTGTTGTCCGCCATCTTCCGCACCAGTTGGTAGGTATGAACTTGGGATCCTCAGACCCCTGAACAGTTTGTTTGTGAAGAATCTCAAGTCATCTATCTCACCCAGGTTTGTACCACCCGGTAGTGTGTCAACTTTAGATCCCCTACCCTCTGCCGTCTGTGGGAAGAAGTAATCTTCGTTTATTGACATTGGGTTGTATGTTGCATCTATGAAGTTTGCTCCCCCCGATGCACTCGGAATTCTTCTTTGGTTTATTTCGTTTTTGACTCTCTCGACGAACTGCATCGCCAAGTGGGTAGGCATGTTACCTACGTCTATGTAGAATACTCTTCTTTCAGGTGCTCTTTGTACCCTGTAAATTATGATTGCGTCTTCTAATAATTCTTTTTGTTTGTAGACTTTGAAAACTTGTTCCAACACTGACTGTCCAAATGGGAAAAGGTTGTCTAATCCATCTGACATTGACATGTGGATCACGTGCTCTGCGTTTATGTTGTACGCATTCATTGTTTTGTAGAATCTTCCACCTGCGTTTCCGCCTGCGAAGCCTGACATGTTGTTTGTGGCACCTGCGTTGGCATAACTTGAACCATATGCCGCTGTACCACCACCAGTTGTTCCACCACCACCGTATGTTTGGTTGGGTGTGATCTGTGTAGCACTCAATCTCTGTAGGTTTGGGTTGATGTCTCTGATCACATACTGTTCAGGTTTCTTTCCCTCGGATTCATTCACGACGATCCTGTCAACTTTGGCGTTGTCGATGTACAACCATTTGTTTGTTTCCGGATCCCTGACGAAGAAACAATCTCCGTACTTCAATGCGTTCCTGAAAATCCTGAAGATTCTCTTGTTGAACTGATTAGACTTTGTCCATTGTTGTAAAGCCTTCTTCAATAATTTTACTTCGTGTTCTGTGGTCTCGTCCTTGAACACAAGATCAAATGGAGTTTCGTTCTCAGTGTTCTTCTGTGTTGAGAATTCTGCTAGGATATCAAGAGCGGCGTTGATCTCCGAGTCTGAATCCATCTGGTCATACTGGAAGTATCTCTGTATCCTGTTGGGGTGTCCTGTGTACACATCCGGCAAGTAAGAACTGTAGTTCCTCTTGGCGAAGTTGGGTACCTTCTCTCCACTAATAGGAGACATGTTTGCGTCTTTAAAATATTTTTTCCAAGCCATGCTTTATATTACACTTTTTTGTTCATTTGAGCAACCTAAACCAGTCCAACTTGGTTACGATCTTTCCTGGCTGTTGTTTCAACTGCCTTTAAGGCCCTGCTTTCGACTGCTACAAGCGTATTTACGCTATTAACCATATTCGTTAACGTCTTGTTGGCGGCGTTTAGTTCTGACACCGTTGAGTTCAATTTCATTTCCAGTGCTTCCGTGTTGAATGTGTTCTTCAGATCGCTGTTTGCCGTCACAGTGCTTGATGTGCCTGCTGTTATCATCTCTGGTCCACGCTCACCTGTCAGGTAAGTCTTGCCTGCGTCCATTGGTCCACCAAATGCTCGTTTGTTCTTTGTTGCCGCATAATAAGCCGAACCTCCACCTATGGCGGCACCCAAGGCTCCACCAATCGCTGTTCCTATACCGGGTAAGATCATTGAACCTATCATTGCACCTGTCATTCCACCACCGGCCATAGCCTGCAATCCACCCATTACTTTGCCTCCTGTTGTCTCTGCCTGGCTTGCCTGTGCTACTCCTCCGACTCCCATTGCTAGACCAGCCGCACCTCCAACTCCCCTGGCGGCCAGACCTCCTG
>ENA-OREN01004058-OREN01004058.1-marine-metagenome-genome-assembly--contig:-NODE-4058-length-13059-cov-4.897705_pt1 | contig 13059 bp, 13 predicted proteins | sample MGYA00248624_ERZ508555 | MGnify/ENA primary metagenome ERZ508555 (study PRJEB26222, sample SAMN06267773) | marine metagenome | isolation source: Saanich Inlet, British Columbia, Canada | place...
AGCGGAATCATGACTCCGGCCGCACCGGCGTCCATGTAACGCTGGATGTGCTGCTGTTCGTTCAGACCAATTCGTAAAATGGCGGTTGTGCCAGAAAGCTCTGCGGCACGAATCATGTGTTCTGCTGTTTCGTAGTCCATCGGGCCGTGTTCACAGTCGATCACGACGAAATCGAAGCCCATCCAACCCATAGTTTCGGTCATACCGGGAGAAGGAAGGCCGACGAACGGTCCTATCGTGGCTTTTCCGTCGTTCAGTTTCTGCTTCAGTGTGTTTTTGTTCACCGGTATCTGCTCCGCGTGCGTGGCTAGTAATTGGCAAAACGAGAATACCCGCCGATGAACGTTCGCGAAACCCCGTGTTTGGCATTGAAGTAGATAGATAGCGATCACTAGATTCGCCAATAATCGGTTGGACTGCGATAGGTGACGATGAATACCATGATCTTGTGAGCAATATCGACAAAAAATCCGATCCAATAGTCCCTTCCGATTTTCTACCGGTGAAGAGTCTTCTCGAACAGCAGATTCAGGAAAGACTGCACCCCGGTGCGCAGTTGTGCGTAGCTATCGATGGTGATGTGATCGCTGATTTCGGGGTTGGAGAAACGGTTACGGGATCGGGCGTTGAATTGACGAACGATTCGATCATGCCGTTATTTTCTTCTGCCAAGCCGATAACCGCCGTTGCATTGGGAATCTTGGCCGACTCGGGTCGTCTGAATTTCGACGATTCTGTTGCTTCGCATATTCCAGAATTTGCTGTGCGCGGAAAATCATCGATACAGATCAACCACATCTTGAATCACACTTCAGGATTGGCCGACGATGCGCTTGCCGACGGAGGGACGAACCGAGCGGAAGTAATCGCCCGCCTTAGCGATTCGCACACAATAGAAGGCTGGATTCCCGGTGAACGATCGGCTTACATACCTACCGCCGGATGGCACATTCTTGGCGAAGTGGTTGAGCGCGCTAGCGGAATATCATTTGAATCATTTGTGCAAGATTTCGTTCTCGATCCACTCGGGATGACCAATACTTATCCGAATGTCAGCCCCGAACTTGCCGAACGACTCGGGGTACAACGTGCTTCGATGCACGACTCTCGTCGGGATCCGATGGCGGTAAGCGCTGCTTATTCACCGGAACGACTTGGACGATTCGTGAGGCCCGGTAGCAGCTTCCACGGTACTGCCCGTGACATGGTCGGGTTTTACTCAATGTTATTGAACGACGGAGTGACAGCCGACGGCGAGCAGATTATTTCCGAGTCGACCATAACGACACTCACGTCGGCGCATCACGAAGGATTACTGGACGAAACGTTTGGTGTCGTTATGGATCGCGGTCTTGGCTTCTTTATTGATAGCCAGCGACACAGTCCTGCAGTTCCCTACGGGTACGGCACTGCAGCTTCATCTGCCACGTTTGGGCATGGCGGCAAGGAATCGTCGACGGGATTCGCCGACCCTGAACGTGGCCTAGCCGTTTCGCTGATATTCAATGGAATGCCAGGCGAACCAAAACACGACCGCCGATTGAAGCGGGTGTTAGCAGCTTTGTACGAGGTTCTGGCTAGCCCTTGAAGATCGTGTCGGGAATGTCTCGGTCGATCAGTAGTCGTCTGACTCGCTTGAGAATAGCGTCAGCGATTCGGTGTCCTGCTTGATCGGCTTTAATAACGGCCCAGCGTGGGTCGGTCTTCGACATTTCGAGATAGCCCTTGCGAATGTTCTGGTGGAACTTCAAAGGTTGATCTTCAAACCGTCGTTGACCTTCGTCATCAACGCGTGTCGCACCCTTGCCGTCTGTCGAAGCGAACATATCTTGCTCGTTCGAAACTCGGGCGAGACTCACTTTCGGATCAAGATCAAGCAAGATAGTTAAATGCGGGGCGAACTCAGCGGTCGCAATATCGTTCAACTTCTTAATCGTCTTTAGATCACCACCTCGCGCATAGCCTTGATAGGCGAGCGTCGAGTCGGTGTAACGATCAAGAATTACAACTTTGCCGCGGTCGAGGGCGGGTCGAACAGTCTCGAACATGAGCTGGGCACGAGCTGCCTCGAACAGAAGAGTCTCGGCAAGTGGCGAAGATGAGTTCGCTCGTTTGATCCAACGTCGCACGTTGTTTCCAAGATCAGAACTACCCGGCTCTTGCGCGTGGATGGCATCGATACCGAAACTTTGGAGCTTGAGGAAAAGGCGTTCGGCTTGAGTGGATTTTCCGACACCCTCGCCGCCTTCGAACGTGATTAGAAGACCACCCTCAACAGTGCGCTTTTTCATGCGCTCGCTCTCGGCGCCGAAATCCATTTCTTCCTGCTGCTTACCAGCCAATGCTCATACCTCGTATTCGACAGTAGATGAGGCGTTGGTCGCCTCAGAAATATGCTCTGAACCCTACCGTTTGCGACGCCGGATTACAACGCGTCGGGAAGGCTCTCTGCCCATACTCGCTGAACCAAGATTATTGCGAGCAGCTAAACCGTGTTGAAGTCGGCGTATGTACGGCGGTTGCGACATAAGCTCAACTCGCTGTTCACCCGATACGACACGACTTATGGCGGCTTCGGTTTCTTTCAGTGCTTCGCGTGATCGACCGCTTTGGTTGAGTTTTTCGAAATCGCTATCTTCGAGTTTTGGCGCACTGATGGAATCCTGCTTGAATCGTTTCACGAACTGGCGGATCTGTTCCTTGGTTCCTCGCCTAAGAACGTGAACCATCACGCCATCACGTTCTGCTCGTCGAACAGCGGTGGGGCGCCTGCCGTAGTGTGATTTTGTTGTCACAAATATTTCTGCGGAGTCAGCGAAATCGACCACCTGCACCGGTGCGTCGGTTTCAGTTACGACTTCAGAAATAGCAGTTTTTGGAATTCCGAATGGGAACACCTTAGTCATGACTCGCGCCGCTGGCTCCGAAGGTGAATCGAGATCATCAAGATTCATATCTGAGGAGCCGTTGGTGCGACCGCTGCTGGCGCGTAATATCCGTTCGGATCGTTCTCGACCAGGGTCACGGTCTCGCGGACCCCGTCGACGTCCAACGTCTGCAATATCAAATGGTGCCGGAACGAATTCTGACTCAGAGCCGGGAATCTCCTCGACTTCGGTTTCGACTCGACCGTCGGACTGCAGTCTTCGTGCTTCCTGCGGAATCGAAATTCCCCTCAGCATACGGTCGACTGCGGTACTGACTTCAGGATGAATCGCTACAGCGTTTCGTTCACGAATTTCTACAACGATGTCGAAAGTAGGCTCGTGCTTACGCTCGAGTACGGTCTTCTGCGTTTTACGTCGCCGAGCTTCGATGTCACCGAGAGTTACAGTCTGTTGACCACCAACGAGGTCGGCGAGAGTAGGATTCGACATGACGTTGCTTAAAGTGTTTCCATGAGCTGTAGCGACGAGCTGAACGCCACGTTCGGCGATGGTGCGTGCTGCGAGAGCTTCGAGCTCAGTGCTCATTTCGTCGATCACGATGACTTCTGGCATGTGGTTCTCAACGCCTTCGATCATCACCTTGTGCTGCAAGCTAGTGTTCGCTACTTGCATACGCCGAGCATGACCGATTGCTGGGTGAGGAACATCGCCGTCGCCAGCGATTTCGTTTGAGGTGTCGACTACCACGACTCGCTTGTGGTCTTCGTCGGCGAGGACGCGGGCGGTTTCACGGAGAATCGTAGTTTTGCCGACTCCGGGTCGACCCAGAATGAGAACGCTCTTACCAGAGCGTATGAGATCGTCGATGAGTCGAACTGATCCGAAAACGGCTCGGCCGACACGACATGTGAGTCCAACTGGTTCACCTGCCCGGTTACGCATCACCGATATTCGGTGGAGAGTACGTTCGATACCGGCTCGGTTGTCATCGCCAAAGTGACCGACGTGCTCGACCACGTGGGCTATCTGACCGCGTGAAACTTCGATGTCACTGAGCGATATTTGATCGACCGAGAACCGAGCTTCGGGAGTTCTTCCAAGATCGAGGACGACCTCAACGAGGTCTCCTATATTTTCATGCGCCTCAAGTGCAGTGGCGATTTCGTAAGGGAATATATCGATGAATGCTTGAAGGTCGTCGACGACATGTGCGGTGGGATCTACCAGTTCGAACTTCTCCTGTTCGTGATTTGTAGGTTTTGACGTTGCTAGCTTATCGCCGCAAACGCCTTTTGTGCTTCTGTAACTTGTTGAGCAAGCGGTTTGACCATAATCTCATATTGCGCCTGTTCAGTGAATCCGAGTGTGACTAGTAAATGTGATAGCGCAGGCCGATATTCTGGCACGACTGTCGACACTTGAGAATCTTTACTTTCAGCCAGCGCAGTTGCGAGCAGTCCGGGTAGTTCTGAACCGGCATGGGTTGCCCAATTTAGCGTGAACGTATGACCAGAGCGTATCGAATTTAGACGGATCAGCGCACCGATCTCTCCGTCTGGTAGATCAAGAACCCAGTCGCGAGCTTTTCGGCTCAGACTTTCGCTCGATGATGACCAGTCTTTCAGCGTTTGCCCCGACTTCATTCTTACTTCGATCGGAGTCACTCCACTGTGCATTTTGAAAAGAGCTTGATCGTCTGCTTCGATTCTTGGTCGCAGTCGTATCGGGTGATCGGGGATTCCGAGTTTGGTCAACGCTGTTCGGCCGGTTTCTGCGACGAATACGCTTTCTCGGTATAGGGGCGCGTATCCTGCGCTACGAGCGTGAACGAACAGATCGCTGTTGGTTGGTATACGAATGAATATTCGATGTGCGCCTGCACCGCCGGCGGGGACCGAGATTTGCTCTAGAAGATCTAGTGCTAGTTCACTCTTGGTATTGCGTAGATAAAGCTCGGCAACTTCCCACGCCTGTGGTCCAGACCGAGGACCTGCTCGGAGCACGCCATCGATTCGACCGCGGTGTGCTTTGACCCAGCAGCTCTGCCATGCTCGTGGCGATAGAGCGATGCTTGCGTATTTAACCGTCGGGAAACCGCTTGGTCCGCCATGAAGTGCACCTATTAAAGTGCATATTTCACCCCGGCCCGAAGACTGACCGAACTGGAGCAGTCCGGGTGAATCTGTTGGGTGAAGATGGCGGATCATACTTTGCTTGCGGGTTCCTCAGTCAAACGTCGTTTAGCGTTAGTTCTATTTTCGTCTATACGAGCGTCCTCTGCCAGTTGTACGAAAAGAGAATGAAGTCGGGTGTCTCGCGTTAGTTCCGGGTGAAACGAAGTTGCCAATACTCGCCCAGATTTTACGGCCACGGCCTGCTCTGGGTGATCGTCGGTTGCCGGAACGGTCGCCAGAGTTTCGATATTGTCGCCGGTGCTCTGTACGATGGGCGCACGGATGAACACGGCTCGCATGGGATCGCCTTCGATGCCCTTTATGTTTAGTTCAGCTTCGAAGCTATCGACCTGTCGGCCGAAGTAATTTCGTGAAACTCCAATGTCGATCAGATTAATCGGAGTCGGGTAGGGGTCGGCAAGCTCACGGGCGATCACGATCATCCCGGCGCACGTTCCCCAAAGTGCCATTCCCGATTCAACGTGCAACTTTAGGTCGTCTACAAAATCGAACATGTTAAGCAGTTTGACGATGGTCGTGCTTTCTCCCCCCGGAATGATGAGACCGTCGATTTCAGAAAGCTGTTGAACCTTACGAACTTCGATGGAGTCGATCCCGATCATATCGAGCATATGGATGTGCTCGGCGAAGTCACCTTGAAGCGCAAGCACGCCGATACGAGGTCGTATCAGCGTGCTTGAATTTTCGTTTACGTTAGTAATTTGAACGCCTACCAGCCACGAGTCTGAAGCTGCTCGTCTTCAGGGATTTTGTTCGCTTCTATACCGGGCATAGCGTCACCTAGTCCACGAGAGATTTCGGCAAGCATGTCAGGATCATTGAAGTGAGTCGTTGCCCGAACAATGGCATCCGCCATCTTGGCTGGGTTAGAACTCTTGAAGATTCCTGAACCGACGAACACACCTTCAACACCAATCTGCATAAGCAGAGCAGCGTCGGCAGGAGTGGCGATTCCACCAGCGGCGAAGTTCACAACAGGAAGTTTTCCGGTGCGAGCAACTTCAACTACTAGCTCGTAAGGAGCGCCGTAGTCGCGTGCGAGTGTCATTAGTTCTTCTGTTGGTGCGTGCTCGATCGTGCGGATGTCAGCCTGGATCTGACGAGCGTGCGTTACAGCGTGAACGATGTCGCCTGTTCCTGCTTCACCCTTCGTGCGGATCATCGCTGCACCTTCACCAATTCGGCGAAGTGCCTCACCGATGTTTCGTGCGCCACAAACGTAAGGCATTTTGTACTGCCATTTATCGATGTGGTACTCGTTGTCTGCTGGGGTTAAAACTTCAGATTCGTCACAGTAGTCGACGCCGAGTGCTTCGAGAATCTGGGCTTCGACAAAGTGGCCGATTCGAGCTTTTGCCATCACTGGAATGGATACGGCGTCGATGATGCCTGAGATTAGATCGGGGTCGGACATTCGTGCGACTCCACCATCACGGCGTATGTCTGATGGAACGCGTTCAAGCGCCATTACTGACACAGCACCGGCGTCTTCAGCAATTTTCGCTTGATCTGGGGTCACGACGTCCATGATGACGCCGCCCTTGAGCATCTGGGCTAGTCCGCCCTTTACTCGCCAGTCGCCGACTTCCGGCTTTGACATTTCTTTCCAACGCTGTGCGCCTGCTGCGCCATTTGTTGATGTAGACATTTTTGTGGTCCTTCCGGCTTTTAGAGATCAATCCAATTTGTCGTTTGGAGATCAGGGTGGAATGTGACCGCGACACCGAACCCGCGCCACACCTTTGCGTCATCGTGACGCATTGCTCGAAATTATACGCCTGTACACAGGCGATGGCTGATAATAAAAATGGGGATTGAACAGTTGGGTTATTCAAAAAAACCTTGATCGAGAGCGGGTACTGATCAGTTTTCTTCGATTTTTGTAATGGCACCGCCACAAATAAAAACTCCCAGCCAGCCAGGCACGCTTGAAAGGGGTCTACCCGGAGGATAGTCATTGGATAACTATCTGCAGATCGTTATGAATAGGTCAGGCTTTCGTAAATCTGCCAGTCTGCATATTTATTGGGCTCAGCGAGACCGAATCGCCAACCATCGCCACTCGCGTAGTCGAGCAAGTCGAAGATTTTCTTATCGTGGATCTTGATGGTGACGATGGTCGAACGCCATGATCCTCACGTATCACTCGATAACGCCGGATCAAAGGGTTGATTGGTTTGGGAAGGTGTTCCAGATTCCCAAATTCAAGTACCAGCATCGTCATCACAGAACTCCATAAAGGAATGTCTTGCCGATTCCTGACTCGCCAGTAACGGTTGCTGTTTGTGTGCGCCCCGATAGTGCCTCTTCTAAAGCACTGTTCAGAACAGACAACTCGCCTTCTCGTCCAACTAGATTCATATGTTTGTTGGGAGAACTTAAACTTATATGGGGCGTGTCGGTAGGTTTGTTTATTGTGAAGCTTTCCGGCTCAGGCTGGACCAGAACTTCTCCGAATTTACGATTGGGTGTCGTTGTGACAGATTCGAGAAAATATCTAATATCTGTACACCGGTATCATATAACTATGTTCCGATTATTGGCGTAAACGAGTGCATTCGAATCAATAAAAAGACCCGTGGTGAATGTTCGCCACGGGTCTTTTTATAAAGCTTTTTGTTCGAACCTGGGCTAGATACCCTTTTCGACCATGAAGTTAGCGAGGTCGGCAGTTCGTGAGGAGTAACCCCACTCGTTGTCGTACCATCCGACTACCTTCACGAAATCATCTCCAACGGCTGAAGTAGCGAGAGAGTCGATGGTGCAGGAGTTCGGGTTGCCGATGTAATCGGTAGATACCAACGGCTCGTCGGAGTAGCCGAGGATGTGGTGGAAATTGTCGCTCATTGATGCCTGACGGTAGGCTTCGTTTACGTCGGCAAGTGAAGCACCCTTAGTGAGCTTCACTGTCAGATCGGTTACCGATCCAGTGATCACAGGTACTCGGTAAGCCATGCCGTCGATCTTACCTTCTAGTTCGGGAATCACCAGAGTCACGGCTTTAGCTGCACCGGTAGTTGTCGGAATGATGCTGTTCGCTGCCGCACGAGCTCGACGAAGATCGCTATGAACTTGATCGAGAATTTTCTGGTCGTTCGTGTAAGCGTGGATGGTTGACATCAAGGCTCTTTCGATGCCGAAGCTGTCGTGCAAGACTTTCGCCATTGGAGCGACACAGTTCGTGGTACAAGATGCGTTCGAGATTACGTTGTGCGCTGAAGGATCGTATTGATCTTGATTGACACCAAGTACGATCGTGAGGTCTTCGTTCTTGGCGGGAGCCGAGATGATGACTTTCTTCGCACCACCAGTGAGGTGGCCTGCTGCCTTTTTGGCATCAGTAAATAATCCGGTGGACTCGATTACGATCTCAACTCCGATGTCGCCCCATTTGATTTCGGAAGGTTCTCGCTCTGAGAACGAAGCTATAGTTCGCCCATCGATGATCAGTGATCCGTCTTTTGCTTCAACTGTTCCTGAGTACCGACCGTATGTTGAGTCGAACTTGAACAGGTGTGCGTTAGTTGCCGCATCACCGAGATCATTAATGGCGACTACTTCGAGAGTATCGCGATGTCGCTCGGCGATAGTACGGAAAACCTGTCTGCCGATTCTTCCGAACCCGTTGATTCCAACTTTCGTTTTTGTCATTTGTCTTTGCCTACTTCGTTTGCTCAGTTCGTGTCATTTTGATCGAAATAAAAGATTGCTGCGTTAGTTAGGTAGGACTCGTTTGCCTGCGTATTGTGCCTTATCGCCAAGAAGTTCTTCGATTCGAAGTAGGCGGTTATATTTTGCGATTCGTTCGCTTCGAGCCGGAGCACCTGTTTTGATTTGACCGGCGGAAGTCCCGACTGCGAGATCCGCAATCGACGTATCTTCAGTCTCCCCGGATCGGTGACTGATTACAACGCCGAAATCTGAGTTTTGTGCGAGGGAAACGGTGTCGAGAGTTTCTGAAACGCTGCCGACCTGATTCAACTTCACGAGAACTGCGTTTCCTGACTTAGTGTCGATACCCTTCTGAACGTAGTGGGCCTGTGTAACGTATAAGTCGTCTCCAACTAGTTGGATGCGATCACCTGTCTTGGCTGTTTGCACTTCCCATCCAGACCAATCGTCTTCGGCAAGTCCGTCCTCTACAGAGTAGATCGGGAAGTCGTTCGCGAGCTCTGCGTACTCTTCAACCATTTCTTCGCTCGACAGCTTGCGGCTTTCTCGGGAGAGGTCGTAGATGCCGTCGACATAGAACTCTGATGATGCAGGGTCGAGTGCGATGAACACCTCTTCGCCTGGTTTGTAGCCTGCGCCTTCAATAGCAGCGGTTGCGTACTCAAGCGCCTGTCGGTTGGTTAGTCCCTGTGGAGCAAATCCACCCTCGTCGCCAACGGTGGTTGCATGTCCGTCGGCGTGCAGTTTCTTGTTGAGCCACTGGTACATCTCTGCACCGCAGCGAAGTGCTTCGGAGAACGAGTCGATACCTGCTGGAACGACCATGAATTCTTGAAAATCGGTTGAGCCCATTGCGTGAGCACCACCGTTTAGAACGTTGAACATTGGAACCGGAAGTTCGATCGGCGAATCGTTGTTAGCGAGCTGAGCAATATGTTCGAACACTTCCTTACCGGAGCTGAAGGCTCCAGCCCGTAGAGCTGCGAGAGAGATAGCGAGTATGGCGTTCGCACCGACTCGACCTTTGTTGGCAGTGCCGTCTATGTCGATCATTACTTGATCGATGGCTCGCTGATCGGTCGCTTGTAGCCCAATAACGGCCTTCGCAAGCTCGCCGTTTACTGCGCCCACCGCTTTGAGAACGCCTTTGCCGCCGAATCGACTTTTGTCAGCATCTCGAAGTTCAACAGCTTCGCGGCTGCCTGTGCTGGCTCCCGAGGGAACCGCCGCTGATGCAGACGTGCCGTCATCGAGCATTACCGTTGCGCCAACGGTTGGGTTGCCACGCGAGTCTAGAATTTCGTGTCCGAGAACTGAAGTGATTTTCGCCATGTAATTCTTTTGTTTCTTCTGCTTGCAAGGCTGTGCCATCGAAAATTCGGACGGCGTCAAATATTTTTAGAGACCGAGGGCTGTGCGTTGTGCTTCGAGTAGGTTTTTGATTCCTACTTCACCGAGTACGAGCATTTCGTCTAACTGCGATCGACTAAACGTCGCTTCTTCGCCAGTGCCCTGTAGCTCGACGAATTCGCCTGCGCCAGTCATAACGACGTTCATGTCGACATCAGCTGAGGAGTCTTCGTTGTAGTCGAGATCGAGAACGGCGGCACCGTCGACGATGCCGACGCTAATGGCTGCGATCTGGTCTTTCAGTGGAATCGTTTCTATCGTTCCTGCTTCATGTAGTTCTTTTAGCGCCTGGTGAAGGGCAACGTAGGCTCCGGTGATCGAAGCAGTTCGTGTTCCACCGTCAGCGCGGAGTACATCGCAGTCGAGCATTATCGAAATTTCGCCAAGAGCTGAAAGATCGGTTACCGATCGCAAGGCTCGTCCGATAAGACGCTGGATTTCCTGTGTCCGTCCGCCAACTTTCGAGCGTTCGCGGCGTACACGCTCACGAGTCGAGCGAGGAAGCATCGAGTACTCGGCGGTTACCCATCCGGTTCCTTTGCCGCGCATCCAAGGCGGAACTCTAGTTTCTACAGTAGCTGCGCACATCACCACGGTATTTCCGGTTTCGATTAGCGCTGAACCTTCAGCATCGGGTACGTAACCGGGAGTGATCTTTACCGGTCGCTGTTCTGAGAGAGAGCGGGCACTAGATCGAACGAGAGTATTTTCTGACAAATTTATGGTTCCTTTGTTGACTCGACCAACAATTTTACCAGTGGTTTGTTTCAATTCCTTAAACAAATTAAAATCAGTCAAAAAGGCAAATTTATTGAAATGGAGTTAGTAGGTTATAGAGCAAGTCCCTGCATATTTTCAAGCCAATCTAGTCTGTAATCCGATATCGTTGTCGGCGAATTTAGTTTGCGGTTACAGATACGAATGAAACGGGTTAGGTACTGGCAATGCGGATAGCAGTAATGGGTGCGGGAGCAGTCGGTGGATATTTCGGTGGACTTCTCGCCAATCAGGGCGAAGATGTTGTTTTGATCGCCCGTGGTGCTCACGGCGACGCAATCGCCAAAAACGGACTGCAAGTCGATAGTCACTGGGGCAATTTCAATGTGAAGGTTCCGGTTACTGATGATCCATCGACTTTTGGCGAAGTCGACTTGATTCTTCATTGCATCAAGCTTTACTCGAACGCAGAATCGTTTCCTACGATGAATGGCATGGTCGGTAAAGATACGATTATTCTCACGATTCAAAATGGTGCGACGTCTGGCCAAATTCTAAGCGAGGCGTTCGGTGGCAAGCACGTGCTTCAGGGTGCTACATACATCGAGACTGGAATCGCTGGGCCAGGTCACATACACCAGAGCGGCTCGACCGCGATGATCGAGTTCGGGGAAGAAGACGGTTCGACGACCGAACGCACTGAAGCCGTTCGTAAGTTGTTCGACCGAGACGGCATGCAGGTAGCGGTCAGTAGCAACATCATTGACACCTTGTGGACCAAAATGGTGAGCGTAGGATCGATCGGATCTGTCATGGCAGCTTCTCGGGCCTCGTTCGTCGAGGTTCTTTCAAGCCCGCACGGCGAGCACACTGTTCGAACGGTTATGGAAGAGATTGTCGCCGTTGGTCAGTCGCAAGGCGTTACGTTTCCACCACGATGTGTTGAATTGAAGATGAATGATGCAATCGGTGAAGCTGAGGAAACGCAAGCCTCACTTCAGTACGATCTCAATAATGGTAAACCGTTAGAACTCGATGACATTCTTGGCGCAGTTGTCCGGATCGGTCGTGAAGCGAATATTCCTGTGCCCGCCAGTGCAGCATTGGTAACAGTGCTCGATAAATTCAAACAAGGCTCCTAGCCGTATTTTGTCCTGACGTAGTTATGTGTAGATATTGGAGAAGATAGTGACTTCCGCACCCGCAATTTCAGATGAGATGCTCGCCAAATTAGGCGAACTTCCCACCCAAACACTGATTGATGGACTTTGGGTCGACGGTTGGCCGCAGGCGATGATTCATGGCGCACGTCCTATATTTCCTGGGCAGAAGATGGTCGGTAGGGCGGTCACTCTTCGGTTCGTACCACACCGCCCCGACGTCCTTAAGGACAAACCAAAAGCTGAGGATTCTCCTGAGTATGTTGCGTTTGAACTTTGTGGACCCAACGAAGTGCTCGTCGCTTCATCGGTCGGTCCTTGGGAATCGGTTGGTGGCGACATCAAGTTCTACCGCTTGGCTCAGTTGAAGGTCGGCGGGTTGGTTACTGACGGTTCAGTACGCGATACAGCCGAGTTGAAGGACTACGGATTCTCAGTATTTGCTCATTCATCCACTGCCAAGCAGGGACCAGCAGTGATGCAGCCGTGGGGTGTTAACGATGTAATTGAGTGCGGTGGAGTAGTGGTTCGCCCCGGCGACGCTATCGTGGGTGATGACGATGGTGTCGTAGTTGTTCCTGCTGCGATGGCAGAGCGCGTTTTGGAGATTGCTGCCGAACGTGAAGAGGTTGAACAGGTAATCAAGAAGGAACTTCGTAAGAATCCCGGTTCACCCGGCAGGTACTATCCGTTTAACGACAATACTTGGAAGCTCTTCGAAGAGTACAAATCTCGTGGCGAGGCGTAGTCTGCGGAGAGCATGGTTGTCATTGTGAGGAGCCTGCCCTGAGGCATCGGGGCAATCAGTAACGCTGTGTAACGCTATTAGCGAATCAACCGCCAACTTACTTTTGCCAAGATTCTCATCGGTTGTTCAATTACATGTCATTCTTCTTCGCAATGATAAAGTGTTGCTTAGTCATTGAGCTTCGAAAATTAAATATAAAAATACCTGACCGAATTCGGTCAGGTATTTTTATATTTAATTTAGAGTGTTCGTCGCTGAACGTTAGTCGA